>VFQR01000627.1_pt1 | contig 42162 bp, 40 predicted proteins | sample 3512321 | NCBI WGS metagenome assembly VFQR01 (sample SAMN10412374, study PRJNA504923) | tailings metagenome | isolation source: Relicate 3 Philex TSF1 revegetated site | place: Philippines: Tuba, Benguet | collected 2017-08-29 | reverse complement strand
TTCGACCACATCCGCCAGCTCTTCTCCAAGACCCAGGACGCGCGGGCGCGCGGCTACTCGCCGGGCCGGTTCAGCTTCAACGTCAAGGGCGGACGCTGCGAGGCCTGCAAGGGCGACGGCACCATCACGATCGAGATGCACTTCCTGCCGGACGTCTACGTGCCGTGCGAGGTGTGCGGCGGCAAGCGGTACAACCGCGAGACGCTCGCCGTCCGCTACGGCGGCCGCACGATCCACGAGGTGCTGGAGCTGAGCGTGGAGGAGGGCGTCGAGGCGTTCTCCGCGGTGCCCACGATCCACCGGCGCCTGCAGACGCTCCACGACGTCGGCCTCGACTACGTGCGCCTGGGACAGCCGGCCACGACGCTCTCGGGCGGGGAGGCCCAGCGGGTGAAGCTCGCGACCGAGCTGTCGAAGGTCGCGACCGGCCGCACCCTCTACGTGCTGGACGAGCCCACCACCGGCCTCCACTTCGCCGACATCGAGAAGCTGCTCGAGGTGCTGCAGCGCCTCGTCGACCAGGGCAACACGGTCGTCGTGATCGAGCACAACCTCGACGTCATCAAGTGCGCCGACCACATCATCGACCTCGGCCCCGAGGGCGGCTCGGGCGGCGGCGCGCTCATCGCCTCGGGCACCCCGGAGGAGGTCGCGGCGACGCCGGCGTCCCACACCGGCGAGTTCCTGCGGCCCGTGCTGCTGTCCGCACCCGCGCTCGCCTCGTGAGCACGGGGGCGCGCGACAAGGCCCAGTTCAAGGCCGAGACCGACGACGGCGGCCGTTTCGTGCGGCAGGCGAGCCGCTTCCGCGAGTGGGTCACGGCCGACGGCTCGTCCGGTTTCCGCGCCGAGCCCGGCCGGTACCACCTCTACGTCTCCCTGGCGTGCCCGTGGGCGCACCGCGCGATCATCGTGCGCCGCCTGAAGGGGCTGGAGGACGTGATCTCGCTGTCCGTGGTCGACCCCGTGCGCGACGAGCGTGGCTGGGCGTTCCGCCCCGGCCCCGGGCACGGCCCCGACCCGGTCAACGGCTTCGAGTTCCTCTCCGAGGCCTACACGGCGTCCGACCCGGACTGGCGCGGCCGGGTGACCGTCCCGGCCCTGTGGGACCGCGAGACCGGGCGGATCGTCAACAACGAGTCCGCCGACGTCATCCGGATGCTCAACAGCGCCTGGGACGAGTGGGGCGACGCGTCGCTCGACCTCTACCCGGAGGACCTCCGCGAGGAGATCGACGCGATCAACGCGGTCGTCTACCGGACGGTCAACAACGGCGTGTACCGGGCCGGCTTCGCGACGACGCAGGAGGCGTACGAGGAGGCCTTCGACGCCCTCTTCGCGACGCTGTCCGACCTGGACCGCCGCCTCGGGGAGCGGCGCTACCTGACCGGCGACCGCATCACCGAGGCCGACTGGCGCCTGTTCACCACGCTCGTCCGCTTCGACGCCGTCTACGTCTTCCACTTCAAGTGCAACCTGAGGCGCATCGCCGACCACGCGAACCTCTGGCCGTACCTGCGCGAGCTGTACCAGGTGCCGGGCGTGGCGGGCACGGTCGACATGGACCACATCAAGCGCCACTACTTCCTGACGCACCCCAGCATCAACCCGACCGGCATCGTCCCCAAGGGACCCGAGCTCGACCTGACGCAGCCGCACGGCCGCGGCTGAGCACCCCCGCGCGTGCTCGCGATCCTCCTCGGCCTGGTGTCGAGCGCCTCGTGGGGCGTGGCCGACTTCCTGGGCGGCGTCGCCAGCCGCCGGGCGCCGGTGCTGGCGGTCGTGGCCCTCTCGCAGGCGACCGGGCTGGTGCTGGCGGGCCTGCTCCTCGCCGTCCTGCGCCCGGAGATCCCAACGGCCGGGGACCTCGGCCTCGGCATGCTGGCCGGGCTCTGCGGCGTGCTGGGCCTCGTCGCGTTCTACCGGGGGATGGCGATCGGGAGCATCTCGATCATCGCCCCGATCAGCGCGCTCGGCGCCCTCGTCCCGCTCGTGGCCGACCTGGCCAGGGGACGGTCACCGGGCGCCCTGGCCCTGACCGGGATGGTCGTTGCCCTGGCCGGCGCGAGCCTGGCCGCCCGCGCCCCGGGGCCCGCGTCGCGGACCGGCGCGGGCCTGGCGCTGATCGCCGCCCTGGGGTTCGGCCTGTTCTTCGCGCTGCTCGGGGAGGTCGCCTCGGACGGCAGCGCGATCTGGGCCCTGGCGTCCGCGCGGGCGGCGTCGGCCCCCCTGGCCGTCATCGGCGCGATCGTGATCGTGGGGGCCGCCGGGCCGGCCGCGCTGCGCGGGGCGACCCTCGTGATGGTGGTGGTCTCCGGGATCCTGGACGCCTCGGCCAACCTGCTGTTCGCCGCGGGCACGGGGCACGGGCTGGTGAGCGTCGTGGCGGTGCTCGGATCGCTCTACCCGGTCGTGACCGTCGCGCTCGCCGGCGCCATCCTGGGCGAACGGCTCAGCCGCCTACAGGCGATGGGGGCGGCGCTCGCGCTGGGCGGCGTGGTCATGATCGCCGCGGGATGAGAGGGACGACCGGCCCAGGGGGTCCCCGGGCCGGGCTCGGCTAGGCTCCCCGCGGGGCCGCCAGCTCCAGGAGAGGAGTCGAACAACCGTGGCCGAGGTGCGCCCGTTCCCCCGAAGGCCAGGCCCGCGGAGGCGTCCGCGTGCCGCCTGGATCGTGCCCACGGCGGTCGTCGTGGTGCTGGCCCTGCTCGTGGCCTACATCGTCCTGCGCATCTGGGCGCACGTCACGGTGACCGGGGCGTTCTTCGACTCCCTGGACATGGGCGGCGCCTGGTCGACGCTCCTGCGCGAGACGGTGCTCCTCGGGGTCGCGGGTCTGCTGGGGGCGGTCGCGCTGGCGCTGCCGATCGGCCTGGTCATCGGGCGCCGGCTGGGCCTGCTGCCGGTGCGCCGCATCGGCCTCATCGCCGGCGGGGCGGTGTTCATCATCGCCGCGCTCGTGCTCGTGCCGGGCCTCGTGGCGCAGAGGGACGCCCTGCTCGCCGCCGGCGAGGCCGTGCCCTTCGGCGTCGAGGACCCGGTCTTCGGGCGGGACGCCTCGTTCTTCGTCTTCACGGCGCCGGTCGTCTCGGCGCTCGCCGGGCTCGCGCTGGGCAGCCTGGTGGTGGCGCTGCTCGGCATCGGCGGCGTCGTGGTGTTCGCCCTGGCCGTCGAGAGCCCGCTCGGCGTCTCGCAGCGCCTTGCCCAGCGGGCCGGGACCCTCGCCGCCGCCTACGGTGGCCTGGCGCTCATCGCCCTCGCCGTCCTCGTCTGGTTCCGCCGCTACGAGGCCGTCCACACCGGCGGTGAGCTCATCGCGGGGGCCGGACGCGCCACGCGCGACGTGGGGATCCCGACCCTCACGGTCGTGGCCGGGGTCATCGCGGCGCTGGGCGTGGGGGTCGGCGCGCTCGCGATCCCCGTCGTGCGCCGCCGCCTGGCCGGGATGCGCACGATCACCCTGGCGCGGGGCCTGATCGCCTTCCTCGGCCTCGTCGTGCTGGCGCTCGTGGTCTTCGCGACGCCGTGGTGGCTCGTGCTCGCCGCCCCGCTCATCCCGCTCGCGCTGGCCGCCCGGCCCACCGGCGCGCTCACGCGCGCCGTGAACCAGCAGGCCGCGATGGCGCTGCGCGGCGACGAGGCGCCGTTCCGCGCCCCGGCGTGGGCGCTCGGCGCGGGCGCGGGGGTGCTCTCGCTGGTGCTGCTGGTGCTCGCGCCCATCGGGACCTCGCTCTACGACGCCGTGGGCCTGCGCGGCTCCACGCTCCAGGTGGAGCGGGAGAACATCGAGGCGACGCTCAACTCCACCCGGGCGGCGGCCGGGATCGACGACATCGAGACCTCGCGGGCCGCGTACCGGCGGGGCGGGGTGAGCCGCCAGGCGATCGAGGCGGCCCCGGCCTCCGTCGGCTCCCTGCGGTTCCTGGACCTGGAGGCGGCGCTCGCGGCGTGCCGCCGGCTGCAGGCCGTGAACCGGTACTACACCTGCCAGGACGCGGACCTCGACCGCTACATCCGCGACGGCGACCCCCAGACGCTCTTCGTCTTCGGCCGCGAGGTCGACTACGACGCCATCGCGGACTTCCAGCGGCGGCACTTCTCCTTCACCCACGGCATGGGCGTCGCGATGGCGCCGGTGAACCGGATCGACGCGTCCGGGCGACCGTCCTTCGTCGTGGGCGGCCTGCCGGTGCGCGGGCTCACGCCGGAGCTCGAGCGGCCCGAGATCTACCACGGCGCCCAGCGCGACATGCCCTTCGCGATCGTCAACACGGACCAGCCGGACGGGTTCACGGACCAGCCGCCCGCCCGCTGGGAGGGCGCGGGGATCGACGTGGAGAGCAATCGGCTCGCGCTCACCCTGGAGCTCGGCGGGCTGCCCTACGTCGGGGGCGGCCGGCAGCTCTGGAACGCCCTGTCGCGCGTCGACACCGAGGACGCCCAGCTCCTCATCCACCGCGACCTGACGAGCCGCCTCGACCGGCTGGCCCCGTTCCTGACGATCGACGACGACCCCTGGTTCGTCGCCGAGGGCGGGCGCATCTACGTCATGCAGAACGCGTACACCCGCACCGCCCGCTATCCGTACGCGGCGCACTTCGGCGGCGCCGGCTACCAGCGGCACGCGGTCACCGCGGTCATGGACGCGTACTCCGGCGAGACGACGCTCTACGTCATGGACGACGAGGACCCGATCATCGCCACCTGGCGAAAGGTCTACCCGGAGCTCTTCACGGATCAGTCCGAGATGCCGCCGCAGCTCGCGGCGCACCTGCGGTACGGGGAGGACCAGTTCGACTACCAGGCCGCCGCGCTGCAGCGCTTCCACGTCACCGACGTCGACCGCTTCTTCGCCAACGACGACGCCTGGGCGCCCACCGTCGAGACCACCGGGCGGGGCACCGAGGGCCGCCGCATCGTCTCGCCGGCGCGGTACTCCTACGCCGTGCTCCCCGGGGAGTCCGAGGAGCGCTTCCTGCTGCTGCGGTACTTCAAGCCGGCCACCGAGGGCCGCGGCATCGCGTTCTCGGCCTGGCTGACGGCCGAGAGCGACCCCGAGCGGTTCGGGCAGCTCCGGCTGCTGCGCTTCGACGTCGCGGAGGACGCGCTCGACTCGGTCGACACCTTCGTGGCGAGCGTCGCCCGCGACGCCGAGCTCTCGGCGCAGATCGGCCTGCGGCGGGACCAGGTGCTGCGGGGCAACACCATCGTCGTGCCGATCGGCGAGGGGCTTCTCTACGTCCAGCCGCTCTACCTCGACACCTCCGCCGACAGCCTGCCGACGCTCTGGCAGGTGGTCGTCTCGCTGGGCGACGGGCGCATCTACTCCGGCGCCGGCTTCGCCGAGGCGCTCGAGCGGGCGCTGACCGCCCAGGGCTCCGGGGACCCCGGAGGGGGCGGCGGAGGCGAGCAGCCCCTGCCCGACGACGTCCGCGAGGTCGTGCGGCAGGCCGCCGAGGCCTACGACACCTACCGCGAGGCGTGGGCGGCGGGCCGCTACGAGGAGGCCGCCCGCGCGCTGGCCCGCTTCGAGCGCCTCCTGGCCCGGGCCCGGGAGCTCTCCGGCACCGGCTAGGGCTCCCGGGCGTCGCGGTACGTCGGGCCGCTGGCCTACGATCGCCCCATGGAGCTCCTGGAGCGCGAGGACGCGATCGCCGCCATGACGGCGGCCCTGGGCGAGGCGGCCGCGGGCAGCGGCCGCGTCGTGGTCGTGTCCGGGGAGGCCGGCGTGGGCAAGTCGTCCCTCCTCGGCGCGCTGCCGGATCTGCCCGGCGGGCCCCGGCGGGTGCTCGTGGGCGGGTGCGACCCGCTCCTGACGCCGCGGGCGCTCGGCCCGTTCCACGACATCGCCCGCCAGGCCGGCGGCCCCCTGGCGGACGCGTTCGCGGCCGACGCCCGCCGCGAGGCCGTCGTGGGGGCGCTCATGGACGAGCTCGCGGCCAGCCCGCCGCGGGTCGTGGTGGTGGAGGACGTCCACTGGGGTGACGAGGGCACCCTGGACCTCGTGTCCCTGCTCGGCCGCCGGGTGGGATCGACCACCGGCGCGCTCGTGGTGACCCTGCGCCCGGACGAGGCGGGGGACCGCCTGCGCGGCGCGCTCGGGGAGCTCCCCGGCGCCGTCGTGCGCCGGGTCGACCTGGAGCCCCTGGGGGCGCAGGGGGTCGCCGAGCTCGCCCGCCGCTCCGGCCGGGACGCGGGGGACCTCCACGCGATGACCGGCGGCAACCCGTTCTTCGTCACCGAGGTCCTGGCCGCCGGGGACGGCGCCGTGCCCGCGACGGTGCGGGACGCGGTGCTCGCCCGCGCCCGTCGCCTGCCCGATCAGGCCCGCCGGGTGCTGGAGATCGTGAGCGTCGTGCCCGGGCGCACCGAGACCTGGCTGCTGCGGGACGTGCTCGGGGAGGACCCGTCGGGGGCCGCCGACGCCTGCCTCGCCGCGGGGATGCTGGAGCTCCTGGGCGGCCCGGCGCTCGCCTTCCGCCACGAGATCGCGCGGTCCAGCGTGGAGGGTGAGCTCTCCCCGATGCGGCGCCTGGAGCTCGAGGCGCGGGTGCTGGAGGTGCTGCGCGGGCGCGCGGGCGTCGACCCGGCCCGCATCGTCCACCACGCACGGCGCGCCGGCGACGAGGAGGCGATCCTCGCCGCGGCGCCCGAGGCCGCCCGGGCCGCGAGCGCGGCGGGGTCCCACCTGCAGGCGGCCTCGCACCTGCGCGCGGCGCTCGGGGCCGCCGCGGGGGAGCCCCCCGAGATCCGGGCCGAGCTGCTGGAGGGCCTGGCCTACGAGTCCTATCTGTCGGGGACGCCGGACGAGGCGCTCGCCGCCCGCCGTGAGGCGCTCGCCATCCGCACCGACCTGGAGCAGATCCGGGAGGCGGGTGAGAACGAGCGCTGGTTGTCGCGGCTCCTGTGGTGGACGGGCCGGCGCGAGGAGTCGGAGGCCGCCGCGGGCCGCGCCATCGCCCTGCTGGAGCCCCTCGGCCCGAGCCCCGCGCTGGCGATGGCCTACTCCACGATGTCCCAGCTCATGATGCTGGCCTGGCGGACGGACGCCGCCGTGGAGTGGGGCGGGCGGGCGATCGCGATGGCCCGCGACCTCGGCGACCGCGCCTCCCTGTCCCACGCGCTCACCAACGTCGGCACCGCCCGCGTGGAGAACGACGACCGGGCCGCCCGGGCGATGCTGGAGGAGGCCATCACCCTCGCGCTGGAGGACGGCGACCCGGACAACGCGGTGCGGGGGATCATCAACCTGGCCTGGGGCCAGATGCTCTACCGCGACCACGCCGCCGCGCTCGAGACGATCACCCGCGGACTCGGCCTCGCCCGCGCCAACGACCTGCGCTCGTCCGACCAGTACCTGCTCGGCATGCGCGCCTGGAGCCGCCTGGAGAGCGGGGACTGGGCCGGCGCCGAGGAGGACGCACGGGCCGTCCTGGCGATCGACGCGGTCCACCCGGTCATCACGGCCCACCCCGGCCTGCTCGTGCTCGGGGTGATCCAGTCCCGGCGGGGCGACCCCGAGGCCGACGCGCTGCTGGCCGACGGCTGGGCGCGGGCCCGGGACGCCGCCGAGGCCCAGCGCCTCGTGCCGTCGGCCTGCGCCGCGGCCGAGCAGGCGTGGCTGCGGGGCGACGAGGAGGGCCTGCGCGCCTTCGCGGCCCGCGCCGTCGAGGCCCTCCCGGCCAGCCGGAGCCCGCGGTTCATCGGCGCGGCGAAGCTCTGGGCCTGGCGCGCGGGCATCCTCGACGGCCCTCCCGACGGCGCGGAGGAGGGCGTGCGCCTCCAGATCGAGGGCGACCCGCGCGGCGCGGCCGCCGTGTACCGCGCGCTGGGATGCCCCTACGAGGAGGCGGACGCCCTCACGGGCTCGGACGACGAGGAGGACCTGCGGGCGGCGCTCGCGATCTTCGACCGCCTGGGCGCCGCGCTGCCGGCCGGCCTGGTGCGGGCCCGGCTGCGGGACTCCGGTGCCGCCGTCCCCGCGGCGCCACGGGCGGCCACCCGGGAGGACCCCGATGGGCTCACGCCGCGCCAGCGGGAGATCCTGGCACTGCTGTCGGAGGGGCTCACGAACGCCCAGATCGCCGGCCGCCTGGTCATCTCGGAGAGGACGGTCGACCATCACGTGGCCGCGGTGCTCCGCAAGCTGGGGGTGAGCTCACGGGCCGACGCGGCCCGGGTGGCGGCGGGCCGGTGAGGCTCCTGGAGCGTGACGCCGCCCTGGCGGCGGCCGCCGCGGCGCTGGAGGAGGCGCGCGCCGGATCCGGCCGGGTGATCGTCGTGTCCGGGGAGGCCGGCATCGGCAAGACGTCACTCCTGGGCGAGATCGTCGACGGGCTGGAGGGGCGCGCGAGGGTGCTGGCCGGGGCGTGCGATCCGCTGCTGACCCCCCGCGCGCTCGGGCCGTTCCGCGACATCGCCCGGGCCTCGGGCGGGGCGATGGTGGAGGCCCTCGACGAGGGCTCGGGCCGCGAGGCCGTGCTGGACGCGGCCCTCGCCGAGCTGGAGGCCGGGCCCGAACCGCGGGTGATGGTGGTCGAGGACGCCCACTGGGCCGACGAGGCGACGGTCGACCTGCTCGCCGTGCTGGGCCGCCGCATCGAGCCCACCACCGGGGCGCTGCTCGTCACGGTGCGGGGCGACGAGGTGGGCCCGGCGCTGCAGTCGGCGCTCGCCGCCCTGCCCCCGGCCGTGGTGCGGCACATCGACCTGGAGCCCCTGTCCCCGGACGGGGTCGCCGCCCTCGCCGCCGAGGCCGGGCAGCCGGGCCACGACCTCCACGCGCTCACCCGCGGCAACCCCTTCTTCGTCACCGAGGTGCTCGCGGCGGGCGGCGGGATGCCGGCCACGGTGCGCGGCGCGGTGCTCGCCCGGGCGACGCGCCTGGACGCCGGGGCGCGCGACGCCCTGGACACCGTCTCGACCATCCCGGGGCGCGCCGAGCTGTGGCTCGTGGTGGAGGCGCTGGGCGTGTCGGAGGAGGCCCTGGACGCCTGCCTGGCCACGGGGATGCTGGAGGCGGGGCAGGGGTGGGTGACCTTCCGCCACGAGATCGCCCGCTCCGGCATCGAGGCGGAGCTGCCGCCTCTGCGGGCGGCGGGCATCCACCGGCGGGTCCTCGACGCGCTGTCCGCCCGGCCCGGCATCCCGGCGGCCCGGCTCGTCCACCACGCGCGCCGGGCCGGCGACGACGCGGCGGTACTGCGCCTCGCCCCCGAGGCCGCCCGGGAGTCGGCCGCGGCGGGAGCCCACGGCGTGGCGGCGCAGCACCTGCGCGCCGCCCTCGACGCGGCCCACGACATGGACCCGGCCGAGCGCGCCGGCCTGCTGGAGGAGCTCTCGATCGAGGAGAACACCGCCGGCGACAGCGGCGCCGCCCTCGTCGCGCGGCGGGAGGCGCAGGAGATCCGGCGGGCGCTGGGGGACGTGCGGGCGGAGGGGGTGGGGGAGCGGTGGCTCGCCCGGCTCCTGTGGCTCGAGGGCCGGCGGGTCGAGGCCGAGAGCGCGGGCGAGCGCGCGGTGGCGCTGCTGGAGCCGCTCGGCCGCGACCGTGAGCTGGCGATGGCGTACAGCACGCTCTCCCAGCTCCACATGCTGCGCTGGGCCACGGCCGAGGCGATCGACTGGGGCGAGCGCGCGATCGAGCTGGCCCGCGAGACCGGCGACGACGAGGCCCTGGTCCACGCGCTCACCAACGTGGGGACCGCCGGGTGCGCGTCCGGCGCGCCGGGCAGCACGGACCGGCTGGACGAGGCGGCGGCGCTGGCGCTGGACGGGGGCTTCCACGACCACGCCGCCCGGGCCCTGGTGAACCTCTCGTGGAGCCTGATGGCCCGGCACCGGTACGCCGACGGGCTCCAGGCAGTGAAGCGGGGGCTGGAGGTGGCCGAGCGCTTCGACCTGGGCTCGCACGAGCGCTACCTGCTGGGGATGCGGGCCTGGGCGCGCCTGGACACCGGCGACCCGGCCGGCGCCGAGCGCGACGCGCGCCGGGCCCTGGAGGTGCGCCGCGCGCACGGCACGACCTCGTCGCACCCGGCGCTCATCACGGGGGCGCGGGCGCTCGGCCGCCGGGGGGACCCGGGGGCGGCGGAGCCCCTCGACCTCGCCTGGAGGTTCGCGGTGATGGCCGACGAGGCCCAGCGGCTCGTCCCGGCCGGCATCGCGCGGTCCGAGGCGGCGTGGCTGGCCGGCGACCCGGAGGAGGCCCGCCGCCTGGCGGTCGACGCCCTGGCCGCCGTCATCCCGACCCCGGACACCCTGTTCCTGGGCGAGGCGGCGTTCTGGGCGTGGCGCACCGGCGGGCTGGAGGAGATCCCGGAGTGGGTGGGGGAGCCGTGGGCGTCGTCCGTGCGGGGCGACGCGCGGGGGGCGGCGGCGCAGTGGCGGGCGATCGGCGCGCCCCACTTCGCGGCCGACGCGCTGTCCGAGTCGGACGACCCGGCCGACCTCGGCGAGGCCCTCGGCATCTTCGACCGGCTCGGGGCGACACGGAACGCCGCGATCCTCCGGGCCCGGATGCGGGAGCGTGGCGTGGCGGTGGTGCCGCGTGCGCCCCAGGTGGGGGCGGCCGCCGGCCCGGAGGGCCTGACGGGCCGCCAGCGGGAGGTGCTCGCGCTGGTGGCGGAGGGGCTCACGAACCGTGAGATCGCGGAGCGGCTGGTCATCTCCGAGCGGACGGTCGACCACCACGTCGCGGCGGTCCTGCGCACCCTCGGCGTGGGCAGCCGGGCGGAGGCGGCGGGGTACCTAGGTGGTGCCCATGGGCAGGATGGGCACCCGCCGGGGGCCGGATAGGCACCGCCCACCGATGAGCGGCCGGGGGCTCCCGCCGTACCGTCGTCCCATCACCCGAGACGACCCGAAGGAGCCCCCCGAAATGCACCCGAGCAGCCACATCCACAGCTCACTCGCACACGACATCTCCAGCCGCCGCATCTCCGCCGCGGCGAACGACCGGGCCGCCCGCCGTGCCCGCCGCGCCGCCGCCGTCGAGGGCGACGCCCCGTCCCACTCGCCGCTCCCGCGGCTCCGCTTCCTCTTCCGCCGCCCGGTGGCCCGCCCCTCGCAGCGCCTGGCCTGAGCCCCCGCCCCCTTGCCGGGGGGCGCGGGGCCCAGCAGGCTCCCGGGCATGGCCCGGACGCTCGGCACCCGCGCCCTGAACCGCGCCGTCCTGGCCCGGCAGGGGCTGCTCGACAGGTTGACCGGCCCGCTCCCGCGGGCCGCCGCCCGGGTGGGCGGCATCCAGGCGCAGTACGCCCCCTCGATCTACGTCGGCCTGTGGAGCCGGGTGGAGGGGGTCGACCGGGAGGACGTGACCCGGGCCCTCGAACGCCGGAGGCTCGTGCAGGCCACCCTCCTGAGGGGCACGATCCACGTCGTCGCCGCCGCCGACCTGTGGCCGTTCGCCCTCGTCGCGGGTGACCGCATGCGGACCCTCTGGCTCCGCACCCGGCGCGGGCTGGACGACGCCGCGATGCACGAGGCCGCCGCGCTGCTGGCGCCCCGCCTCGCCGAGGGGCCCGTCCCGCGCCGCGAGGCCGAGGGGCTGATCGGCCGCGACCGCGCCGCCGGCGTGGGGTTCTGGCTCCCCCTGGTGCGGGTGCCGCCGTCCGGCACCTGGGAGCGCCGCCGCGCCGACCTGTGGGGCGACGCCGCCGCGTGGGCCGGCCCGCCCCCGGACGGCCTCACCCGGGAGGCGGCCATCGCCGAGGTCGCCCGCCGCCGCCTCGCCGCCTTCGGCCCCGCCACCCCCGCCGAGGTGGCCGACTGGGCCGGGGTCACGCCCGCCGAGGCCGGCGCCGCCCTGGACGGCATGGCCCTCCGCCACCTCCGCGACGAGGCCGGCCGCGACCTCCTCGACCTCCCCCGCGCGCCGCTCCCCGACCCGGACACCCCCGCGCCGCCCCGGTTCCTGCCCACCTGGGACGCCGCCCTCCTCGTCCACTGCCGCCACGCCGCGATCCTCCGCGAGGAGGACCGCCCCCGGATCTTCTCCACGAAGATGCCGCAGTCCCTGCCAGTCTTCCTCATCGACGGCACGGCCGCGGGGACGTGGCGCCACGAGGACGGGGGGATCGCCCTCCACCCCTGGCGGCCCCTCCCTCGTGCGGACCGGGCCGCCCTGGAGGACGAGGCCGGGCGCCTGGAGGCCTTCCACTCCTAGGGGCGGCGGCTCTCCGGGTGCCGGGCCGCAGCCCCCCGCCGCGGCCCATACGTCGCTTGGGTGTCCGGTCCAGACCCGAGTGGGTCTTAACGCGGAAACGCCTGCTCAGGGCCTCGCGTCTTTACGCGGACCCGTCCGCAGACCGCCGGGCGCGCCACTCCTCGGCCGTCTGCCCCCACACCGGGATGGGGTCACCCTCGAAGGGGGGTGGGAGGCTCGCGGTGCGGAGCCTCCGCGACCCCAGCCGCTCCGCCACCCGCTCCGACGCGGTGTTGCCCGCGTCGATGCAGTGGATGACGTCCGGCCAGCCGAGCCCCGCGAAGGCCCAGTCCATCGCGGCGGCCGCCGCCTCGGTGGCGTAGCCGTGGCCCCAGTACCCCTCCAGGATCCCCCAGCCCACCTCCCGGCCCGGCCAGCCCTCCGGCTGCCAGGGGCCGGCGCGGCCGATCCACGCCCCGCTCTCCCGCTCGACGATGGAGAACATCGCGAAGCCCTGGATCGCCCAGGCGCCGGCCATCGACAGGAACCCGCGCCACGCCACCGCCCGGGCCTGGACACCGCCCAGGAAGCGCGTCTCGGCCTCCCCGGCCGCGAAGGCCGCCCAGCCCTCGAAGTCCTCCGGGACCGGCGGGCGCAGGATGAGCCGCGGTGTGGTGATCACCGGTCCGTCCACGCCCGGACCGTACACCGGGCCCGGCCGTAGACTCGGAGGCATGACGCCCGACGAGCTCGACCGCCTCTACGCCCTCCTGCGCGTGCCGTCCATCAGCGCCGACCCGGCCCACGCCGGCGACATGGCGACCGCCGCGGGCATGATCGCCGACGAGATCCGCCGGGCGGGGGGCACGGCCGCGGTGCGCACCGGCGACCACCACCCGCTCGTGGTGGGGGAGGTGCCCGCTTCGCCGGGTCACCCGGACGCGCCCCGGGTGATCCTCTACGGCCACTACGACGTGCAGCCGCCGGGGCCCGCGGAGGAGTGGACGAGCCCGCCCTTCGAGCCGACGGTGCGCGACGGGAATCTCTTCTGCCGCGGCGCGAGCGACGACAAGGGCAACCTCTGGATGCTCGTGGCCGCCGTGGGGCGCCTGGCCGCCGAGGGCGCCCTGCCGGTGCGCGCGTCGTTCGTGGTGGAGGGGGAGGAGGAGAGCGGCGGCACCAGCGCCCTCGACCACCTGGCCGCCGACGCCGAGCCGGCCCTCGCGGCGATCATCTTCGACAGCCCCATGACCGCGCCGGGGCGCCCGGCGATCTGCACCGGCACCCGCGGGATCGCCCACCGGCGGGTCCGGGTGAGGACCGCGGGCGGCGACGCGCACAGCGGCCTCTACGGCGGCGCCGCGATGAACGCCGCCCACGCGCTCCTGCAGGTGCTGGCCGCGGTCACGCCGCACGACGGCCGCCTGCCGGACGCCCTCTACGCGGGCGTCGCCCCGGCCGGGGAGGCCGAGGTCGCGACGTGGGCGGCGCTGCCACCCGGCGACGAGGCGCTCGCGGTCGCCGGGCTGCGCCCGGCCGACGCCGGAGCCGCCGACGGCTTCTACATGCGCACCCTCGCGTCGCCGTCCGTCGACGTGCACGGCCTGGCCTGCGGCGAGCCGGACAAGACGAAGTCCAACATCCCCTCCGAGGCGACGGCGACGGTCTCGCTGCGGATCGCCCCGGGCCAGGACGCCGAGGCCGTCGCCGCGGTCTTCGACGGCCTGCTGGAGGCCGCCGGCCCTCCCGGCGCCGAGGTCGTGGTGGAGCGCGTCGACGTCGCCCTGCCCGCGCTGCTCGACCCGGAGCACCCCGTGCTGCAGGCGGCCGCGGGGGCCCTGGAGCGCGTCGTGGGGCGCACCCCCGACCCGGTCCGCGTGGGCGGGACGCTCCCCGTCGTGGCCGTGCTCGCGGCCCGCGGGATGCCCACGGTGCTCACGGGCTTCGGCCTTCCCGACGACGCCATCCACGCGGTCGACGAGCACCTGCGCTTCGACCACCTCGAGCAGGGCACCCTGGCCGCGATGGAGATCCTCCGGGCGCTGGGCGACCTCGGGACGGCGCCTCCGCTGTAGGATCGGCGGTCGGACCGAAACCGATCGAGGGGGTAGCAGGTGGCGCAGCTCTGGGGCGGAGAGACGACCAAGGCCGTCGAGAACTTCCCGGTGTCCGGTGAGCGGGTGCCGCTCCCGGTCATCCACTGGCTCGGCCGCATCAAGGGCGCCGCCGCGCGCGTCAACGGGGAGCTGGGCCTCCTCGACGGCGACGTGGCCGGCCGCATCGCGGCCGCCGCCGACGAGGTCGCCTCCGGCAAGCACGACGACCAGTTCCCGGTCGACGTCTTCCAGACCGGGTCGGGCACCTCCTCGAACATGAACGCGAACGAGGTCATCGCGAACCTCGCCGGCGACGGCGCGCACGCGAACGACCACGTCAACTACGGCCAGTCGTCGAACGACGTCTTCCCGTCGGCCGTCCACGCGGCCGCCCTGGACGAGGTCGTCAACCGCCTGCTCCCGGCCCTCGACCACCTGGGCGACGCGCTCGCCGCCAAGGCCGAGGCCTGGGACGACATCGTCAAGACCGGCCGCACGCACCTCATGGACGCCGTGCCGGTCACGCTGGGCCAGGAGTTCGCCGGCTACGCCGCCCAGATCCGCCAGGGCCGCGACCGCGTCGCCGACGCCACCAAGCGCCTCGGCCAGCTCCCGCTCGGCGGCACCGCCGCCGGCACGGGCCTCAACACCCACCCGGAGTTCGCGAGCCGCGTGCGCACCCTCCTGGTGGAGGAGACGGGCCTCCCCATCGCGGCCCCGGCCGACGGCTTCGAGGCGCAGGGCGCCCGCGACGGCCTCGTCGAGGTCTCCGGCGCCCTCAAGGTGGTCGCCGTCTCCCTCACGAAGATCGCCAACGACATCGCGATCCTCGGCTCCGGCCCCCGCGCCGGCCTCGCGGAGATCTTCCTGCCCGAGCTGCAGAAGGGCTCGTCGATCATGCCGGGCAAGGTCAACCCGGTCATCCCGGAGGTCGTCCTCCAGGTGTCCGCCCAGGTGATCGGCAACGACACCGCCATCACGATCGGCGGCATGCAGGGCAACTTCGAGCTCAACGTGCGCATCCCGCTGCTCGCGCGCAACCTGCTGGGCTCGATCCACCTGCTCACCACCACGTCGCACCTGTTCGCGGACAAGTGCATCGCGGGCATCGAGCCGAACCTGCCGCGTCTGGCGGAGCTCGCCGACAGCAACCTGCAGGTGGCGACGGCCCTCAACCCGCACATCGGGTACGACAAGGGCGCGGCGATCGTGAAGGCCGCGACGGCCAGCGGCAAGGGCCTGCGCGAGACGGCCCGTGAGCACGGCGTCGACGAGGAGATCCTCGACAAGGCGCTCGACCTCCGGAAGATCGCGGCGGGCAGCAAGGCGTAGCGCACGTGGCCCGGTGATGTTCGGGCCACCATAGTTCCTGGCAGAGGGTGGGCGACGGCGACTGGTAAGGTCCGCCGTCGTCCGCCCACTCCTGCCTGGGGAACACCACATGCTCCGACGCATCCCGGGGCGCGCGCTCGTCGCCGCCGCCCTCGCCCTCGTGCTCGCCGCCGGCCTCGCGGCCTGCGGCTCCGACGACGACGGGGGATCCGCGTCGGCGCCCTCCGAGACCCTCACGGTCGAGAGCGCCTTCGGCACCGTGGAGGTGCCGGCCGAGCCGCAGGCGGCCCTCGGGATGTACACGACGGACGTGGACATCCTCATCGCCCTGGGGATCCCGCTCGCGTCGCAGCAGCCGGTGCGCGGCGACCTGGGCACGGACGAGTTCCCGGACTTCTTCCCCCAGGAGGCCCTGGAGGGCGTCACGTCGTTCCCGAACTACCCGGACTACAACTACGACCAGATCATCACCGCGGAGCCCGACTTCATCCTCAACGGGCTCGGCTACGACCCGAAGGTCGTGAAGCGCCTGCCCGAGATCGCGCCGACCTACAGCGTGGACGCGTTCGACGGGCGCAACTGGCGTGAGCACTTCCAGGAGACGGCCGCCGCGCTCGGGCGCACGGAAGGGTACGAGGCGTGGGTGGAGCAGTACGACGCCCGCGTGGCCGAGGTGAGGGAGTCCATCGGGACGAAGGCCGACGGCGTGGTCGTGGCGCCGCTCTTCATCGGCGAGGGCAAGGTCACGAGCGCCTGCTACACGGGCGTGGAGTGCTCGGTGTTCGAGGACCTGGGCCTCACGGTCCTCCCCGCCGCCAAGAAGAAGGGCGGCGAGGGCGTGACCCTCTCGGCCGAGCAGTTCGCCCAGCTCTCGGACGTCGACCTCGGCTTCTTCCTCGCGTCGAACTACGACACGGCGCTCGAGACGGCCCTCGACGACCTCGCGAAGAACCGGATCTGGAGCGACCTGGCCTTCGTGAAGGACGACGGCATCGTCGAGTACCCGCTCGAGATGACCTTCGGGTCGCCCAGCGGGCAGATGGCCTTCCTGGACGTCGTCGAGCAGGCGTTCGCCGACCGGTGACGACCGCCGTCGGGGCGACCGCCGGCGACCGCCACGACTGGCGGTCCCGGCGGCGCCTCGGCCTCGTGGTGGGGGGCGTGACGCTCGCGGCCCTCTGCCTGGTGAGCCTCGCCGTGGGCTCCAAGGGCATCCCGCTCTCCGACGTCCTCGAGGTGCTGCGCCACGACGACGGCAGCGAGGCCGCCGTGATCGTGCGCGACCAGCGCATCCCGCGCACGGTGCTCGCCGTGATCGTGGGCCTGGCCCTCGCGATCGCCGGTGCCCTGATGCAGGGCCTCACGCGCAACCCGCTGGCCGATCCGGGCCTGCTCGGGGTGAGCGCCGGCGCGGCCTTCGCGATGGCGATCGGCACGGCGCTCGTCTCGGGGCTGTCTCTGCTGGGCGGCCTGTGGTTCGCGTTCGCCGGGGCGGTCGTCACGACGGTCGCCGTGTACCTCATCGGCGCAGCCGGCCGGGCGGCGGCGACACCCGTGACCCTCGTGCTGGCGGGCGTCGCGCTGAGCGCGGTGCTGTCCGGCATCACGGCCTGGATGGCGCTGCTCGACCCGACGACCTTCACCCAGCTCACCTTCTGGCAGACCGGCGACCTGGCGAACCGGCGCTGGGACACCGTGGTCACGATCCTGCCCTTCATCGGGATCGGGCTGCTGCTCGCCCTCGCCGCGGCGCACGCCCTCAACGCGCTCGCACTGGGCGACGACCTGGCGACCGCGCTCGGCGGCTCCATCGGCCTCACGCGGTTCGTGGTGGTGGTCGCCGTGACCCTGCTGTGCGGGGCGGCGACGGCGGCGGTGGGGCCCATCCTCTTCCTGGGCCTCATGGTCCCGCACGTGGCCCGGTGGATCGTGGGCCCGGACCAGCGGTGGATCCTGGGGTACGCCCTGCTCCTCGGGCCGATCCTGCTGCTCGTGTCCGACATCGTCGGCCGGGTCGTCGTGCGCCCCGACGAGGTGGCCGCGGGCATCGTGACCGCCCTCATCGGCGGGCCGGTGCTCATCTGGCTCGTGCGGCGCCGGCAGGCGTCCGCCCTGTGAGCGCCCCCGCCGTCGCCACCGGGCGGCGCGAGGTCACGGTGCGGCTGGCGGGCGACCGCGTGTCGGCCCGGCTCGACGTGCGGACGATCGTGGTGTGCGTGGTGCTCCTGGCCGCCGCGGCGGTCGTCGCCGTGTTCGGGCTGGGGCTCGGGACAGTGTCGCTCACACCGGCGGAGGTGGTCGACGCGTTGCTCGGCGGGGGGCGCGAGTCGTACCGGACGCTGGTGGTCGACTTCCGTCTCCCTCGCATCTGTATCGCACTCGTCTTCGGTGCAGCACTGGGCGTGAGCGGGGCGATCTTCCAGTCGCTCACCCGCAACCCGCTCGGCAGCCCGGACATCATCGGCTTCGACGCCGGCGCGTACACCGGCGCGGTGCTCGTCATCGTCCTCACGGGCGGGCTCGCCGGGGTGGTCGCGGGGGCCCTGATCGGCGGCGCGGTGACGGCCCTCGTCGTCTACCTCCTGGCCTTCACGAAGGGGGTCCAGGGGTTCCGGCTGATCGTCGTGGGCATCGCGATCACGGCGATGCTCGGCTCCCTCAACACCTACCTCATCGTGAAGGCCGACCTCTACACGGCCCAGCTCGCCGCGGTGTGGGGCGCCGGGAGCCTCACGGGGCTCTCGTGGGACGACCTGCGCACCGCCGGGTTCGTGCTGCTGGCGCTGCTGGTGCCGCTGGCGTGGTTCGGGCCGCGGCTGCGCTACCTGGAGATGGGCGACGACGCGGCGCGGGCGCTGGGGCGGCGGGTGGAGTGGGACCGGGTGGCGCTCCTCCTGACGGGCGTGGGGCTCACCGCCACGGTGACCGCGATGACGGGGCCGATCGCCTTCGTGGCGCTCTGCGCGCCCCAGATCTCCCGGCGCCTGACGCGGGCGACGGGGCCGGGCCTCGTGGCGTCGGCGTGCCTGGGGTCGCTGCTCCTCCTGTCCTGCGACCTGGCGGCGACCAACGTGTTCGCCCCGACGGTGGTGCCCGTGGGGCTCACGACGATCGTGCTGGGCGGGGCCTACCTGGTCTGGCTCATCTTCATCGAGACGCGCCGGGGGGTGCGATGACGGAGAACGGCGCCGCAGCGCCCCTGGAGGCGCGCGGGATCACGTTCGGGTACCCGGGGCGGACGATCGGGGAGCACCTGGACCTGACGATCGCGCCGGGGTCGTTCACGACGATCGTGGGGCCCAACGCGTGCGGGAAGTCGACGCTGCTGCGGGCCATGTCGCGGCTGCTGGCGCCGGCCGACGGGTCCGTGCTGCTGGACGGCCACGACATCGCGCGGATGCCGTCGAAGCAGGTGGCGCGCCGGCTGGGGCTGCTGCCGCAGACGTCGATCGCGCCGGAGGGGATCACGGTGGCCGACCTCGTGAGCCGTGGTCGCCATCCCCACCAGTCGGCGTTCCGGCAGTGGTCGCGGGAGGACGAGGCGGCGGTGGGGGAGGCGATGGTGGCGACGGGGGTCACGGACCTGTCGGCCCGCCTCGTCGACGAGCTGTCGGGCGGGCAGCGGCAGCGGGTGTGGGTGGCGATGGTCCTCGCCCAGCAGACCGGGCTCCTGCTCCTCGACGAGCCGACGACCTTCCTCGACGTGGCGCACCAGGTGGAGCTGATGGAGCTGCTGCACCGGCTCAACCTGGAGGGGCGAACGGTGGTGACGGTGCTCCACGACCTGAACCAGGCGGCGCGGTACGCGGACACCGTCGTGGTGATGCGCGACGGCCGCATCACGGCCGCCGGGCCGCCCGAGGACGTGATCACGGAGGCGATCCTGAGGGACTCCTTCGACCTGGCGTGCACGGTGGTGGAGGACCCCGTGACCGGTGGGCCGCTGGTGATCCCCCTCGGCGGGCCCCGCCGGAAGACCTAGGAGAAGCTGGACGCGATCCCGATCGCGGTGATCCCCATCGCCACGAGGAGGATGAGCACGACGACACCCGCCCCCGCCGCGAACGCGGCGAGCCGGGCACCGGCCCCGTCACCCGCCGACCGGGCGCCCCGCAGCGCGGCGAGGGACACCGGGAGGGCGACCACCCCGTCCGCGACGGCGACGACCGCCACCCACCCGGGGACCTCCTCGATCGTGAAGAGGACGGGGGCGACCACCACCGCCGCCACCGCCGCCCCGAGCGCGATCCACGCGATGGTGCGGTGCGGAGGAGGTGCCGCCGCCGCCCCACCCCCGGCGAGGACCCCCGCCAGATGCCGCACCCCGAGCCCCGCCGCCACCAGCAGCACGACGACCGCCATGACGGTGACCGCGACCCCGTCATCCAGGCCCCCGATCAGGAGTCCCAGGCCCCCGACGAGGAGCAGCGCGAGGGACGCGACGGCGACGGGAGGAAGGAGCGACTCGGACACGGCGGCCATCATGCCCACGCCCCCGGACCCCCGCCAGCCGATCCCTCCGGCCGGCCGCGCGAGGCGCGCGCCAGTCCCGGTGCCCCCATGTTCCACTTGGGGCGCAAGGGTCGCCCCTATTGCGACCTGAGCCGGCACACCGGCGGCACAGCCTCGGCACGCGTCCGTGTCGCGCCTCATCAGGTGATCGCGGCACGCTCCATGCCATGGCCCGCAGCTTCTACAAGGGGGAGAACCTCGGATCCCTCCCGCCCTGTGCGATCTGCGTCGGCAAGGGCCAGGGCAAGCGCGCCGAGGTGCACCTTCCCTGCGGGGTCCGGGTGTGGCTCTGCGAGGCCCACCGGTCCCCCGAGTTCATGACGTCCCGCGTCGGCAGGGACCTGGTCGTCTCCCTGATGCATGTGTGGCGGGGGACCGGCTGCTTCACCCGTGCCCGGTCGCGCGCTCTGGACATCCACCAGCGGCGCCTGACCGGGCCGCCTCCGGAGCGGCCCCGTCCCGGCTCGTATGCGTGGCCCGAGCTGCGCCTGGAGGCCGAGCACGCGTGGTCGCGGGGCGAGCGGCCCGCCTCCGTCATCGACCGCCTCCGCACGCGCGCCGCCCTCGGGGAGGCCCACGCCCCGTCGGTCAGGACCATGCAGCGCTGGTTCCGCGAGGGCCGCTGGCTGGGCGGCCCCGGCGGCCCCGGCGGCGGCACCGCCCCGAAACCCGTCACGCCACCACGCCCACCCGGACCCTCGAACCCGCTAGTCCGCCACCCCGGCCTCGGTGACGATCCTCTCGGGGACCAGCCTCACCAGGAGCTCCCCGGGGACGGCGTTGCGCCGGCCGTAGGAGTCGGCGTTCTCCGCCCCCATGTACCGCTCCGCGATCCGCGTCGACCAGACCAGCATCTCGTCGAGGTCCTCGCTGATCTCCACGGTCCCGTCGATCCGGACGTACGCGAAAGGCGGCGCCTCGTCGTCCACGAGCAGGCTCGCCCGCCCGTCCCGCCGGAGGTTCCTCCCCTTCACGGTCCCGGCGCCCGTCATGAACACCAGGTCGTCCCCGTCGGGGACGAACCAGATCGCGGCGACGTGCGGCCGGCCGTCCGGCCGCACCGTCGCGAGCTTCCCCGTGCGGGTCCCGGCGGCGAGGAACTCCCGGCGCTCCCCGTCGCCCATCCGGCGGCTCACCCGGCCAGCGCCTCCCGGCGCGCCTCGACCTCGACGCCGCGCACGTCCTCCGCGAACTCCCGGGCCGCGGAGGCGACGATCCCGAACACGTCGGCCTTCGGCTTCACGAACCGGGGGGTGTTGGGGAGGGCACCGATCAGGTCCGCGATCACGAGCACCTGGCCGTCCGTCTCGACGCCGGCGGCGATGCCGATCGTCGGGGCGGAGCACTCCCGCGTGATCCGCTCGGCCAGCTCGGCCGGGACCGCCTCGATCACGATCGCGAAACAGCCGGCCTCGTCCAGCGCCCGGGCCTCAGCAGCGATGCGGTCGGCCTCGTCCGGGGTGGTCCCCTCGCGGCGGTACACGACGGCGGTCTGGGGGAGGAGCCCGACGTGGCCCATCACCGGGATGCCGTCGGCCAGGATCGCCTCGACCTGCGCGATCAGCCCGCCCTCGAGCTTGACCGAGTCGGCGCCGGCGGCGATCAGCAGGCGGGCGCTCTCCACGGCCTGCTCGGGGGTCTCGTACGAGCCGGCGGTCAGGTCGCCCACGATGTGCGTCCCGGGGGCGCCGTTGCGCACCGCGCGGACGTGGTGGGCCATGCCCTCGATCGAGATCGCCCGGGTCGTGTCGAAGCCCAGCTCCACCTCGGCGAGCGAGTCGCCCACGAGGAGCAGGTCGAGCCCGGCGGAGTCCAGGGCGAGGGCCGTCGGGTAGTCGTATGCGGTGAGCATGACGAGCCGGCGGCCGCCCTTGCGGGCGTGGATCTCGGCCGGGGACAGCGCGCCGGTGATGGTTGCGGTGGTCATCGCTTCTCCCACATGACGGGCACGGTGACCGTGCCGGGTGCGTCCACGTCGACCTGGTGGTTCTCGGAGTCCACGTGGACCACGACGGGCTCGTAGCCCTCCAGCTCCTGCTCCTCGTACTGCGCGTAGGTCAGGACGATCACGAGATCGCCCGGCTGCGCGAGCCGCGCGGCGGCGCCGTTCAGGCAGATGTCGCCCCCGCCCCGCGGGCCCTCGATCGCATAGGTCTCGAAGCGGGCGCCGGTGTTGATGTTGAGGACGGCGACGTGCTCGTAGGGCCGGATGTCGGCCGCGTCGAGCAGGTCGGTGTCGATCGTGATGCTGCCGACGTAGTTCAGGTCGGCGTCGGTGACCGTGGCACGGTGGATCTTGCTCTTCAGCATCGTGCGGGAACGCGGCGTCACGTGGGCCCTCCGGGTGGGGATCGGGAGCGGGGCGTTGTCGATCAGGCGCGCGGGACCCACCCGCGCGGCGACGCAGAGGAGGGCCGGGCCCTCCACGGTGGTGAGCGGGACGAACGTGTCGGGGTGGACGATCGCGGCGTACTCGAGCGCGCACCGGGGCTCGGCCTCGATGACGGCCCGGGCGGCCGCCTCCAGCCGGGCCACGTCGCCCTCACCCTCCTGGGCGAGCGCGACCGCGGCGCGGATGCCCCGGCTGAGCGCCAGGGCGGCCCGCCGGTCCTCCGGCCCGAGGTAGGCGTTGCGGCTGCTCATCGCCAGGCCGTCGTCCTCGCGGACGATGGGGCCGACGACGAGGTCGATGTCGTCGAGGTGCAGGTCGGCCATCAGGCGCCGGATCACGGCGACCTGCTGGGCGTCCTTGGCGCCGAACACGGCCCGGTCGGGCCGCACGGCGAGGAGCAGCTTCGCCACGACGGTGGCGACGCCGTCGAAGTGGCCGGGGCGGGCGGCGCCCTCCAGGACGTCGGTGGGCCCCGAGACCGTGATGGTGGTCCCGAAGCCCTCGGGGTAGACCTCCTCGACGCCGGGCGCGAACACGAGCTCGGCGCCGGCGCCGCCGGCCAGGGCGAGGTCGCCCTCCTCGTCGCGCGGGTAGCGCGACAGGTCCTCCGTCGGGGCGAACTGGGTGGGGTTCACGAAGAGGGTCACGACGACCGCGTGGCCGTCGCGGCCCGCGATCCTCATGAGCTCCAGGTGACCCTCGTGGAACGCCCCCATCGTGGGCACCACGGCGACGCGCCGGCCGCTGGCGCGGATGGCCGCGACGGCGGTGCGCAGATCCGCCACCGTGCGGACGACGGCGGGGGCGCTCGTGGGGGGGAGGGAGGAGGTTTTTCCGGGTGAGGGCATGCTCGACCGTCGCCACGGGCCCGGGTCCTACGGGACGGGTCCGCGCACGGCGGACCGCCCTCCCGGCGCCTCTCTGCTCCAGCTCCCGCCTGTGCGGGATGCCGGGCTGTGCGCTGACGGCCCGCGGAGTGTACCGCCGTCCCGCGCGCCGCCACAAGCACCCCGAGACACGGCTGTCCGGCCGGACCCGGCGCTACGCTGGGGCCATGTCGGACACGGCCGACCGACGGGCCGAACTCGAGGCGTACCACGCCGCCGAGGTGGTCACCTGCACGCGGTGCGCGCTGCACGAGTCGCGCACCCAGGTCGTCGTCGGCAGCGGGGATCTGGACGCCGACGTCATGTTCGTGGGGGAGGCCCCCGGCTACCACGAGGACGTCCAGGGCGTCCCCTTCGTGGGGCAGTCCGGCAAGCTCCTCACGACCCTCCTCGAGGGCATCGGCCTCACCCGGGAGGACGTCTTCGTCGCCAACGTCCTCAAGTGCCGCCCGCCGGGCAACCGTGACCCCGCCCCGGCCGAGATCCGCTCCTGCGAGCCGCACCTGTTCCGCCAGATCGCCCTCGTGCAGCCCACGCTCGTCTGCACGCTCGGCAACTTCGCGACGAAGCTGCTCTCCGGGCGCCCCGACGGCATCTCCCGCGTCCACGGCCACGAGCTGCCGCTCGAGCTGGGCGGGCAGCCCGTGCTGCTCTACCCGCTCTTCCACCCGGCGGCGGCGCTCTACACCCGGGCCATGCTCACCACCCTGGAGGCCGACTTCGCCCGCATCCCCGCGCTCCTCGCCGCCGGCCGTCCCGGCGGCGCGCCCACCGGTCCGGCCCCACGCGACGCGGCCGCCGTGCCCGTCGCCGCGGCGGCCCCCGTCGCCCCGCCGCCGGCCGAGTCGGACCCGGCCGAGCAGCTCGGTCTCTTCTGAGCGACGGGCCGCTCACCTGGACGAGCGACGGACCGGAGGAGACGGCGGCCCTCGGGGCGCTGCTGGCGCGGCTGCTGCGGCCGGGCGACCTCGTGCTGTTGCGGGGGGAGCTGGGGGCCGGCAAGACGACGCTGGTGCGGGCCGTGGCCCGGGAGCTGGGGGTCGAGGGCCCGGTCACGAGCCCCACGTTCACGGTGGCGCAGCGCCACCGCGGGCGGGACGTCGACGTGGCCCACATGGACGCCTACCGGCTGTCGGGGCCGGACGCCGAGGAGGCCGAGCTGCTGGCCGATGCGGTGGCGGGGCACGCCGTGGCCTTCGTGGAGTGGCCCGACTCGGTGCTCGAGGCCCTGCCGCCGGAGCGCTTCGCCCTGGAACTGCGCCACGGGGGCGGCGACACGCGGCTGGTACTGTTGACCGCCCGGGACCCCGATGACCACGGGCTTCTCGGCCGAGAGCTTGCCGACCTTCGCGCTCGACACATCCACCGCGAGCCCGAGCCTGGCGCTCGTCCGCGGTGACGACACCCTGGCCGAGCTCTGGCTTGCGCCCGAGCCCGGCTCCGGCCGGCGCGTGCTGGAGGCCGCCCACGGGCTGCTCCGCGCGGCGGGCCACGACGTGGGCGATATCGGCGAGGTCGTGGTCGGCGTGGGCCCCGGGGGCTTCACGGGCCTGCGGATCGGCCTGGCCACGGCGCTCGGCCTGGGGCAGGCGCTCGGCGTGACCGTCACCGGGGCCTCCTCGCTGGAGGGCGTGGCCCTCGGGCTGGCGGAGGGGGAGCCCGCCGGCACGGTGCTGGCGCCGGTGCTCGACGCCCGCCGCCGGGAGCTGTTCGCGGCGGCCTACCGCCTGCGGGAGGACGGTGGCCTGGACGAGGTGATCGCGCCCCTCGCCGTGGCGCCGGCCGACCTCGCGGCCGCGCTGCGGGACCTCGACGGTCCCGTCCTGACGGGAGGGGAGGGGCTCGCGGCCGCCGGGGAGCACCTGGCCGCGTTCCCGTCGCCCCCCGCCGGGTCCCCGCGCCACCGCGCCAACGCCGCCGGCCTCGTGCGGCGGGTGCGCGCCGGTGCCGGGCTGCCCGCGCGGCCCGTCTACGCCCGCCTGCCCGACGCCGAGGTCAACCGCCGTGCCGCCCTCGCCGCGGCGGACGGCTGAGATGGCCCGCGGCCGGCGCCCGCCGGCGCCGCCCACGCCGTGCCGCCCTCGCCGCGGCGGACGGCTGACATGGCCCGCGGCCGGCGCCCGCCGGCGCCGCCCACGGTGAAGGTGCGCGATATGCGCCGGGGCGACGTGCCCCAGGTCATGGTCATCGAGGCCGCCTCGTCGGCCACGCCCTGGACGCGGGCGATGTTCCTGTCCGAGCTGGGACGGCCCGGCACGATCGACCTCGTGGCCGACCGGGGCGGCGACGTCCTCGGCTACATCATGGTCTCGCGGTACGCCGACGTCTGGCACATCCTCAACGTGGTCGTGCGCGAGGCCCACCGCGGCCAGGGCATCGGGGGCCGCCTCATCGACGCGCTCCTCGACCGGGCCGGGGGCAAGCCGCACCTCGGTTACACGCTCGAGGTGCGCGTCTCGAACGCCGCCGCGATACACCTCTACCGCACGAAGGGCTTCCTGGAGCACGGGATACGCCCGGGCTACTACTCGGACAACGGCGAGGACGCGATCATCATGTGGCGTGGCGGCGGCCCGGAGGACACCGCGTTCGCATGACCGACCCCATCCTCGCCATCGAGACCTCGTGCGACGAGACCGCCGCGGCGGTCGTCGCCGGGCGCACGATCGTGTCCAACGTCGTCGCCTCGCAGGCCGAGCTCCACGCGCCCTACGGGGGCGTCGTGCCCGAGGTGGCGGCCCGCCACCACCTGGGCACGGTGAACGGCGTCGTCGACGCCGCGCTGGACGGCGCGGGCCTCACCCTGGGCGACGTCCGCGCCGTGGCCGTGACCGCCCGTCCGGGGCTCATCGGCGCCCTCCTGATCGGGGTCGCCACGGCGAAGGCCATCGCGTACGCGGCGCGAAAGCCCCTCGTGATGGTCGACCACCTCCACGGGCACATCGCGGCGTCGTGGCTCGACCCGGTCGCCCTGGACCCCCCGTTCGTGAGCCTGGTCGCCTCGGGCGGGCACACCCGCCTCGACCTCGTGCGCGACCTGCGAACCCCGGAGCTGCTCGGCCAGACGATCGACGACGCCGCCGGCGAGGCGATCGACAAGGGGGCGCGCCTGCTCGGCCTGCCGTACCCCGGTGGCCCGGCGCTGGAGCGGCTGGCGTCGACCGGATCGCGGACGGCTCACGAGTTCCCCGTGGGCCTGCGCGGCGCGGGCGTGCGCGACTTCTCCTACGCCGGGGTCAAGACGGCCCTGCTGTACGTCGTGCGCGAGCGGGGTGACGACCCGCTGCCCGAAGGGGAGCGCGCCGACCTGGCCGCCTCGTACCAGGAGGCCGTGGTGCGGCCGCTGGCCGACCGCCTCATCGCTGCGGCGGTCGACGCCGGGGTCCCCGCGGTGTCCCTCGGCGGCGGGGTGGCCGCCAACGGGCGCCTGCGCGAGCTGGTGGCCGAGGGCGCCGCGGCCGCGGGGCTGCGCCTCGCCGTGCCCGACCGCTCCCTCTGCACGGACAACGCCGCGATGATCGGCGCCGCCGCCCAGTTCACCGACGAGATCCCGTGGCCGGAGTACCTGGCCGAGGACGCCGTCGCCACGGCGCCGCCCGGGGGGATCGCCGCGTGAGCCTCCGCCGCCCCCGGCGCGCCCGGGTCCTGCTCGCCGCGGGCGCCGCGGCCCTCACCGTGCCGGCGCTCGCCGCCTCGCAGGGGCCGGCGACGGCCCCGGCGCTGACGGGCGCCGACCCGGAGACCGCCCGCGCCGCCGCGCTCGACGCGGCCACGGCCTGGGCGGGGAGCCTGGAGGCGCACCGCGCGCCCCAGCTGCCGACGCCCGGAGACACCGAGTCCGTGATCCTCATGCTGGACGGACCGGCCGCCGTCGCCGCCGACCCCGGCGACCGCGCCACCGCCGCGGCCGCGATCACGGCCGACCAGGACGAGCTCACGCCGGTCCTGGAGAGCCTGGGCGCCACGGTCACGTTCCGCTACCGGGTGCTGGTGAACGCCGTCGCGGTGCGCCTGCCCGCCGGGCGCCTCGAGGCCCTCGCGGCGCTGCCCGAGGTGACGGCCGTCGTGCCCGTCGGCTTCCTCGCCCCGGCGCAGGCGGACGGGGAGATCCCCGATCCGCCCGCCGCCACCGACGAGGGGACCACCGCGCCGGCCGTGCCCCCCGACACCGCGACCTCGCCCGACGGCCCGGCGCACATCGCGCTCATCGACGGCGGCGTGGACGCCTCCCACCCGTGGCTCGGTGGCGGCATCGGACCCACCTTCCCGATCATCGGCGGAGCCGACCTCGTGGGCGGCGACGACGACCCGTCGCCCGACCCGGCCGACCCCGGTGCGGACGCCCACGGCACCCAGATGGCGAGCCTCGTGCTGCGGTCCGCCGCGCTCGAGGGGCTCCCGGCCGCCGAGGTGCCCCGCCTGCTGGCGTACCGGGTGCTGGCCCGCGAGGCCGTCGGCGGGCGCCTGCGCCCCCTGGCGCGCACGGACCGCGTGCTCGCGGCCCTGGAGCGCGCGGCGGATCCGGACCGGAACGGCGACCCGTCGGACACGGCCGAGGTCATCCTGGTCGGCCTGGCCGCCGGCTTCGAGGGCGGCGGGGTTGACCCCGTGGCCGACGCGGTGGCCGCGGCGGACCGCGCGGGCGCGACCGTCGTGGTGCCCTCCGGCAACGACGGCCCGAGCTTCACCCGCCCCGGCACCGTCGGGAGCCTGGCGGCGGGGGAGACCGTGATCGCCGTCGGCGGCGTGTCCGCCGCCCGCAGCCCGCGCACGGCCCACATCGACGCGCGCCTCGGGCCCGCCGCGGCCCGCCTGGGCCCGCTGCCCCTCATGGGCGCCGACCCCGGGACGACCGGCCTGCCGGTCGTGGTGCTCCGCGACGAGGCCGGGATCTCGCAGGGGGGCGCACCCGAGGACTTCCGGGCCGCCGACGGATCGAGCCGTGTCGCCGGCGCCCTCGTGGTGGTCGCGCGCGGCCCCGCGCCGCTCGCCGAGACCGCGGCCCGCGCGGCCGACGCCGGTGCCGCCGCCGTGGCGCTCTGGGACGAGGACGGCGCCGCGAGCTTCCCGGCCATCCCCGGCACGTCCGGCATCGCCGTCCCCGTCGTGGGCCTCGGCGCGGGCCAGGGGGCGGCCCTCGTGCGGCTCGCCGCCACGGCCCCCGAGGTGCGGTTCACGATCGACGAGGACCCGGCCGCGGCGGCGCCCGCGACGGTGGCCTCCTTCTCCTCCTGGGGACCGACGCTGGACGGCCGCGCGAAGCCGGACCTGGTGGCCGCGGCCGTCGACCGGCAGGCCGCGTGGCCCGGCCGTGCGGCGGACGGCGGTCCGCAGACCGCCCCGCTCACCGGCACGAGCGCCGCCGCCGCCGAGGTCGCCGCGATCGCCCTGCGGGCGCGCATCGACCGCCCCGAGCTGGGGCCGCGCGCGGTGCGCTCGCTGCTCGTGCAGTCCGCCCGTCCGCTGCGCGGCGTGGCGCTCGCGCGCCAGGGCGCGGGCGTCGCGGCCCTGCCCTCCGGCGGCGCCCTCCGGTTCGAGCCGGCCGCCGTCGCGAGCGAGACCCAGGGTGGGGAGACCCGCGCCACGGTCGCGCTGAGCGACCTGGCGGGCGGCGGTGGCCCCTACCGGGTGCTGCTGGCCGGCGGCGGGGGCGAGACCGTGGTCGCGGAGGGGGTCACCGTGGCGCCGGGCCGGGCCACGCGGCTCGACCTGGTGCTGCCGCGCGGCGGGGAGGGGCACCTCGTGGTGCGGGACGGCCAGGGGCACCTGCTCGCCCGCGCGCCGGTGGTGCCGCTGCGGCCCGTGGGGCCGTCCCCGGACGCCCTCGGCGTCCCCGAGGTGCGGGCCGACGCCAGCCTGGCGGAGGTGCGCGTGCGCCTCGGCACCCTGCGCCGCGACGGCGCCCGCCTGCGCAGCGCGCGGGTGAGCGGCGTGCGCCTGAGCCTGCTGCCCGCGGACGGCGCGGACCCGCTGCCCGTGGCCGGCGCCGAGCAGGACGGCTCCTGGCCCGCCGGGACGTACCGCTTCCTCGTGGCGCGGCGGCTCGGATCGGGTCTCGACGTCCCCGCCGGCCGCTACCGGCTGCGCGTGAGCGCGACGGCGCCGGACGGGTCGGTGCTGCGCCGGACGAGCGCACCCTTCTCACTCGGCTGACGAACCTCTGAACGCCTCACCCGGACGGGTGAATCGTGCGGTCGCGCACTTGCGGACCGCCCCCCTCGGTCGTACATTGACCAAGATGTCACAAAGTAGCGACGCGGGGTACCGGACCCATGGCCACTGACCGCCTCACGCTCGGCGTCGCCGCGCGTCTCTCGCGGTATCTGCAGGTCCTGACGCAGGCGAAGAAGATGGGCAAGACGAGCATCTCGTCGCAGGCCATCTCGGAGTACACCAACGTCAACCCGACGCAGATCCGTCGCGATCTGTCGGGTTTCGGCAAGTTCGGCAAGCGGGGCGTCGGTTACGACATCGACTCGCTCATCGAACAGATCCGCAAGATCCTGCGGACGTCGGGGCAGCACAACATCGGCCTGTTCGGCGCGGGCAACCTGGGGCAGGCGATCGCCACCTCCGGCGTCTTCGCCGACCACGGCTTCCGCATCTCGGCGATCTTCGACGTCGACCCCGACCGCGTGGGCACGCTGGTGGGGGACATGCCGGTGCGCCACTACCGCGACCTCCAGGAGGTCGTGAGCGGCGACGGGATCATGGTGGGCGTGCTCGCCGTGCCCGGCGGGGCGGCGCAGGAGGTGGCCGACGACCTCGTCGCGGCCGGGGTGAAGATCATCTTCAACTACTCCGACGCGCTGCTCACGGTCCCCTCCGACGTGACGGTCCACACGTCGAGCCCGGCCGTCGAGCTGCTGTACGCGCTCTACTTCTACCTGTCCTGAACCGCCTCGCCCTCGTCACCCTCGTGGTCGACGACTACGACGCGGCGATCGCGTTCTTCACCGACGCGCTCGGGTTCTCCCTGGTCGAGGACACGGAGCTCGGCGGCGGCAAGCGGTGGGTGGTCGTGTCGCCCGGCGAGGGGTCGGCCGGCGTGCTCCTGGCACGCGCCACCACCCCGCGGCAGCAGGCCCGCGTGGGCGACCAGACCGGCGGTCGCGTGGCCATGTTCCTCGACGTCGACGACTTCGCGGCGTCCCACGCGCGGATGACCGCCGCCGGGGTGCGGTTCGTGGAGGGACCGCGCGAGGAGGCGTACGGCACGGTCGCCGTCTTCGAGGACCTCATGGGCAACCGCTGGGACCTGGTGGAACGCCGCCGCTGACCCGGCGGCGCGCACCGGTCTGCGCGCGCGGGGCCGTTGCTATGCTCGCCCCCGGATGGGAGACCTCGACGGCCTCGACCGCATCCTCGCCGGTGCCCACGAGCGCTTCGAGGACTCGACGGACCTGACGATCGGGCTGGAGGAGGAGTACCAGCTCCTCGACCCGTCCACCTTCGCCCTCGTGAACCGCTTCGAGGAGATGATGGAGGCGGCGCCCGAGCCCTTCCGGGGCCGGCTGGCCGGCGAGCTCATCGCGAGCGAGATCGAGTTCCGCACCGGCCGCAACGAGACCTTCGCCGCCGGCGCCCGCGACCTCGTGGAGGGGCGGCTCGCGACCCTCGCGCTCGCCGACCGCCTGGGCATCGCGCTCGGCGTCTCCGGCGTGCACCCGTTCTCCCACTGGTCGGACCAGCGGATCATCGACACGCCCCACTACCGGCGGGTCGAGGAGGAGCTGGGCTACATCGCGTGGACGAACAACACGTGGTCGATCCACATGCACGTCGGCGTGCGCGGCGCGGACCGCGCCGTGCAGGTGTCGACCGCGCTCCGCAGCGTCCTGCCCGAGCTCCTCGCGCTGTCCGCGAACTCGGCCGTGTTCGCCGGGCGCTCGACGCGCCTGCACTCCACCCGCATGCAGGTCTTCACGAAGAGCTTCCCGCGCTGCGGCGTGCCGGACGCCTACCGCTCCTGGGACGAGTACGCGTCCTTCGTCGAGCTGCTGGAGCGGACCGGCTCCATCGTGGAGAGCACGCAGATCTGGTGGAGCGTGCGGCCGCACCACTCGTACGGCACCGTCGAGATCCGCATCTGCGACGGCCAGACCGAGATGGCCGGGGCGCTCGCCGTCGCCGCGCTCGCCGTCGCCTGCGTGGCGGGCTTCTGCCGCGACCACGACGAGGGCCGCCCGCTGCCGGTCCACGCGCGCGGGCTCATCGACGAGAACATCTGGCGTGCCCAGCGCCACGGGCTGCAGGGCGAGCTGATCCACCTGGACCGCGGCGTCGTGCGGCCCACGACCGACGCGATCCGTGAGCTGCTCGACTGGTCCGCCGACCGGCACGAGGCCCTCGGCCTCACCCCCTACCTCGAGGAGGTCCGGCGCATGCTCGCCGAGGGCAACGGCGCGATGCGCCAGCAGGAGCGCCTGGCGGCGCTGGGCGGCGACGCCCGCGCGCTGCAGGGGGAGATCGTTGAGCGCACCCGGCGCTCGGCCCACGAGGTCCTGGCCGCCGTGGCGGCCGCGGCATGAGCGACGCACCGCCCGACCCCACGCCGGAGGACCTGGCCGCCGCGTTCGCCGAGCGCCTCGCCCGCACGCCGGTGCGGGACGTGCTGCTGCAGACGATGGCGACGTTCGTCGACATGGCCGCGATCCGCCTGGGAATGGGCCCGATGGGGGAGGAGGCGGCCGACCTGCGCGAGGCGAAGGCCGCCATCGAGGCGCTCGGCGCGCTGGCCGCCGTGGCCAGCCGGGAGCTGCCGCCGGAGGACGTCCAGCCCTTCCTCGAGCCGCTCGCCGCGCTCCGCATGTCCTACGTCCAGGCCGTCGAGGCGCTGACCCCCGAGGAGCGGGGCGAGCCGCCCGCGGAGGAGGCCGCCGCGCCACCCCCGCCGCCCCCGCCGGCGGAGCCGGACGCGGCGTCGAGGCTCTGGGTGCCGCCGGGGACGCCGCGCGGAGGCGCATCCGGCTGACGCCGTCCGGGTCGGTGTGGTAGAAAACCCCGCTGGTCATCGGCCTCGGGGGAGGTCGTGCGCCGGTCGCATACCCGGAGCGCTCTGCCCTGATCGGGGCACTGTGGGTGCGCTCGTCCCATCCCGATCTCGGAGGGAGCGATTTGGCCGACTTCCTGTCGGACAACACAACCTGGCTCGCCGTGGTCCTCGGCCTCGTGGCCGTCGCCTACGGCATCGGGTTGACGTTCTACCTGCTCAAGAAGCCCACCGGTGACGACCGCATGCGCGAGATCGCGCATGCCGTCCAGCTCGGTGCACAGGCGTACCTGACCCGGCAGTACACGATCATCGCCGGGGTCGCGGCCGTCCTCTTCGTAATCATCGGCGTCCTCGGCAGCGCCGTGGACTCCTCGCTGCTCGGCTGGAAGGCCGCCATCGGCTTCCTGATCGGCGCCGTCGCGTCGGCCGCAGCCGGATTCATCGGCATGAACGTCTCGGTGCGCACCAACGTGCGGACCGCCGAGGCGGCGAAGGGCGGGCTCTCGCCCGCGCTCGGCGTCGCCTTCAAGGGCGGCGCGGTCACCGGCCTCCTCGTGGTGGGCCTCGGCCTGCTGTCGGTCGCCGGGTACTTCCTGATCCTCGGTGAGACGGCGGACGACGTCCTGCCGCTCGTCGGCCTGGCCTTCGGGTCGAGCCTCATCTCCGTCTTCGCCCGGCTGGGCGGCGGCATCTTCACGAAGGGCGCCGACGTCGGCGCCGACCTCGTCGGCAAGGTCGAGGCGGGCATCCCCGAGGACGACCCGCGCAACCCGGCCGTCATCGCCGACAACGTGGGCGACAACGTCGGCGACTGCGCCGGCATGGCCGCCGACCTGTTCGAGACCTACGCCGTCACCACGGTGGCGGTCATGTTCCTCGGCTCGCTCTTCCTGGCCGACTTCGCGAACGCCCTGATCTTCCCGCTCGCCCTCGGCGGCGTGTCGATCATCGCGTCGATCATCGGCACCTGGTTCGTGCGCGTGGGCCCGAACGGCTCCGTCACGGGTGCCCTCTACACCGGCCTCGGTGTCGCCGCCGTCCTCGCGACGCTCGGCTTCCTGCCGGTGACCTACTGGCTCATGGACGGCGCCGAGAACGTCGCCGGGGGCCACGAGTGGCTGAACTACTTCTGGTGCGCGGTCATCGGCATCGGCGTGACCATCGCCCTGGTGGGCATCACCGAGTACTTCACGGGCACCATGTGGCCGCCGGTGAAGAAGATCGCGGCGGCGTCCGAGACGGGCGACGCGACGAACATCATCGCCGGCCTCGCGGTGGGCCTGAAGGCCACCGCGGCCCCGATCGTCGTGATCGGCCTGGCGATCGCCGGCTCCTACGAGCTGGGTGGCTTCTACGGCATCGGCGTCGCCGTCATGGCGATGCTCTCGATGGCCGGCGTGGTCGTGGCGCTCGACGCCTTCGGCCCGATCACCGACAACGCGGGCGGCATCGCCGAGATGGCCGAGCTGCCCGACAGCGTCCGCGCGGTCACCGACCCGCTCGACGCCGTCGGCAACACCACCAAGGCCGTCACCAAGGGCTACGCCATCGGCTCCGCCGGCCTCGCGGCCGTCGTGCTGTTCGTGTCCTACGTGGAGGAGCTCGGGGCGGTCGTCCCGTCCGGCACGGTGGTGGACTTCTCGCTCGTCAACCCGTTCATCGTGATCGGGCTCTTCATCGGCGGCATGATGCCGTTCCTCTTCGCCGCCTTCTCGATGGAGGCCGTCGGCAAGGCCGGCGGGCAGGTGGTGGAGGAGGTGCGTCGCCAGTTCCGCGAGCACCCCGGGATCATGGACGGCACGGAGAAGCCGGACTACGCACGGTGCGTCCGCATCGTGACCGCGTCGGCGCAGCGCGAGATGCTGCTGCCCGCCGCCATCCCGATCCTCTTCCCGATCGTCACGGCGTTCATCTTCGGCGTGAACAACGGCCGGGAGATGCTGGGTGGCCTGCTGCTCGGCGTGATCGTGACGGGCATCTTCGTGGCCATCTCCATGACCTCCGGCGGAGGCGCGTGGGACAACGCCAAGAAGATGATCGAGGACGGGCACCACGGCGGTAAGGGCTCCATCGCCCACAAGGCCGCGGTGACCGGCGACACGGTCGGCGACCCCTACAAGGACACCGCCGGCCCGGCCGTCAACCCGATGATCAAGGTGGCGAACATCGTCGCCCTGCTCGTCATCCCGTTCCTGGACTGACCTCCGGGACCGGATAGCGGGATGCGAGGGCGCCGTCCGATCGGCGCCCTCGCCGTTTCCGGGCGGGTTCCCCGGCCGAAGGGGGAAGAGGACGGCCGTGGAACCCGATCGGACCCCGCTACCAGTCGGCCCCCGTGATCGTCTCCTCCTCGGGGGCGATCGCGGCGACCTCCAGCTCGAGGCCGGCGCGGCCCAGCATGCGGCGGGCCTCGGAGATCTGGCGCTCGTGGTGCCACGGGGCCCCGACGAGCACGACGCGCGGCTCGATGCCGCTCCCCACGAGCGCGCGCAGCCGGCTGACGGTGCAGCGCCGCACGAGGGTCTCGGGCAGCTCCACCTCGAAGCAGAGCGGCCGGCTCTCCACACCGCGGACGCAATGGACGTCGGCGGGCTCCCCGGCGGTCGGCGGAGGGGCGGGGAAGCCGCTCCCGTCCTTGGCGTGGACCGTCCACGGGGTGCGGGAGGCGAGGTCACGGGCCAGAGCGGCGACGCCCGCGTCGTGCTGGGCGAGTCGTGACCGGAAATCTGCGAGCCAGGCGTCGTACGTGTCCAGCGGAACCCCTTGCGAAAGGGCTGCCTGATCGCCATGTGACGCTAACGGGACCGTCGGACGTCACCGGTGATACTTTCGTCACGACGTCGTGTCAGGCCCCTCCGAGCGAGGCCTCCCGTGCCGGACTCCCACCGCCCCGACGACTTCGATCCCGACCGCTGGGACGCGCAGTTCATCATCGCGCGGGACGGCCCCCGGGAGCTGGAAGAGGGCGTCTACCGGCGGACGCTCGCGTCGCTCAACAACGGGTGGCTGGCGCGCGGCGGCCTCCTCCACCTGCAGGCGGACGGCCTGCTGTTCGTCCCGAGCCCGCTCGAGCGCCTGCTCCTCGCGCGGACCGTGCGGCTAGACTTCGCCCGGATCACGGCCATCGAGCGTCTTCCCGCGCGGGAGGGCGACGTCCTGCCCGGAGGGGTCGCGCCGCGGATGCGCCTCCACACGGAGTCGCGCAGCTACGACTTCGTGTTCCCGAACGGCCTGGACGACTGGGTGGCCTCGGTGAAGGAGCGACGGTGGATATGGCAGAACCGGGAGCGTTTCGCCTGACCGGAGCGGCCCGCTGATGGCGGACGCGACCGAGAAGCCGAAGGTGAGCCACAAGCTCCCCCGCAGGCCGCACGCGGACAAGATCCGCCCGGACGAGCGGACCCTCAAGCAGGGGGGCGCGGACCTCCAGAACGGCTGGCTCGGCCGGCACGGCAACCTGGTCGTGACCGACGACCGGCTCGTGTTCCTGCCGACGCTCCTCGACACGGCCCTCGGCGCCAAGCGCCGGGAGATCCCGCTGGACGCGATCACGGAGATCGAGCGGCTGCCGGTGTCGCCGGGGGGGATGGCCCCGGGTGGCAAGCGGCCGCGGATGCTGCTCCACACGGACGAGTGCGTCTACGAGCTGCTCGTGGGCGACCTCGACGCGTGGATGGACTCCCTCGAGGTCGTCTACCGGCGCCGCAACAAGGCCGGCAAGCCGCACTTCCCGGTCATCACGCGCGAGGACTACATCAACCTGCTGCTCTCCGACGAGGAGTAGCCGGGCCCGCGGGACCGGCCCGGAGGAGCCCATCGGCTAAACTCCCGAAGTGTCACCGGTTTTTCGGGAGTTCCGCTGATCACCATCACCGAGAAGAGCCGCTCCGCGGTCCTGGCGCTCACCGAGCTCGCCCAGCGCGGCTCGGCCGTGCCGATCCCGATCCTCGAGGTCTCCGAGGCGCGGACGATCCCGCTCCACTTCCTGGAGCAGATCTTCGCCGGCCTGCGACGGGCCGGGGTGCTCCAGAGCCAGCGCGGGGTGAAGGGCGGGTACTCGTTCCAGCGTCCCCCGTCCGAGGTCACCGTCCTCGAGGTGGTGGAGGCCGTCGACGGGCGCATCACGCCGCCCCGGGGGGCCGAGGAGAGCGCCCGCGGCACGGAGTTCGTCTGGGCCGAGGCCCGTGCCGCCCTGGCCGACCTCCTCTCGGGGGTCACGATCGCCGACATGGTGGAGCGCGAGGCGCGTCTTCAGGACGCGCCGATGTTCTACATCTGAGGGCGCCCGGGGGACCTCACGGGTGTCTCACGACCCTTGTCCGCGCAAACATCCGGGCCGTAGGGTCGCGGCATGTCACCGGACCAGTTCGAGCTCCGCGACCGGCTCTCCCGCGCCGCCGGACACTTCGCGATCGAGTCGTCGACGTTCACGCGGGGGAACCTGGTGAGGGCCATGCGCCGGGCGCTCGACGCCGGGTTCGACCGCGACCAGGTCATCGCGCTCTCGGTGCTGCCGCGCGAGGAGGCGGAGCGGCTCCTCCCGGCCTGAGCGCCGCCCTCGGCCGCTCAGCCGACCACCACGGCATCGCGCTGTGAGGAGAGGTCCTCGAGCCGGACGACCTCCTTGCCGAACGGGACGAGCGCCGCGCCGGCCATCTTGAAGCAGGCGACCCGAGCGGGATGCCGATGATCGTGACGCAGAGCAGGATCCCGGCGATCAGGTGCTCCAGGGCGAGCCACCAGCCGGCGAGGACGAACCACAGGACGTTGCCGACGGCGCTCAGCGGCCGAATGCGGTCGGCGGACGGCACCAGGGCCCGTCCGAACGGCCACAGGGCGTAGCCGGCGAGCTTGATCGCCTGCACGGCGAACGGGATCCCGATGATCGTGATGCACAGGATCACGGCGGCGATGAGGTAACCGATCGCGAGCCAGACCCCGGCGAGCACGAGCCAGATCAGGTTGAGGATGGTCCGCACGGGGTCATCGTAGGACGTCGGGGTGTCGTCCCACGGTCCCCAGTCCTCATCATCGTCCAGCGGATCGTCGCGGAAAGCCCTGACCTGTTCCCACACGGAGAGCAGCGCCTCCGCCTCCGAATCTCGTGTGCTGGCGATCAGGATGTCTCCCTCACACCGGGGGTCCGCGACGACCTCCACGCCGTGAGACGAGTACAGGGTGATCAGGGAGAAGCCCGCTCCGTCGATGAGTCGGCGGAGCTCGGCCGGCCCGGGTTCCGGCTCGTCGCCCGGAGCATGGGGCGGCACCTCACGAGGATCCACCGCGGCACGGCGCCGGAGGGTGTCGATGATGAGCCGGAAGCGGTCGGGTTCACCACCGGCCCGCACGGCCTCCCCGGCCAGGGCGCCGAGTCCCGGCGCCGGACTGGTCCCAGCAAGCTCCCGGACCCGATGCTCCGGCTCGCTGCCGGCCGGGACGGGTAGGCCCGCTGCCCACGACCGCTCCGCGAGCGCCGACCAGGCGTCGAGGACCTCATCCAGCTCCCGCCGCCCGCGGTCGCGCCGTGCCCGTTCCAGGCCTTCGACCCATGGAGCGCGGTCCATCGCCGGATCGTAAGCCCCTGGGGGGTCCTCTCCACAACCTGTGGAGAGGGCCGTGGGGACTTCACCGGACCGTCACGTGGGTTACGGCGGCGGGGGCCGCTAGGCTGCCGGGCGGCCACCCACCGGAGGAGAGGCATGACGGACAGCGGCTCGGCGACCTACGACGTCCTCGGCATCGGCAACGCGATCGTGGACGTGCTGGCCCACTGCGAGGACGCGTTCCTCGAGAACGAGGGCCTGGTGAAGGGGTCCATGAACCTCATCGAGGTCGCGCAGTCCGCGAACCTCTACGACCGCATGGGCCCGGCCGTCGAGGTGTCCGGCGGTGCCGCCGCCAACTCCATGGTGGGCCTCGCGTCCTTCGGGAGCCGCGCGACGTACGTCGGGAAGATCCGTGACGACGGCCTGGGTGATGTCTTCGCGCACGACATCCGGGCGGCGGGGGTCCATTTCGCGACCCCGATCGCCACCGACGGTCCGCCGACCGCGCGCAGCCTCATCCTCGTGACGCCGGACGCCCACCGCACCATGTCGACCTACCTCGGCGCGGCTGTCGAGCTCGGCCCCGAGGACGTCGACGCCGACCTCGTCGCCTCCAGCGCGACCACCTACCTGGAGGGCTACCTCTGGGACAAGCCCCGCGCCAAGGACGCCTTCCGCAAGGCGATGGCCGCGGCGCACGGCGCAGGCCGGCGCGTGTCGCTCACGCTCTCCGACTCCTTCTGCGTCGAGCGGCACCTCACCGAGTTCCGCGGCCTCGTGGACGACCAGGTCGACCTCCTCTTCGCCAACGAGGAGGAGATCTTCGCGCTCACCGCCACGCGCGACCTCTCCGAGGCCATCGGGGCCGTCCGCGGCCGCTCGGAGATCGTCGTCATCACGCGCTCCGAGCACGGCTCGGTGGTCGTGACCGCCGACGACACGATCGAGGTGCCGGCGCACCCCGTGCCGCAGCTCGTCGACACGACCGGCGCCGGCGACCTCTTCGCCGCCGGCTTCCTCCACGGCATCTCCCGCGGCCGCCCGCTGGGCGAGTGCGCCGCCCTCGGCGCCCTCGCCGCGGCCGAGGTCATCTCCCACCTGGGCGCCCGCCCGCAGGCCGACCTCTCCGCCCTCGCGGCGGAGGTGGTGGTCTGAGGGCCCGGTACGGCTGGTAGGCTCGCCCGCGTGCCCGTCGCGGACTCCATCACCGAGCTGATCGGGCGGACGCCGTTGGTGCGGCTGGGCCGGACGGCGGAGGGGACCGGGGCGACGATCCTGGGCAAGCTGGAGTCGATGAACCCGGCGGGGTCGGTGAAGGACCGGATCGGCCTGGCGATGATCGAGGCCGCCGAGGCCGACGGCCGGCTGGGTCCGGGCAGCGTGATCGTGGAGCCCACCTCGGGGAACACGGGCATCGCCCTCGCGTTCGTGGCGGCGGCGAAGGGGTACCGCTGCATCCTGACGATGCCCGAGACGATGAGCGTCGAGCGGCGGACGCTGCTGCGGGCGTATGGGGCGGAGCTGGTGTTGACGCCGGGTGGTGAGGGGATGCGGGGGGCGATCGCGCGGGCGGAGGAGATCGCCGCTCAGACGGAGGGTGCGTTCGTTCCGCAGCAGTTCCAGAACCCGGCGAATCCCGAGGTGCATCGGCGGACGACGGCGGAGGAGATCTGGGCGGACACCGGTGGTGAGGTGGATGTGCTGGTGGCGGGTGTGGGGACGGGTGGGTCGATCACGGGTGTGGCGGAGGTGCTGCGTGAGCGGCGTCCCGGGTTCCGCGCCGTCGCCGTCGAGCCCGCCGACTCCCCGGTCCTGTCGGGCGGCGCGCCCGGACCGCACAAGATCCAGGGCATCGGCGCGGGCTTCGTGCCGGGCGTCCTCAACACCGAGGTCTACGACGAGGTCGTCACCTGTACCGCCGAGGACGCCTTCACGACCGCGCGGGGGCTGGCGCGGGACGAGGGCATCCTCTGCGGCATCAGCGCCGGGGCGAACGTGTGGGCCTCGCTGGTTCTGGCCCGGCGGCCGGAGAACCAGGGCAAGACGATCGTTACGTTCCTGTGCGACACGGGTGAGCGGTACCTGACGACGACCCTGTTCGACGAGGGGTAGGACACCGCCGCCCTCCACGGCGGGGGGAGTCGAGATGGCGAAGAAGGCACGGCCGGTCGAGATCCCCGAGGACGAGGACCTCGCCGCCCCCAGCCTGAAGAAGCTCCCCAAGGCGTACTACGAGGAGGAGCTCGCCCGCCTCCAGGTGGAGCTCGTGAAGATGCACGAGTGGGTGAAGCACGCCGGCCTGAAGGTGCTGGTCATCTTCGAGGGGCGCGACGCGGCCGGGAAGGGCGGCGTCATCAAGCGGATCACCGAGCCCCTCTCACCGCGCGTCTGCCGGGTGGTGGCCCTCGCGGCCCCCACCGAGAAGGAGCGGACGCAGTGGTACTTCCAGCGCTACGTCGAGGAGCTGCCCTCGGCCGGCGAGATGGTGCTGTTCGACCGCTCCTGGTACAACCGCGCCGGCGTCGAGCGGGTCATGGGCTTCTGCACCGAGGAGGAGTACCGCGAGTTCCTCCGCAGCTGCCCCGACTTCGAGCGCATGCTCATCCGCTCGGGGATCCTCCTGGTGAAGTACTGGTTCTCCGTGAGCGACGCCGAGCAGGAGCGCCGCTTCCAGGACCGCATCGACGAGCCCACCAAGCGGTGGAAGCTGAGCCCGATGGACCTCAAGTCGCGCGAGAACTGGGTCGACTACTCCGTGGCGAAGGACGCGATGTTCGCCCACACGGACACGAAGCAGGCGCCCTGGTACGTGGTGGAGGCCGACGACAAGCGCCGCGCGCGCCTCAACTGCATCACCCACCTGCTCTCCCAGATCCCCTACGAGGACCTCACCCCGGAGCCGATCAGCCTGCCCCCGCGGCAGGACGGCAAGGCCTACGTGCGGCCGCCGATGTCCGACCAGACCTTCGTGCCGAACCTCTACCCCTGAGCGGGGCGGCCGCGCTCAGGCGCGGCGGATGAGGAGCGTGCGGGAGGTGCCCCGCGGGCGGAAGCCGAGGGACGACAGGAACGCCTGCCCGGGTCCGCCGATCTCCACGAGCGCCGCGAGGTGGGTGCCGCGCGCCTCGGACACCTGGCGGGCGAGCTCGGCCACGAGCATCCGCCCCAGGCCGCGGCGGCGGGCCTCCGGCACGACGCCCATCCAGTTGATCCACCCCTCGGGCACCATCGCCTGGGCGAAACCCAGCAGGTCGCGCTCGTCGCGCACGATGCAGAAGGCGTCGAAGCCCTCCGCCTCCTCGTAGCCGGTCGGCTGGCCCATCTCGCGGAACGCCGCGAGCTCGGCCATCGCCAGCCCCTCCGCGTGCGTGAACGGCTCCGCCATCGTGTTCCGGTAGGGCTCCACGCTCGCCCCGGTGACGTACGGGGGGCGGGGGAGGCCCTCGATGGGCCGCGCCATCACGGTCATGTGGGCGTAGGGCTCGAAGCCCTCCGCGGCCAGCCAGCCGCCGAGCGGCTCGCCGTCCGGCACCTCGGCGTCCCACGGCGGATCGCCCAGCTCCGCGAGCAACGCGCGCAGGGACCCGGGGCCGTCCGCACGGAGGCCTTCCAGGCGGAGGGCGCGCGCGGTCGGCGAGGGGCCCGGCTGACACGAGGCCCCGGTCACGGCGACGCTACTCGAGGTACGCCTCCAGGTCGTCGACGCGCACGCCGAGGCCCTCGAGGTGGCGGCGGGCCTCGTCGAGCCGCTGCTCGGTGCCCGTCACCTCCATGACGATCCACCCGGTGGTCTCACGGACGTCCGCGCGGCGGATGTTGGTGACCACGTCGAAACGCTTGCCGAGCGTGTACACGATCGGCTCCTGGATGAGCTGCTCCGGGAACGTCAGCTTCAGTCGCCGTCGGGCCAGCGGGCGCCTCCTCTCGAGGGGCTCCTATACTAGCCACCATGCCACGGCGACGGCCGCACGGATGGCTCGCCACCGCGGCGCGCTCGCTGCGGCGCGACATCGAGGTCGCCCGCGAGCGCGACCCCGCGGCGACCTCCCTCACCGAGATCCTGCTGTGCTACCCCGGGCTCCACGCCCTGTGGATGCACCGCGGGGCGCACGCGCTGTACCAGCGGGGCCTGCGGACCCCGGCGCGCGTCGTGTCCCAGCTCTCCCGCGCCGTCACCGGCATCGAGATCCACCCGGGCGCGACGATCGGCCCCGGCTTCTTCATCGACCACGGCATGGGCGTCGTCATCGGCGAGACC
>VFQR01000626.1_pt1 | contig 42244 bp, 39 predicted proteins | sample 3512321 | NCBI WGS metagenome assembly VFQR01 (sample SAMN10412374, study PRJNA504923) | tailings metagenome | isolation source: Relicate 3 Philex TSF1 revegetated site | place: Philippines: Tuba, Benguet | collected 2017-08-29 | reverse complement strand
GGGATCAGGTAGTCGTGCAGGTTCTCGGTGCGGCCGGGGACGTATTCCTCCATCAGGGCCATGCCGATCCCCTGCGCGATGCCGCCCTCGATCTGGCCGCGGGCGAGGAGCGGGTTGATGGCGCGCCCGACGTCGTGCGCCGCGGTGATCCGCAGGAGCTTCACCAGGCCGAGCCGCGTGTCGACCTCCAGCTCGGCGATCTGCGCGCCCCAGCCATAAACGGCATAGGGCTTGCCTTGGCCGTTGGCGTCGAGCGGCACGGTTGGCGGGTCGTAGGATTCGAGCGCCGCGAAGACGAAGCCGCTTTCATCCGCCGGCAGGCCGGAGAGCGCGATGCGGCGCCGGGCGGCGCCCTCGCTCACCACCAGCACGCCGCCCTCGAGCGCCAGGGCCGCGGCATCCGACACGTTCGCGTGGCGCAGGATCGCCTCGCGCAGCGCCCGGCCCGCCTTCTCCGCCGCCTTGCCGGAGATATAGGTCTGGCGCGAGCCCGACGTCTTGCCGGCATCGGGGGTGAGCGCCGTGTCGGCGCCGACGAAATCGAAATGCTGAAGCGGCAGGCCGAGCGCCTCGGCGCAGATCTGGGGGATGACCGTGTCGGAGCCCTGGCCGATGTCGACGGCGCCCTGGTGCAGGACGACGCGGCCGCTGGCGGTGATGCCGAGCTTCATGGTCGACGGGTTGGGGATACCGGTGTTGCCGCAGCCATACCAGCACGAGGCCACGCCGACGCCGCGTCGCCTCATGCCGCCGCCGACGTTGAAGGCCTCCGCGTCGGCCAGCGCCCGTTTCCAGTGCGGCTCCAGCGCCTCGAGGCAGGCGCTGATCCCGATGCCGCGATCCATCACGTGGCCGCAGACCGTCGGCTGGCCGTCGCGCAGCGCATTCCTGAGCCGGAAGTCGAGCCGGTCGATCCCGAGCCGCTCGGCCAGCTCGTCGTAGAGCGTCTCCTGCATGAGCGCTGCCTGCGGGACGCCGAAGCCGCGGAAGGCGCCGGAGACTGGCCCGTTCGTATGGATCGCGTGCGCCTCTGCCCGATAGTTCGGCGTGAAATAGGGGCCCGAGGCGTGGACCGGCACGCGCGTCGCGACCGTCGGTCCCCAGCTCGCATAGGCGCCGGTGTTGAAGTCGCCATCGAACGCCATGCCCGTGATGCGCCCGTCGGCATCGGCGCCGATCGTCGCCTTCATCCGGGCTGGGTGGCGCTTCGTGGTCGAGGCCATGGATTCCTGGCGCGTGAAGACGAGACGCGCAGGGCGACCGGTCCTGAGCGCGACGAGGCCAATCAGAGGCTGCAGCGACAGGTCGAGCTTCGAGCCGAAGCCGCCGCCGGTGGCGGTCGGGATCACCCGCACCTTCTCGGGCGGAAGGCCCAGCACGGTCGCCGTATCGTCGCGGTCCATGATGGGTGCCTGCGTGCAGGCCTTGATGACGAGTACGTCGCCATCCATGAAGGCGTATCCGGCTTCAGGCTCGATATAGGCATGCTCGACATAGCTGGTCTCGAAGCTGCCGGAGACGGTGACGGCGGATGCGGCGAGTGCGGCATCGGCGTCGCCGCGGACGACGCGTCCGCCGGTCAGCCGGTTGCCCGTACGGCTGGCATGGATGTCGCCGAAGTCCTCTGCTTTCGCCTCGGCCACCGTCAGCGCGTGCGGCAAAACCTGCCAGGTGATCGGGAACTCGTCCGGATCGAGCGCAGCGACCGCCTCGGGCGCACCGGCGATCAGGACGACCGCCTCGCCGCGGAAGCGCGCGACGGCTTCCGCGAGCGCCGGCTGGTCTGCGAAAGGCGGGATGACGCCGAAGCGGTTGCGCCCGCCGAGATCGGCCGCGGTGAAGACGCCGACGAGGCCCGGATGCCGGTCAAGGAATGCGGAGACGTCGCCGAAGGAGAAGCCCGCGTGCCAATGCGGCGAGCGGATGACGAGCACCGACAGCGCGTCCGGAGGGCACTCGTCGGCGCCGAATTGCTCCGTGCCGACGACCTTGCGCAGTCCGTCGAGCCGCGGCAGCGGGGCGCCGACGGTGCCGCCATTGGGTTGCGCATCGGCCCGGGGTTCCGGAGCGTTCGCTTCCATCACGGCGCGCACGATCGCGGCATAGCCGGTGCAGCGGCAGAGCACGCCGCCCAGCGCGTCGCGCACCTCCTGCTCGGTCGGATGCGGGTTCCTGGCCAGCAGCGCGCTGGCCGTGACGAGGAAGCCGGGGGTGCAGATGCCGCATTGCGCGGCGCCGTGGCGGAGGAACGAAGCCTGCAGCGCCGAGAGAGCGCCGTTCGCAAGCCCCTCGACGGTGACGATCTCCGCGCCCGCCGCGCGCGAAGCGGGGATCAGGCAGGCACACACGGGCACGCCGTCGACCAGCACCGTGCAGGCGCCGCAGTCGCCGGCGTCGCAGCCGACCTTGGTGCCGGTACGGCCGAGCTCGTCGCGCAGCAGCGCCGAAAGGCGCATGACGGGCGGGATATCGGCCACGACGGCCGACCCGTTGACGGTGAGCGAGATCTGGAGCCGATCGCTCATGCGACGGCCCTCGTTGCTTCCGGCCGCGCATGCGCGGCGGCGACGGCCGAATCGACGGCACGAGCGGTGATCTCGCGCGCGGCGGCGCGCCGGTACGCCGCGGTCGCCCGGACGTCGTCGATAGGCGACAGCTCAGCAAACTCGGCGGCCTCGATCGCACGCAGCGCATCCGCCGGTGCCAGGCCCCGGATCGTCGCCTCCAGCCCACGCAGCCGGCAGGCGACCTCCGAGCAGGCGCCGACGGCGAGCGCGGCCTGCACGATCCGGCCCTCGCCATCGAGCTCGACACGCGCGGCGACCATGGCGATCGAGATGACGAGGTAGCGCCGGGCGCCCAGCTTGACGAAATGGGACATCCCCGCGGTCGACGATCTCGGGATGCGGATCGCCGTCATCAGCTCGTTCGGCCGGCGCGCGGTCCGCCGGTTGCCGAGGATGAAGTCGCCGAGCGGCAGGCGGCGCCGACCTGAGGCCGAGGCCAGTTCCACCTCGGCATCGAGCACGAGAAGCGGCGGCACGCCGTCGGCCGCGGGCGAGGCGTTGCAGAGATTGCCGGCGATGGTCGCCGCGTTCTGGATCTGGATCGAGCCAACCTCGCGCGCGGCGAGCTTCAGCGCGTCGAAGGCCGGCGGCAGGTCGCTGCGCAGCAGGTCGGACCAGGTCGCCAGTGCACCGATCGAAAAATGGGTGTCGTCCTCGCCGATGCCACCGAGGCCGGGAAGGGCGGTGACGTCGAGCACGTCGTCCTTCAGCGGCCGGCTGCCCTGCGCCGGGTAGAAGTCAGTGCCGCCGGCCAGGATGCGCCAGCGTCCGCCGTCCAACAGCCCGACGGCTTCCTCGACTGAATGCGGCCTGGCATAGCGGGGCAAGGGCGCCTCCGGGCGGTCTTCCGCACGCGAATTCGTTCGTATGCAAATGATACCAGCGGGCGGGCACTTGTCAAAGTTGTGTTTCGATAGGAGCCTGAGCCGACGACACTCGACGGGGTACCGGACATGGCCGACGAAGCGCTGATCGTGATCGACCTGCAAAACGACTTCTGCCCCGGTGGCGCGCTGGCGGTCGCCGGCGGGGATGAGATCGTGCCCTTCGTCAACGATCTGGTGGTGAGGTTCGAGCACGTCGTCCTGACGCAGGACTGGCATCCGGCGGACCATTCGAGCTTCGCCTCGCAGCACGAGGGGAAGGGGCCCTTCGAGACGGTGGCGATGGCCTACGGCGAGCAGACGCTGTGGCCGGATCACTGCGTGCAGGGCACGGAGGGCGCCGCGTTCCATCCGCAGCTGCGGGCAATCAAGGCCGAGCTCGTGATCCGCAAGGGTTTTCGGCGCGGGATCGATTCCTATTCCGCCTTCTTCGAGAACGACCACGCAACGCCCACCGGCCTCGGCGGCTATCTGAAGGAACGCGGGCTGCAACGGCTGACCTTCGTCGGGCTCGCGACCGATTACTGCGTCGCCTATTCGGCGCTCGACGCCGTCAGGCTGGGTTTCGAGGCGCGGGTGCTGATGGAAGGCTGCCGGGCGATCGACCTTGGCGGGTCGCTGGCCGCGATGACGGGCAGGATGCGCGAAGCGGGCGTGATCCTGGACTAATCAGCCGACGCCCACGTAGCGGTGGACGTAATCGGGATCGGCGCGGACGACATCCACCGGCACCGTCTCGCGGTTGCGGCCGTTCTCGATGAAGGCGACGCGGTCGGCCACGGCCAGCACCGCGTCGACGCGCTGCTCGACCAGGACGGTCGAGACCCCGCGGCCGCGCAGCGCGGCCACCGCCTCGCGGATGCGGGCGATCATCGACGGCATCAGCCCCTCGGTCGGCTCGTCGAGCAGCAGCACCTTCGGCTCGACGCAGAGCGCGCGGGCCATGGCCAGCATCTGCTGCTCGCCGCCCGACAGCGTGCCGGAGCGCTGCCGGAGCCGCTCGCGCAGCAGAGGAAAGAGGTCGAGCACGCCCTCGCGCACCTCGCGGCCGCGCCCGCGGGTCATCAGGCCGATCTCGAGGTTCTCGGCGACGGTCAGTTCGGCGAACAGCCGCCGGCCCTGCGGCACGTAGGCGATGCCGGCCTTCGGCACCTGGTGCGCCTTCAGCCGGTTGAGTTCCTCGCCGTCGAGGCGGATCGACCCTGAGCGGCAGGGGACCAGTCCCATGATCGTCTTGAGCGTCGTCGTCTTGCCGGCGCCATTGCGCCCCAGCAGGCAGAGCACCTCGCCCTCGCGCAGGTCGAGCGACAACGCGCGCAGCACCTGCACGTTGCCGTAGAAGCAGTCGATCGCCTCGACCGACAGGATCGTCCGCCGCTCAGCCATCGCCGCCGGTCCCGAGATAGGCGGCCTGAACGGCGGGATCGGCGCGGATCGCTTCCGGCGGGCCCTCGGCGAGGATGCGGCCGGCATCCATGACGGTGATCGTGCGGGCGAGCTGCATCACCACGTCCATGTTGTGCTCGATGAGCAGGATGGTCGCGTCCTGCGCGATCTCGCGCACCAGAGCGAGGAAGCCGGCGATCTCGCCATCCGAAAGGCCCTGCGTCGGCTCGTCGAGGATCAAAAGGCGGGGCCTGAGCGCAAGGCCCATCGCCACTTCGAGCAGCCGCTGGTGACCATAGGAGAGGTTGCGGGCCAGTTCGTCGGATCGCTCGAGGAGGCCCACCCGCGCCAGGGCGTCCGCCGCCCGGTCGCCAGATGCGGCGTGGCGCCCGCTGTCGGCGGCGAGGGCGACGTTGTCGCGCACGGACAGGTTTCCGAACACGCTGGTGATCTGGAAGGTGTAGGCGATGCCCTTCTGCACGCGCCGGTGCGGCGGCAGCCTAGTGATGTCCTCGCCGTCGAAGATCACGCGGCCGGAGGAAGGCCGCACCCGGCCGCTGACGAGGCTGACGAGCGTCGTCTTGCCTGCGCCGTTGGGGCCGATGACCGCGCGGATCTCGCCCTCGTCGATGCGGAAGTCGACGCCGTCGACGGCCTTCAGGCCGCCATAGTGGCGTGACAGCGCCTGCGTCTCCAGAAGCCGGCTCACGGCAGCCACCTCAGCCAGCGGTCGCGGACGGTGCCCAGCAACCCCTTCGGAAAGAAGAGGATCAGCAGCACCAGCGCAACGCCGACGACGCCCAGATGGCTGAAGTTCCAGCCCTGGAAATAGGCGTTGAGGACGTCGTTCGAGAAGTCGACGAGATAGAACATCAGGAACGTGCCGAGGACCGGCCCGAGCACAGTCGCAGCGCCGCCGACGAGCACCCAGAGGAGCGGCAGGATCGAATAGTGCACCTCGGCGAAGGTCGCTCCCGCATAGCCGAAGAGCAGCGCGTAGGCGGCGCCCGCGGCGGCGCAGATCACGCCCGAGACGACCATTGCGGCGAGCTTGGCCCGGAACGTGTCGTAGCCCAGCATGCGGGTGCGCTCCTCGTTCTCGCGGATGGCGACCAGCACGCGGCCGAAGGGCGCCCGTGCAATGGCGAGCGTGATCGCCAGCACGATGGTGAAGAGCGTCCACGCCACGAGGTAGCGCGTCGCGGGGTTGGTCAGGTCGACGAGCGTGTCGCCGATGGTGAAGCGCCGCATGGCCTGCGAGAGCACGATGCCGTCGTCGCCGCGCGTATATTCGGCGAAGTAGATGGCCAGCAGGTGGAAGATCTGGCCGAACATCAGCGTCACGATGAGGAAGGCAACGCCGGTGGTGCGCAGGGCGAGGACGCCGACGGCGAGCGACAGCGCCAGTCCGGAGCCGAGGCCCGCGAGGAAGGCTGCCGGAACGCTCCAGTCGAGGTGATAGACGGTCAGCCCTGCGCCGTAGAGGCCGGCAGCGAAGAACATCGCATGGCCGAGGCTGAGGAGCCCTGCGTAGCCGAACAGGATGTTGTAACCCATCGCGAACACCGCCAGCACCATGGTGCGGGCGAAGATGCCGTGGTGATAGGCGGGCAGCACGTATTGCAGCGCGAACAGCACCGCGACGACGGCGACATGCAGCGCGATCACGCGTCCCGCCGCCGGACCGCTCATCGCGGCGCGGTCCCGAACAGGCCCTGCGGGCGGAATACGAGCACCAGCGCGACGATCGCGGTCGCCACGATCTTGGCGAGGGTGGGCGAGAAGAAGACGGAGATGACGCCGTCGCTGACGCCGATGAAGAGCGCCGCCACCACCGTGCCGCGGAGGCTGCCCAGCCCGCCGATGATCACCACGATGAAGGAGAGGAGCAGCGGGTCGTGGCCCATCAGGTAGTGCGCCTGCTGGATCGGCACGACGAGGACCGCGGCGACGGCTGCCAGCATCGCGCCGATGGCGAAGACGGCGGCATAGACGCGGTCGACCGGGATGCCGAAGGCGAGCGCCGTCTCGCGGTCGTACTGGGTGGCGCGCATGATCAGGCCCGCCTTGGTGCGGGTCAGGACGAGCCATGTCGCGAGCAGCATCAGCACCGAGACGCCGATGACGGCGAGCTTGTAGCCGGAATAGCCGAACCAGGGCAGCATGACGCGGTAGCTGAAGGGGGCGACGACGGGCCGTGCGTCGGGCCCGTAGAAGGTCAGCGCCATCTGCTGGATGATGTAGAGGAGGCCGATGGTGGCGACGATCGTCGCTTCCGGGTCGTAGTTGAGGCGCCGGAGCACCAGCCGCTCGGACACGAGCGCCAGGCCGCCGACGATGAGCGGTGCCAGCACGATCGCGACGAGGAAGCCGAGCGCCGGATTGCCGCTGATCGCCGTGGTGAAGCCCCAGGCGAGCACCGCGCCCAGCATGAAGAACTCGCCATGGGCGACGTTGACGACCCGCATCACGCCGAAGACCAGGGCAAGGCCGAGTGCCGTCAGCGCCAGCACGGCCGAGGTGACGAGGCCCTCGAGAACAGCCAGCAGGAGATATGGACCCAGAGCCATGCGTCGCTACTCGATCACCGGGGGCCACTGGCGGGAAGTGTGGACGATGGCGAGGATGTAGAGTGCTTCCTCACCGACGAGATAGACGATCCGGTAGTTCGGGTGAGGGATGAACTCACGCGTGCCGGCAACCATTCCGGACGTCCCATATTCGGGAACAGCGACAACCTGCCGATCGCTTCCTCGATCCGGTGGACGAGCCTGTCTGCGGCGGCGATATCCGATTCTGCGATGAAATCCCAAATGGCCCGTCGGTCCTCCTCGGCTTCGAAGGTCCACTCCAGTTTCATGCGGCGTCGCCGGGCCGAGCACGGAGTCGCCCGGCACGCCAACGCTCGAAATCCGCGTCGGCCTCGTCACCGGGCCGGGTCCGTCCAGCGTCGACGGACTTCATGGCTTGTCCAACCTTCCGGCGGAGGAAAGCGTCGTACTCGCGCTCTTCCGTTCGCTTCGCCACGTAGTCGCGCATCATCTCGCGGACGATCTGCGATGCGGGACGGTCCGCCGCCTCGGCTTCGGCCATGAAGGCGTCGCGCAGTTCGGCTTCCAGCTTGAGGGTGAAGACCGCTTCCTTGCCCATGATCGCGCTCCCGCAAAGGTAATGACGAGGTATATACCTCGTCATTACCTCTCGCCAAGGTGACCTCAGAGTTCCTGTGTGCGGTAGTCCGCCTCCGGCTCGTACATGCTGTCCTCGATCTCGGTGCGGTGGACGACGCGCAGGCGGCCGTCCTCGACGACCGAGATGTTCTGGTGGCCGAAGGACTGGTGGATTTCGGGGACGAAGATCTTGCCGCCCTGCGGATGCTCCTCGCCCGCCTCGAAGCTGGACATGGCCTCGGTCGCCTCGATCAGCTTGGCGCGATCGTCGGGGCCGCGATAGTCGGCTGCCTCCATCGCCTGCTTGATGACGAACAGCGTCTCCCAGCAGCCGAACATGTGGGCGGAGGTGGCGACGTCGTTCGGATCGTTGACGCTGGCGCCGTTCTCGTCGAGGCCGACCGTGTCGCGATAGAAGCGCTCGTGGTCGGGAGCGTCCGGCTGCAGGTAGCGCGGCATCCCCTCCCAGAAATGGCTGCCCTCGAGGAACTCGAGTCCGGGACTGTTGATGTCGATCGCCTCCAGCGAATCGATGAAGCCGAAGAGCTGCGGCCCGCCCGAACCGAAGAACTCGCCGAGTTCCTTGACGAAAGTCAGCACGGCCGGGCCGATCATGACGTGGTAGATGGCGTCGGTATCGGACGGGATCTGCGGCAGGTAGCGCGTGAAGGAGGTCTCCGTCGGCGGGATCGGGATCTGCGCGATCACCTCGCCCCCGGCAGCGCCATAGGCGGGCGGGAAATAGTCGCGATGGTCGTGGCCGAAGGCGTAGTCGGGGAAGATCATGGTGATGCGCTTGCCGACATTGTTCGCCACCCAGGGCGCGACCGCCGTCATCTGCGAGCGCACGTCGGTGATGCCGGGCTGGAAGCACCAGCGGTTCAGCCGCCCGGACGGCACGTGGTAGCCTTCTGAGACGACGTAGTACGGCACCTTGAGCTCGCCAGCCGTCGGTGCGGACCCGATCACGACATGGCTGAACAGCGTGCCGTAGACCACGTCGGCGCGATGCTGGTTGACGAACTTCTCCACGACCTCCGCGCCGCGGCGCGGATCGGTGCCGTCGTCCTCGGTGATGATCTCGATCGGGCGGCCGTTGATGCCGCCGCGCTCGTTGATGAGGTTGGCGGCGGCCATCGTGGTTCGCTCATACCAGCGCCCGTAGGCGGCGCCGATGCCGGTGCGGTGGCACTGGAAGCCGATGCGGATCGGCTCCGACGACTGCGCCTGTGCGTAGCGGACGAAGCCCGGACCGGCGGCGAGACCGGCAGCCGCGGCGCCTATGCCCTTCAGTGCCGAGCGTCTCGAAAGCGTGGATTTGTGCGTGCTGGAAGAAGTGCGGTTCGTGGTCATCTCGGTTCCCCTTGGCGTTGACCTGCGGCCTGCATTCTCTCCGCTTCCGGCCTCCTTTTCCGGCGGCGGAAATCGCTTGTGTACAAACTAAAACACCATTCCCGGAAACTGGCAAGAAGCAGGATTCCGCTGCGTCATCCGGCGGTCGGAGAGGCAAGAAGCCAAAGGCCGAACCAGGTGTAGAAGACCATCAGGCAGGCAAGGAAAAGCTGGCTCCTCGCCACCGTCCTCGCCTCGCCGTGCAGGCGGAAAGCGATGACATGGGCGACGGCGATCGCGACGAGATGGCCGAGGACGATCGCGCCGGCCTGCACGTTCCAGAAGAACCATGTGGCGCGCGCGCCGAGCATGACCCCGGCCTGCACGTGCATGCCGGCGGTGCCGAACACATCCCAGCCGCGCATCAGCGGGTCTGAAAGCGCGGCAAGGGCATACTGCCCGTCGACGAGCAGGGCCCCGAGATAGTGGGCGAAATGGTAGACGAGCGCGATCGGGATGATCGACCAGACCAGCCGCCCGGCGACCTCGACCCGGCTGCCGCGCGCCCCCGCCAGCCGCTCGCCCGACCACACGGCGGCGAAGAAGGCGAGCGACAGAATGCCGAAGAAAGCCAGGAGACCGAGCGTATTCTCCAGCATGACCGCGCTCCGGCCCGGGAACTCGAGCGGGTTGACCCCGATGAGCCCGAGCCAGAAGAAGGTCAGCATCATGCCGTCGAAGGAGACGGTCGAGAGCGCGAGGAGCAGGAACGCGGCTCCGCTCGGCGGGAGCGCCGGCGCGTCGGCCAGCTTGGAGCCGGGCACGCACAGCCCGACGCGAACGGCGGTCACCATCCTCTCCGCGCGCAGGATGCCCATTCTCGCGATCATGCCCAGAAAAGCCGAGAGCGGCTCGCCCCGCCGCGTCCACTCGCCGAAGCCGAACAGGATGCAGGCAGCGAGGTTTCCCAGGACATAGACGGTCATGACGGTCGCGAGGCGGGCGGGATCGTCGGGCGAGGGATAGACGAGCTCGAACCATGCGAAGCCGAGGAACTGCAGGATCGCGGCGAGGTAGCCGAGCCGTGCCGGAAGCTGGACAAACGGACGATCGGAACGACGCATCCACGCCGCCAGACGCCACGGCGCGTAGAGCGGATTGATCCAGCGCCAGGCGTCGCCCAACACGCCTTGCAGAAGGACGAAGCCCACCCAGAACAGGGTCCAAACGGCAAGCGGCAGCGGGTTGGACAGCGGATCGCGGCTACCGAGGAAGCCGGCAGCGATGAGGAACGCCAGCGCGAGCATGGCCAGCGAGGACCCTAGAAGCCGCGGCCAGTGCGGCAGCCGGATCGTGGCGGAGCGCCACGACAGCAGGCGGTCGAGCGGCTGCGGCGGGACGAGGGCCAGCAGCAGGAAGCTCAAGGCCACCGCCGCCGCTCCGCCGACGAGATAGTAGCCCGTCGGCAGGATCTGCAGGTGGGCGCGCTCGCCTGCATGGGCGAGGGCCTCGCCTACGCCCATGACCAGCACGATCGTCGCAAGAAGCGCCGGCATCCCGGGCACGGGCAAGCGTCCCATCTCCACCTCCGCGCGAAATGCTGCCAGATCGGCGGCGGAGCGGCCAGACATTTTCCCGGCGACCTAAGACGCTCTGCGCGGCTCTTTGCAGGGTGGTTGGGGGCCGGGCAGTTGCGCTACGCACTTCAGCGTTTCCAGAGGCCCGCGGCCTTGACCGCGACGAGCGTTTCGATGCTGCCGGCGGCCACGCGGTTTCCACGATGTCGGCAGAACGGCTGCTTGCATGGCGCAAGCATTGAGCCGACCAACTTCGCGCAGGTCTTTGTGATCCGCACGGCCGTCTGGAGAGACGGTTAGCCAAGGATTAAGCTTAGGCGAACGTTAAGCCTTCTCCTTCACAGTGCGGCTCCAGAAGGCCCTCCGCAGGTCCGCGGCGGGCGGACGATCCTTTCCGTTCCGGCTTCAGCGCGGGGGCGGGACGCCGGGGTGGGGTTAGGCGTGGAACAACAGTTGGGTATCGCGGGCGCCGCAAGCGAGGCCTCCGAGCAGGAAGATCAGGCCGATCGCGCCAGCGTCGCGGGGCTGGGCCACGACTGGACGTGGCGCACGGACGTCGAACATCGTTATCTCGACATTTCGGAAGGCTTGAGACGCTGCACAGGGCTGGACCCCAAGCGCTTCCACGGCAAGTCGCGGCTCGCGATGCTCCTGAAGACCACCGCCGACGCTGCGCGCGCAGCCGCGCATCTCGACGACCTCGATGCGCGCAGACCCTTCCGCGACTTCATCCAGACGCTGGAGGATGCTTCCGGCCGCCGCCGGCTGATTGCCGTTTCGGGCAAGCCCCGTTCGGACCGGACGCGCGGCTTCGAGGGTTATGACGGCATTGCGCGCGACGTGACGGATCTGATGGAGAGGCTGGGAGGCATGGAAGAGGTTCATCAGGCAGTGGAGGACGGCGCCGCGGAACGCCTCAAGGCGACGCTCGACGTCATGAACGACGCCTTCTGCTACTACGATGCGGAGGATCGCCTGCTGCACTTCAACCAGGCGGTTCTCGCGATGTATCCGCAGATCCGTGACGAGTTCAGGCTGGGCGCGCGCTTCCTCGACATCGTCGATGCCGGCCTCGCGAAGGGCGTCTGGGAGATGGAGGACGATGACGCCCTCGGCTTCAGGGCGCGCATCGCGGCGATGCGAAGCGAAGGCGGGACATCGCCCGTGCACTTCCGGCTCTCGGACGGGCGCTGGATCATGCACCGCGAGACGCGGACCGCCGATGGCGGCACGATATGCATCTGCACCGACGTCTCCGAGATCAAGCGGCGCGAATGGGAGGCGGCACGGGCGAAGGACGAGGCCGAGAACCTGCTCGAGGACCTCAGGCGCATGCTCGATTCTCTCCAGATGGGAATCGTGGTGCTCGATGCCGACCTGAACGCCGAGATCATCAACCGCGCCTACTACGACATCTGGCGTGTCACTCCGGCCGAGGTGCCACCCGGCAGTTCGGTCCGGGCTCTGATGGAGGTGAGCCGCCGCAACGGCAGCTACCAGATCGCGGACGAGGACTGGGACGCCTATGCCGAGGCGCGGCTCCAGGCGATCCGGGCAGGCGAGGTGCCGGAACAGGAGTTCCAGCTCGCCGACGGCACGACGCTCATCTATTCCGTCGCCGCGCTGTCCGGCGGCAAGCGGCTGGTCACCTATTACGACGTCACCTCGCTCAAGGCGCAAGAAGCGGAGCTCGCCTCCGCCAGCAGGCAGGCCGGGCAGTTCCTGCACGACCTCGAGCGCACGCTCGACGCCATGGACATGGGCATCGTGCTGCTCGACCGCGAGCTCAACGCCGTCATCGTGAACGAGGCCTTCTACGGGATGTGGGGTCTCAACCGGGAGACAGCGCCCGCCGGGATCAGCTTCGCCGCGATCATGGAGCTCAACCGCCACAACGGCATCTATGATGTCGCCGAAGACAAGTGGGACGAGTTCGTACGCTGGCGGCTCGAGGAGATTCGCGGCGGCCGTGTCGAGCCACGGGAGTTCGCACGTGCCGACGGCAAGACAGTCATCTACGCCGTCACCGTGCTCTCCGACGGCAAGCGGCTGGTCACCTATTTCGACGTGACGGGCATGAAGGCGCGTGAAGAAGCGCTCGCCGACGCGCTCGAGAAGGCGAAGCTGGCCGAAGAGGTTCTGGACAGCATCCCCGGCCCGATCTTCGTCAAGGACGAGGCGCTGCGTTTCGTGATGGCGAACAAGGCCTTCGCGAGAGTGTTCGGACGCAGCCCGTCCGAGCTGATCGGCCTGAAGGCGGCCGATCTCGTCGCCCCGGAGGAGGCAGCTATCTTCGAGGCGAGCGAGAGGGAAGTGCTCGAGAACGGAAATCTCTTCGAAAATGAAGAGGATTTCGTCGACGAGGCGGGCGAATGGACCCGCATCGTCCGCAAGAACCGCGTCTCCACGAACAGCGGCGCCCGCTACGTGGCGGCCACCATATTCGACATGACCGAGCTGAAGCGGCGCGAGCGCGAGGCGCACGAGGCGCGCCGGCAGCTTGCCAATGTGCTGGAGACCCTGCCGGCGGGCGTCATCATCTACGACAAGGACGACCGCTTCGTGCTCGCCAACGGGAAGATCCAGGAGGCGCTGCCGGCGATGGTGTCGGCGATGAGCCCCGGCAAGTCTTTGCGCGAGGCAGTAGAGGTGGCGCATGCCGCCGGCTATTTCCGCGAGAGCGGCGATCCTGCGCTCGATGCGATCTATGATGAGGACCGCGAGGCCTGGATCGCGGGCTACCTGGAGCGCTACTACGAACGGCAGCGGGTCTTCGAGCGCCGCAATCCCGACGGGCGCTGGTTCAAGGCGTTTGACACGCGACTCGAGGACGGCACCTATGTCGGCGTCCGGGTCGACATCTCCGAGCTCAAGGAACGCGAGAAGGCGCTCCAGGAGAGCATGGCGCAGATCGAGCTGTTCCAGCACGTTCTCGACGAGCTGCCGGTCTCCACCTACGTCAAGTCGAAGGATCTCGCCTTCGAGTTCGTCAACAAGGCCTGGTGCGCCATCAGCGGCGTCAGTCAGGAGGAAGCGCTCGGAAAGACCGATCTCGACTTCTTCGGGGAGGAAGGCCGGGGCTTCTTCGAGCACGACCGCCGCGTGATCGCGGAGGGGACGACCGACGAAACCGAGGAGACGCTGACCCACCGCGACGGAACGCGCCGCCACCTCATCGCGCGCAAGAGCAGGCTCGTCGGCAAGGACGGCTCTATCCACCTGATCGGCTCCAGCACCGACATAACGGAGCTGAAGCAGCGCGAGGCGGAGCTGCAGGACGCGCGGCACAAGGCTGTCCTGGCCGACCGGGCGAAGTCCGAGTTCCTCGCCAATATGAGCCACGAGATCCGCACGCCGATGAACGGCGTGCTCGGCATGGCGGAATTGCTGGCCAAGTCCAGCCTCGACGCCAAGCAGAAGACGTTCACGGACATCATCATGAAGTCCGGCAATGCGCTCCTGACCATCATCAACGACATCCTCGACTTCTCCAAGATCGATGCCGGGCAGCTCGTGCTCGACCCAGCTCCCTTCAATCTTGCCGAGGCCATCGAGGACGTGGCGACGCTCATGTCGACGCGGGCCAAGGAGAAGGACCTGGAGATGATCGTGCGCTACCAGCCCGGCATCCCGGAGAACCACATCGGAGACGTCGGACGCATCAGGCAGATCGTGACCAACCTGATGGGCAACGCGGTCAAGTTCACCGAGTCCGGACACGTCCTGGTAGAGGTTTCGGGGGAGTCCGCCGGGGCCGACACGCGCCTCAGGCTGTCGGTCACCGACACGGGCATTGGCATACCGCCCGACAAGCTCGACCTTGTTTTCGAAAAGTTCAGCCAGGTCGACGGCTCGTCGACCCGTCGCCACGAGGGTACCGGCCTCGGCCTCGCCATCACGTCCCGCCTCGTCGAGCTGATGGGCGGCGAGATCGGCGTCGAAAGCAATGTCGGCGAAGGCTCCACCTTCTGGTTCACCGTCACGCTCCCGCGCGCCGAGGGCTTCACGCCACGCCGGCCGGCACCCGTCGACGTCACCGGCGCCCGCGTGCTCGTCGTCGACGACAACGCCGTCAACCGCGCCATCCTGCTCGAGCAGATGGCCGCCTGGGGATTCGATTCCTGTGCCGCGCAGGACGGGCCGGAGGGCCTGAAGGTGCTCGAGGCGGCGTCCAGGTTCGGCATCGAGGTCGATTGCGTCGTCCTCGACTACCAGATGCCGGGCATGACCGGCATAGACGTGGCACGCCGCCTGAGGTCGAGCGAGGGGATCAAGGAGACGCCCATCGTGCTCCTGACCTCGGTCGACCAGTCGCTCTCCAACCGCGCCCACAGCGGCCTGGCCATCGACGCCCAGCTGACCAAGCCGGCGCGCGCCTCGCTCCTGCTCGAGACGCTGGTCGAGACGATCCAGAAGAAGCGGCAGCGCACGCTGAGCATTGGCCGGCCTCGCGATCCGCATGGCGAGCAGGCGCCGGAACAGCAGCCCGCTGCGCCGCCGCCGGTCGCTACGGTGCGCCCGGTTTTCCACCAGCCAGCGCCGGCCTCCGAACAGGGGCTTCGCCGTGTCGACATCCTGGTCGCCGAGGACAACGAGGTGAACCAGCTCGTCTTCACGCAGATACTCTCGGAGACGGGCCTGTCCTTCGAGATCGTCGGCAATGGCAGGCTTGCGCTCGAGGCGTGGCGCGAGATGCAGCCGGGCATGATCCTCATGGACGTCTCCATGCCCGAGATGAACGGGCACGAGGCGACGGGCCGCATCCGCGAGGCCGAGCAGGATCTGGGCACGCACGTGCCGATCGTCGGGGTCACGGCCCACGCGCTGAAGGGCGACCGCGAGCGCTGCATCGATGCCGGGATGGACGACTACCTGTCGAAGCCGATCAGTCCCAAGGCCCTGCTCGCCATGATCGACAAGTGGCTCAAGCCCTCCGAGGGCGAAAGCCGCCTTCAGGCGGGCTGAGCGGCCAAATCAGGCGACGTGGCTGCCGAGCCCCGGCGACGCTGCCGGGGCGACGATGTTCTCGTCGACATAGGCGAGCGCGCGCCTCACGCAGCCTTCCCGCATCAGTGGCCTCTCGTCGCGCTCCAGTTCGATCGAGATCGTGCCTGCGCCCTGGCCGCCCGCGGTCTCGCCCAGCGCCTGGCGAAGCGCAGGCTCGATGATGTCGAAGGCAGCCGTACCCGATCCCACCACCATTACCGGCACAGGATCGACCAAGGCGAAGAGACTGCCGAGGCCATAGCCGATCGCGCGGCCGGCGGCACGGAAGGCTTCCCGGGCCGGACCGTCTGCCTCGCGCGCCCGCCGGGCGAGGTCGAGCATCGCCTCCTCGCTAATGTCGGCTTCGGGCGTCGCGTGCTCGTCGAGGCCGCGGGTTCTCCGCACGATGGCGTAATTGCCGGCGTAGGCCTCGATGCAGCCACGCCGCCCGCAGCGGCAGAGAGCGCCAGCCGGGACATGGGTCATGTGCCCGAACTCGCCGCCCGAGGAATGGATGCCCTTGAAAAGCTTGCCGGACAGGACGAGCCCCATGCCGATGCCGTCCGACAGGAGGATCGCGGCCAGGCTGTCGCGGCCGGGCACGGGCTCTCGCTCGCGCAATGCGAGCGCGATCATGTTGCAGTCGTTCTCGATGGTGACCGGTATGCCGAAGGCTTCTTCCAGCCGGTCGGCGAATGGCACGTTTCCATGCGGCGTGATCGGAGACCACAATAGGCTGCGGCCATCCGCATCGGTGATGCCCTGCACAGCCATGGCGACATAGAGGACCGGGCGATGGCTGCGTTCCGGCCGCTCGACGAGCTCGCGCATCGCTTCCTCGACGGCGAGCATGAGCTCCTCGCGCGGGGCGGCAAGCGTCTCCAGACGGCGGTCGCGCGACCAGACCACCTCGCCTGAATAGTCGATCAAAAACGCGGCGAGGTGGTTGAGCGACAGAACGATCGTGGCGACGAGCGCCGCGTCGGGGTCGAGACCCAGCGAAACCTGCGGGCGGCCGCGGCGGAGGGAGGCGGTCTCGCCTGCAAGCTTGTTCTGCGTTAGGATGCCTTCGGCCAGCAGGTCCGAGGAGATCGTCGAGATGGTCGAGGGGCTGAGGCCGGTGAGCGAGGCGATCTCGGTTCTGGATCGCCCTCCGCCGCGCCGAATGGCGGCGAGAACCAGCGCCCGGTTCCGCCTGCGCAGATCGTCGTGCCGGACACCGCCGGTCATCTGGCGCTCCTCCCCAGCGACCGCCCCTGGAGCCATTATTGACACGTAGCAGAAGGTGAGTCATTCATTTTTTCGAAGCTCGAAAAAAAGCTTCATCTGACCGGCCGGGCCGGTCGCAACTCGCCGAGTAAGGCGTTGGGAGGATCATTATGAAGAGAATTGCTGCCGCCATCCTGGCGGGTGCCGCGCTGTCGGTCGTCATGTCGGCCCAAGCCCTCGCGGAGGGCAAGGTCATCGGCGTGTCCTGGTCCAACTTCCAGGAAGAGCGCTGGAAGACTGACGAGGCCGCGATGAAGGCCGCCATCGAGGAGGCCGGAAACAGCTACATTTCGGCCGACGCGCAGTCGTCCGCCGCCAAGCAGCTGACCGATGTCGAGTCGCTCATCGCGCAGGGCGCCGACGCCCTCATCATCCTGGCGCAGGATTCGTCGGCCGTCGGCCCGGCGATCGAGCGCGCCGTGGCGGAGGGTATTCCCGTCGTCGGCTATGACCGCCTGATCGAGATCCCGGACGCCTTCTACCTGACCTTCGACAACAAGGAAGTCGGGCGCATGCAGGCCCGCGCGGTGTTCGAGGCGCAGCCGACCGGCAACTACGTGTTCATCAAGGGCTCGGCCGCCGACCCGAACGCCGACTTCCTGCATTCCGGCCAGCTCGAGGTCCTGCAGGAAGCGATCGATTCCGGCGACATCGTCAATGTCGGCGAGGCCTATACGGATGGCTGGCTGCCGGCCAACGCGCAGCGGAACATGGAGCAGTTCCTGACCCAGAACAACAACAACGTCGACGCCGTCGTCGCGTCGAACGACGGCACGGCGGGCGGCGTCGTGGCCGCGCTCGAGGCGCAGGGCCTCGCTGGCTCCGTTCCCGTGTCCGGCCAGGACGGCGACCATGCCGCGCTCAACCGCGTCGCGCTCGGCACGCAGACCGTGTCGGTGTGGAAGGACGCCCGCGACCTCGGCCGCGCCGCGGCGGAAATCGCCAACCAGCTCGCCGAGGGAACGGCGATGGAGGACGTCGAGGGCGCGCAGAAGTGGTCCGACGGTCCCAACGGCGTCGAGATGAACGCGATCTTCCTCGCTCCGGTGCCGATCACGCGCGACAATCTCGACGTGGTGATCGACGCCGGCTGGGTGTCGAAGGAAGTCGTCTGCCAGGGCGTCGCCGCCGGCACCGTCGCTGCCTGCGACTGATCGAGAAGAATGAGCGCGCCGCGGGCCTGGACCCGCGGCGCAGCTCCCGTTGACGACACGGAAGACCGGCGGAGGACCCAATGTCGGATGCCCCCTCACAGGCCATCGAAGCCGCGAGGACCTCCGAGACCGGAGCCTTCGGCCGTTTCATGCGGGCGACGGAGCTCGACACCCGCATGATCGGTATGCTCGGCGCGCTGGCGCTGATCTGGATCGCCTTCCACTTCATGTCGAACGGGCTGTTCCTGACCCCGCGCAACCTCTGGAACCTGTCGGTCCAGTCGGCCTCCGTCGCCGTCATGGCGACCGGCATGGTGCTGGTGATCGTCACCCGGAACATCGACCTGTCCGTCGGCTCCGTGCTCGGCTTCACCGGCATGATCATCGGCGTCACGCAGGCGGAGTTCCTGCCGCAATATCTCGGCTTCGGCCATCCTCTCATCCCCATCGGCGCGATCGCTGTCGGACTGCTGGTCGGGCTGGCAATCGGCGCCCTGCACGGCTTCATCATCGCCTATCTCCAGGTGCCGGCCTTCATCGTGACGCTCGGCGGACTTCTCGTCTGGCGCGGCGCGGCATGGTGGGTGACGAGCGGGCGCACCGTGGCGCCCATGGACCCGACCTACCGCCTGCTCGGCGGTGGCCCCGAAGGCGCAATCGGTGCGACCTGGAGCTGGATCTTCGGCATCGTCGCGTGCCTCGCCGTCATCGTCGCGCTGTGGAACGGCCGCAACAGGCGCCGCCGCTTCCGCTTCCCGCTGCGGCCGCTCTGGGCTGAGGGGTTCCTCGCCGGCGTCGCCTGCGTCGCCATACTGGGCGCGGTCGCGATCGCCAATTCCTATCCGTGGCCGATCGGCATCGTGCGCCGCTACGCCGAGACGCGCGGCATCGAGATACCGGAGGGCGGGCTTTTCATCGCGCACGGGATCGCGGTGCCGGTGCTGATCGCGGTCGGCGTCGGGCTGGTGATGGCCTTCCTCACCCGCCGCACCCGCTTCGGCCGCTATGTCTACGCCATCGGCGGCAATCCGGAGGCTGCCGAACTCGCCGGCATCAACACGCGCTGGGTGATCATGAAGATATTCATGATCATGGGCGTGCTGGCGGCGATCGGCGCGGTGATCTCCACCGCCCGCCTCAACGCCGCGACCAATGCGCAGGGGACGCTCGACGAGTTGCTGGTGATTGCGGCGGCGGTCATCGGCGGGACCTCGCTCTCCGGCGGCGTCGGCACGGTCGCCGGCGCGATGCTCGGCGCCGTGCTGATGCAGTCGCTCGCCACGGGCATGATCCTGATGGGCGTCGATTCCCCGTTGCAGAACATCGTCGTCGGATCGGTTCTGGTTCTGGCCGTCTTCCTCGACACGCTCTACCGGCGCCGGACGCAGTAGGAGGCCACCCGATGGACGCCCGCGTTCCCCTCGTCGAGATGAAGAACATCTCGATTTCCTTCGGAGGTATCCACGCGGTCGAGGATGCTTCGGTCGATCTCTATCCGGGAGAGGTGGTCGGCCTGCTCGGGCACAACGGCGCCGGCAAGTCGACGCTGATCAAGATCCTGTCAGGCGCCTACAAGCGCGACGCCGGCACGATCCTCGTCAATGGCGAGGAGGCGGCGATCTCCAATCCGCGCGACGCCAAGCGCTACGGCATCGAGACGATCTACCAGACGCTGGCGCTGGCGGACAATGTCGACGCCGCGGCAAACCTCTTCCTCGGCCGCGAGCTGCGGACACCGTGGGGAACGCTCGACGACGTGGCGATGGAATCGGAGACGCGGAAAGTGATGGGGCGGCTCAACCCGCGCTTCCAGCGCTTCAAGGAACCGGTCATCAAGCTGTCAGGCGGCCAGCGCCAGTCGGTCGCCATCGCGCGCGCGATCCACTTCAACGCCCGCATCCTGATTATGGACGAGCCGACCGCCGCGCTGGGGCCGCAGGAGACGGCGCAGGTCTCCGACCTCGTCAAGCAGCTCAAGCAGGAAGGGCTCGGCATCTTCCTGATCAGCCACGACATCCATGACGTCTTCCACCTCGCCGACCGTGTGGTGGTGATGAAGAACGGCCAGGTGGTGGGGACGGCGCGTGTCGGGGACGTCACCGAGGACGACGTGCTCGGCATGATTATCCTGGGGAAGTGCCCTCCCGGGGCCATCCCAGGACCGGGCGCATTATCGGCGGCCCATTGAGGCGCAGGCAACGAAAAAGGGCGGGATCGAAATCCCGCCCGTTTCCGATTGTCCGCGGCAGCCTAGTAGATGCGGCCCGGGCAGCGATCGTAGAACAGCACGCCGTCGGCACGACGGTACTGGCAGTATCCAGGACGGTCCGCGGCGCGGCCGACCAGATAGCCACCAACGGCGCCGACCAGGCTGCCGATAGCTGCACCTTCCAGCGTGCCGGTCGCGATAGCGCCGACTCCGGCACCCACGCCCGCGCCGACCGCCGCGGTGCGTTCCGCAGTTGTGCAGCCCGCGAGTACGCCCAGCGACGCGACCGCAGCGATTACGAACTTCCTCATCGATATGCCTCCATCGAGTTACGCCGACTCCCAACTCCTAGCATGGGAAGCCCGCCCTGAATAAGGCCGTCACTTCCGGATCACCCGGCCGGCCATTTCGTCCTGCGGCAGGTGGGCCGCCAAAAGCGGGCCCTCGTCCTCGACCGGCAGGACTGCGACAAGCAACTGGCCGTCCTCGGACAGCTGCCAGACGATCTCCGCATCCGCACCGATCAGGCCGGTATCGAACTCGACGCAGGCGCCGAAGATGCTTTCTTGCGGGGTTGAATGGCGGGAGATCGTCGCGGCGCGCTCGGCCTCGCATTCCAGCACCGTCTCGAAGAAGGGGGTGTTGCCGGGCAACTCGCGGCAGTCCGCGAGTCCTCCCGTGCATCCCACGACCAGAAGAAGGGTGGCTGTCAGTCCCACGACGAAGCTCCTCACACCGGCCGGAAACGGGCGCGGCTTCAATTTGTTCCACTTCGTCTTCATCAACCGCTTACGTTCGCCGCCTAGATTCCGGCCATGAGCAGTGCCCGCCGGATCGAAGCGTTCCTCGAGATGATCAGCGCCGAACGCGGCGCCAGCACCAATACCGTGGAAGCCTACCGCCGCGACCTCGACGACGCCGACCAGCATCTCGACGGGGAGCTTGCCGAGGCTGACAGCGAGGCGATCCGCTCCTATATCGGCGGTCTCGCCCGCCGCGGCTTCGCCCCTTCTTCGCAGGCGCGCCGCATGTCGGCGCTGCGCCAGTTCTTCGCCTTCCTCTATGCCGAGGGCGTCCGCGGCGACGACCCGACCGGCACCGTCGACGCGCCGCGCAAGCGGCAGGCGCTGCCGAAATCGCTCGACGTCGGCGACAGCGCCCGGCTGCTCGATCTCGCCGCCGAGGAGGCCGGCTCCGGCGACTGGCGGGCGTTGCGGCTCCACGCCATCGTCGAGCTCCTCTATGCGACCGGGCTGCGCGTGAGCGAATTGGTGAACCTGCCGCATTCGACGGCGCTGGCGCGGGAGAGGGCCTTCATCGTGCGCGGCAAGGGCCAGAAGGAGCGTCTGGTGCCGCTGTCCGGCTCCGCCAAGCGCGCCGCCGCGGCCTGGATCGCGGCGCGCGGGACGCTGGAGAGGCAGGCCCGCAGCCCGTTCCTCTTTCCGTCCGAAGACGGCAAGGGGCCACTCGCACGCCAGGTGCTCGCACGCGAGCTCAAGGGGCTGGCTGCGCGGGCCGGCCTGCCTGCCTCGGCCGTGTCGCCGCACGTCCTGCGCCATGCGTTCGCCAGCCACCTGCTCCAGAACGGAGCCGACCTGCGCACGATCCAGCAACTGCTCGGCCATGCCGACATCTCGACCACGCAGATCTACACCCACGTCCTCGAGAACAGGCTCGTCGACCTGGTCTTCCAGCACCACCCGCTTGCCGAGTAGGGGTTCCGCCGTTATTTGAAGCGCACATTGCGCCAGGCGCGCCCGCTCGGGGCGATTTCGCCGGTCCACGCCCGGATTGCTCAGGACGAATGTACAATTATCTCGAATTCGAAAAGCCCGTCGCCGATCTGGAAGGCCAGATCATCGAGCTGAAGAAGCTCTCGGAGACCGGCGAGGCGGTGGATGTCGCAGACGAGATCGCCAGGCTCGAGAAGCGTTCGGCCGACGCGCTGCGCGACATCTACAGGGCGCTGACGCCCTGGCAGAAGGCGCAGGTCGCCCGCCATCCCGATCGTCCCCACTGCCTCGACTACGTCAGGACGCTCTTCACCGACTTCACGCCGCTCGCCGGCGACCGCAACTTCGGCGAGGACAGCGCGATCATCGGCGGCTTCGCGCGGTTCCGCGGCGAGCCGGTCGCGGTGCTGGGCCAGGAGAAGGGGAACGACACCAAGAGCCGGCTCGAGCACAATTTCGGCATGGCGCGGCCTGAGGGCTACCGCAAGGCCGTCCGTCTCATGGCCCTCGCCGAGCGCTTCCAGATCCCGCTCGTGTCGCTGGTCGACACCGCCGGAGCCTATCCGGGCATCGGCGCCGAGGAACGCGGTCAGGCCGAGGCCATCGCCCGCTCGACCTCGCAATGTCTCGCCATGACCGTTCCCACGATCTCGCTCATCATCGGCGAGGGCGGATCGGGCGGGGCCATCGCGATCGCCACCGCCAATCGGGTCTACATGCTGGAGCACTCGATCTATTCGGTCATCTCCCCCGAGGGCGCGGCCTCCATCCTGTGGCACGACTCCACCCGCGCGCGCGACGCGGCCACCAGCATGCGCATCACGGCGCAGGATCTTCTGGAACTGAAGGTGATCGACGGCATAGTGGCCGAGCCCTTGGGCGGCGCCCACCGCGCGCCGGAGCAGGTGCTGGCCGCCGCAGGCGACCAGATCGACACCGGCTTCGCAGAGCTGCGGGGCGCCAATATGGACTTTCGCGAGCACAGGCGCGAAAAATTCCTGGCTATCGGCCGCAGTCTCTGATTCGCCACGGCGGCGGTGGTCGCGCCCGATCCGCGCCACAAAATCGCCTTGTGGATTGCCGAAAGGCTGGGCTGGCGCAGTTCCCCGTGGAGAGGGCATGATCCAAGGTTGCGGGAAAATGCGTTTCATGTTTAACGGTTTAGTTACTCTGGCGTGGTGACGATCAGGCGGAATTTCGCGTTCCGTTCGTGACGGCAAAGAGTAGAGATCCGGGGGACCATGAGGGCCAGTCTCGCAGTCTCAGCCATTGTTGCAGCAGGCCTGCTCCTGGGCGGTTGCAATCAGTCGCTTGAGGATATCGCCCCGAAGGCGGAGCGCCGCCTCCCCCAGAGCATCGTTACTGCGATGCAGGCCAAGGACATGCGGGCCAACTCGCCCATCATGATCCGCATCTTCAAGGAAGAAAGCGTCCTCGAGGTCTGGAAGCAGAAGGCCAACGGCCGCTACGACATCATCGCGACCTACGAGATCTGCCAGTGGTCGGGAAAGCTCGGCCCGAAGTTCACGGAAGGCGACCGCCAGGCGCCCGAGGGCTTCTACGCGGTGCGTCCGGGCCAGATGAACCCGCGCTCCAGCTACCACCTCGCCTTCAACATCGGTTTTCCGAATGCCTTTGACCGCGCCAACGGCCGCAGCGGCCAGCACCTGATGGTGCACGGGGCGTGCTCGTCGGCCGGCTGCTACTCGATGGAGGACGCGCAGATCGAGCAGATCTACGCCTTCGCGCGCGACGCCTTCCGCGGCGGCCAGACCGAGTTCCAGATCCAGGCCTTCCCGTTCCGGATGACGGCGGCCAACATGGCCCGCTACCGCGACGATCCCAACTACGATTTCTGGTCGATGCTGAAGGAAGGCTACGACCATTTCGAGATCACGCGCGTGCCGCCGCAGGTGAATGTCTGCAACCGCCGCTACGTCTTCAACCAGACGCCCCAGGCCGGACACAGCTTCAGTCCGTCGGCCGCATGCCCTCCAATGACGCAGCCCGAGGCGCTCCAAACCGCCTATCGCAGCTATCAGCGGAACTTCGACGCGGCCTTCCAGTCGGCCGTCGCCGGCGAGATCCGCGTTTCGGCGCCCGCCGCGAGCATCACCGGCCTGCGCGAGGCGGCCCAGGTGGCCGACTGGTCGCGGCGTCGGGCCCGCGGCGAGCAGGTGACGCGCCTGCCGCCCAACATGCAGCCGGCAGCCCCGGTGGCGACGGCAGTCGCCGCAGCACCCGCCGCGCCGACGCCCGCTGCGGAAGCCGCGCAGCCGGTCGTCGCGACGGCCACGACCGCGACGACAGCCGCTGGCCATCCGCCGATCCCGCTCGACAATCCGACGCGCTCCGCTCAGGCGTCCGATACGCAGGAGCCGCGGTCGAGGCTGAGCCGCCTCCTGAGCATGTTCGGCAATTGACGACATGACGGACGGCGCGAAGCCGGCCGATTTCCTCGACCTTCGCGGCCTCAACTGCCCGCTGCCGGTGCTGATGACCTCGCGCCGGCTGCGGCGAATGGAGGCAGGTGAGAGGCTGACGGTCGAGACGACGGACGGACTGGCGCCGATCGATATCCCCGCCTTCTGCAGCCAGGCCGGCCACAGGCTGATCGCCCTCGATCCCATCGAAGGAGGGCACAGGTTCCTGATCGAGAAGGGCGCGCGCCCCACCCCGGATCGCCCTCCCGATTGAAATCATGCTGCGGTGCAATATGTTGAGGTCCTCCGACAATTGGCACCGAGGATCGACATGCTGGCCGGAAAGACCGCCCTCATCACTGGCTCGACCTCCGGGATCGGCCTTGCGATCGCCGAGGAACTGGCGGCGCAAGGCGCCGCGATCGTGCTCAACTCCTTCGACGAGAGGCCGGAATACGAGAGGATGGCCGCCGAGCTCGGCGACCGGCATGGGGTGGCCGCGGGTTTCGTCCGCGCCGACATGGCCAACGCTGACGAATGCCGCCGCCTCGTCGAACTGGCGGCGGAGCGGATGGGCAGCGTCGACATCCTCGTCAACAATGCCGGCATCCAGCATGTCGCGCCCGTCGAGACGTTCCCCACCGAGCGCTGGGACGCGATCATCGCCATCAACCTCAACTCCGCCTTCCACACGACCGCCGCCGCGCTGCCCCCAATGCGGTCGGCCGGATGGGGCCGCATCGTCAACATCGCCTCGGCGCACGGTCTCAGGGCGTCGGCTCACAAGTCGGCCTACGTGGCGGCCAAGCACGGTGTGGTCGGCTTCTCGAAGGTGGTGGCGCTTGAGACGGCCGGCAGCGGGATCACCTGCAACGCCGTCTGCCCCGGCTTCGTGTTGACCGCGCTGGTCGAGAAGCAGATCGACGATCTGATGGCCGAGAAGGGGCTCGACCGCGACACCGTGATCCGCGACCTGATGCTGGTCAAGCAGCCGTCGCGGCAGTTCGCGACCGTCCAGCAGATTGCGGGAACGGTCTCCTACCTCTGCTCGCCCGCCGCCGACCAGGTCACCGGCACGACGATCTCGGTCGACGGCGGCTGGACTGCGCAGTAGCCGATGGCGGAGCGGAAAAAGATCAACGTCGCGCTGCAGGGCGGAGGCTCGCACGGCGCCTTCACCTGGGGCGTGCTCGACCGGCTGCTCGAGGATGGCCGGCTGGACATCGCGGCGATCTCGGGCACGAGCGCGGGCGCGATGAACGCCGTCGCCTTCGCCGACGGCTGGATGCGCGGCGGGGCGGACGGCGCGCGGCAGAGGCTCGCCTCGTTCTGGCGCGCCGTCGGCCGCAAGGGCGCCTTCAGCCCCATCCAGCGCACGCCGTGGGACGTGCTGTGGGGCAACTGGTCGGTCGAAAATAGCCCCGGTTTCCAGTGGTTCCACGCGCTGACGCGGGCCTTCTCGCCCTATGTCATGAACCCGTTCGACCACAATCCGCTGCGCGACGTCGTTCGCCGCGAGATCGACTTCGAGCTGGTCCGCTCCTGCGAGGGTCCGAAGCTCTTCATTGCCGCCACGAATGCGGAGACGGGTCAGCCGCGCGTCTTCACCACCAAGGAGCTGACGGCCGAGACCGTCATGGCGTCGGCCTGCCTGCCGCATCTCTTCCAGGCGGTCGAGATCGACGGCGTGCCCTACTGGGACGGAGGCTATAGCGGCAACCCGCCGCTCTATCCCTTCTTCTACGCTTCCAAGACGGAGGACGTGCTGCTCATCCAGATCAACCCCGTCTATCGACAGGGGGCACCCAAGACGGCGCGCGAGATCCAGAACCGCATCGACGAGATCACCTTCAACGCCGCCCTGCTGCGCGAATTCCGCGCCATTGCCTTCGTCAAGGAGCTGATCGCCACGGGGCGGCTGGAGCGCGAGCACTACCGCGACATCCGCATGCACCGCATTGACGCCGACGAGGCGTTCGCCAACCTGTCGGCCTCCTCCAAGCTCAACGCGGAGTGGGCCTTCCTCGACTATCTCCGCGACCTCGGCCGGTCGGCCGCAGACGACTGGCTGACGGATTGCTACGATGCCGTGGGTGAGAAGCCGACGCTGGACGTGGGCGAGATGCTGGTCGCGGGGATGCGGCCGAAGCCGAAGGCCTCAATCGGAGCCAAGGTGCGCGAGTTCCTGTCCACCCACAGGCCGCCGAGCAGCGCCGGCGCGTAACGGCGGCTCAGGCGGTCGGCCCGCATGCCAGGGCGGATATGGCTGCGACGTAATGCCGGCAGAGCCGCCGCTGCTCTTCCAGCGGGAGCTGGCGCAGTTTCATCCCGTCGATCGCGTCGAGCAGGAGGTCGCCGAGTATGTCGGGCTCGAAGGTGCCGCCCTCGGCCCGATCGCCCGCTTCCGCGATCGCGGCCTTGACGACCGCCGCGACCCTCATCCGGCCTTCGACCATCAGGTCGCCGGCGAGCTTGTTCTTCATGTCGACGAGTTCGGCGCCGTGAGGCGTCTCCTCGATCTCGCACATCATGTCCATCACCGAGCGGAGGGCACGCTCAAGGCGCTCGTTGAGGGTGCCGCTGCCCGAAAGCTCCGCCGAGAGCATGCCGAGCGCGCGGTCGAGGAACTCCTCCGCCAGCGCACGGTAGATGTCGGACTTGTTCCTGAATTCGAGGTAGAGGGCGGGTCGCGAGATGTCGACGCTGCGCGCGATATCCTCCATCGTCGTCCGCTGGAAGCCATAGGCGAGGAAGACCTTCAGCGCCCCGTCCAGGATGCGCCCGCGCCGCGTCTCAACGATGTGATCGAGTGTGTCGGTCAATCCGGTATCAACCTTGTTTTCCTTTCATCTTGACAGAATGACGGATTTTGTCAAGATGTAGACCGTCGACCATGAGGGTGATCCCCGCTGCCTGCCGCGGTGGAGCTCGGGAGCGTGGCGGCCATTGGCAGCAGTGATGGGTACCATCAAGGGAATTGGCTATGTTGCACCGCAATATTGGTGTATCTGCTCCCCCTTTGGTCGTTCCTAAAGCGATTGAATGAAGAGTTCCGGGCACCCATATGCGCCGGGCGGCCGATCCGGCTAACGCAGGGGAACCGTACGGATACGAGACATGGCACGATTCAGGTTCCACAAGCTGGCCGCCGTGGCCGTGCTTGCCGCCACAGCATTGTGGTTCGGCATGGGCGAGATCTCGTCGGTCGGCAGCGACATCCATGAAGGCCCCGGCCCGACGGCGGTGACCGAGCAGCCCGAGCGCACGCCGCGACGCGTCGCGGTGGTCGAGGCGCCGCGCACCGAGCACGCCCGCACGATCCGCATCTCCGGCCGCACCGAGGCCGACAAGCGCGCGGTGCTCGCCGCACGCGTCGCGGGCATCGTCGCCGAACTCCCCGTCGAGCAGGGCGAGCCGGTGGCCGCCGGCGACCTCGTCATGCGGCTCGACACTGAAGGCAAGGAATCCGCGGTCGAGACGGCGCGCCAGCTTCTCTCGCAGCGGCAGGCCGAGGTGGATGCGGCCGAGCGCCTGGTGCAGAGCGGCAGCCTGCCGCGGCTCCAGCTCGACAACGCCCGCTCAGCGCTCGCCAGCGCACGCTCGCAGCTAGAGGCGGCTGAGGCCGAACTGGCTCGGATCGAGGTCCGCGCCCCGTTCGCCGGCACGATCGACCGCGTGCGCACCGAGGTCGGCAGCTCCGTCATGGGCGGAGCCGAGATCGCGACCCTTCTGGCGCTCGACCCCATCATCGCCGTGGGAGAGGTCAGCGAGCGCGACCTCGGCTATGTCAGCCGCGGCGACCGCGCCGAGGTGAGGCTTGTCGACGGCCGCACGGTCGAAGGCCGGGTCCGTTTCGTCAGCCGCGAGGCCAGCCAGCAGACCCGCACCTTCCGGCTGGAGATCGCGATCGGGAACGCCGATGGCGGCATTCCGTCCGGGATGACGGCGGAGATTACCCTGCGCGCCTCGGCGGTCGAATCCGTGATGCTGCCGCGCTCCGTGGTTACTCTGAGCGACAGTGGCGACCTCGGCATCCGCGCCGTCAACGGGTCGAACGAGGTCGTCTTCTACCCGATCGACCTCGTCGACGACACGCAGTCGGGGCTCTACCTCGCCGGCATCCCCTCGGATGCGCGGGTCATCGTGGTCGGGCAGGAATTCGTCCACGAGGGCGAGAGGGTCGAGGCCGTGATGGCCGATCGCGAGGTGATCCAGCGCCTGGTCGGCGAATTCCAGGCCGGCGAGCGCTGACGGGGCTCGACCGATGAATCCGATCAGCATAGCGATCAACAATGCCCGCCTGACGATCTCGATCATGATCTTCCTGATGATCGCGGGGGCGCTTGCCTACCAGTCGATCCCGAAGGAAGCCGAGCCGGACGTTCCGATCCCGATCATCTATGTCAGCCTGAGCTACCAGGGCATCTCGCCGGAGGATTCCGAGCGGATGCTGCTGCGCCCGGTCGAGACGAGGATGAAGGGCCTCGAGGGCGTCAAGGAGATGCGCTCGTCCGCCTATCAGGGCGGCGGCTTCGTGCTGGTCGAGTTCCAGGCCGGCTACGATTTCTCCAACGCGCTGGAGGACGTGCGCGCCAAGGTGGCCGACGCACGCCGGGACCTGCCGGACGGGGCGGACGAGCCGTCCGTACACGAGGTCAACATCTCGGAGTTCCCGGTCCTCGTCGTCACGCTCGCCGGCGATCTGCCCGAGCGCGTGCTGGCGGCCGCCGGACGGCAGCTCCGCGACGCGATCGAGGACGTGCCCGGCGTTCTGGAAGGCTCACTCCAGGGCGCGCGCGACGACATGGTCGAGGTCATCATCGACCCGGTCAAGCTGTCGTCCTACGGCCTGCAGCTCGACCAGCTCATCCAGGGCGTCAACGCGGGCAACAGCCTCGTCGCTGCCGGCCAGCTGGAAGGGGCCGAGGGCCGCTACCCGGTCCGCGTGCCGTCGCTGATCGAGACCGTCGAGGACGTCGCGAACCTGCCGATCGTCGCCGGTCCGGACGCGGTCGTGCGGGCGCGCGACCTCGCCACCATCCGCCAGAGCTACAAGGACCAGACGACGATCACCCGGCTGAACGGCCGGCCGGCGGTCGCGATCGAGGTCAAGAAGCGCGTCGGTGCCAACCTCGTCGACACGGTCGACGCGGTGAAGGCCGTCGCCGAAGACTTCGCCAGCCGGATGCCCCAAGGCACGACCGTCTCATTCAGCCAGGACAAGTCCGACATCGTCCGCCAGCTCCTGGGCGACCTGCAGAACCACGTGCTCATCGCGGTCATCCTGGTCTTCATCGTCATCCTCTACGCGCTGTCCGGACGTTCGTCGGCGATCATCGGCCTGGCGATACCGGCATCCTTCCTGATGGGCATCCTCGCCCTGTCGCTCGCCGGCTACACGGTCAACATCGTCGTCCTCTTCAGCCTGATCCTCGCGGTCGGCATGCTCGTCGACGACGCCATCATCGTCACCGAATATGCCGAGCGGCGGATGACGGAGGGGATGGAGCGCCGCGCCGCCTTCGAGGAGGCCGCGCACCGCATGGCGGGCCCCGTGATCGCCGCGACCGCGACGCGCGTCGCAGCCTTCTCGCCTCTGCTCTTCTGGCCGGGCATCGTCGGCGAGTTCATGAAGTACCTGCCGATCACGCTGATCGTGACGCTGTCGGCGTCGCTGATCTATGCCCTGATTTTCGCGCCGACGATCGGCGCGATGTTCGCCAAGGCCCATGTCGAGGAGCACAAGCCGGACGGCATGTATATGGGCGTCGCGAAGCTCGCCGTCCGGTTCCCCAAGACGGTCCTGCTGCTCGCCGTCGGACTGCTGGTCGGCGTCCAGTACACCTATTCGCAGCACGGCGCCGGCGTCGAGTTCTTCCCGAATGTCGAGCCGGACTACGGCCTCATGTATGTCCATGCCCGCGGCAACCTCTCGCTTGCCGAGATGGACCGGGCGACGCGGCAGGCGGAGGAACGGCTTCTCGGCTGGCCGGGCGTCAAGTCCGTCTACACCCGCGTCGGCCAGACCCGCGGCGGCGCCCAGGACATCGACGAGGACGTCGTCGGCATCATCCAGTACGAATTCGTCGACTGGCGCGAACGCAAGCCTGCCAACGACATCCTGGACGATCTGCGCGCGGTGATGGGCGACATCCCGGGCGTCGAGGTCGAGGTGCGCGTGCCGGAAGCCGGCCCGCCGACCGGCCAGGCTATCCAGGCGCGGCTTTCGGCCATCGACCCGGCCGGGCTCGACGACCAGGCGCGCCAGATCGCGGCCAACATCGCGCAGATTCCGGGCGTCATCGACGTCTCCGACGGCCTGCCGCCCCCCGGCGTCGACTGGGCGCTCAAGGTCGACCGCGCCAAGGCGGCCCAGTACGGCATCTCGCCCGGCATGGTCGGCACGGTCGTCCAACTCGTCACGACGGGGCTCAAGCTCTCCGACTATCGGCCCGCCGGCTCGGACGACGCGGTCGACATCCGGCTCCGGCTGCCCGAGGACCGGCGCACGCTCGCCGTGCTCGACCAGCTGCGGGTCGAGACCTCGCAGGGCGCCGTCCCGATCTCGAACTTCGTCAGCCGCGAGCCGCAGCCGCGCGTCGGCACGCTGAACCGCATCGACGGCGAGCGGACGATCGTCATCTCCGCCAACGTGGCGAGCGGCTTCCAGACAGCCGCCGTGCAGGCGGATGTCGTCCAGGCGCTCAACGATGCCGATCTCGGTGCGACGCGATGGCGGCTGGCCGGCTCGAACGAGGAGAGCGACGAGGCAAGTGCCTTCCTGGCGCGCGCCTTCGGAGCGGCGATCTTCCTGATCTTCGTCGTGCTGCTGGCGCAGTTCAACAAGTTCACCAGCGTCTTCCTGATCCTGATGACGGTTGTGATGTCGACGATCGGCGTGTTCCTCGGTCTGCTGATCACAGGCCAGCCATTCGGCATCGTCATGTCGGGACTGGGGATCATCGCGCTGGCGGGTGTCGTGGTGAACAACAACATCGTGCTGATCGACACCTACGACCGATTGCGGCGCGAGGGCTGGAACAAGCGGGACGCGGTGCTGCAGACCTGTCGCGAGCGCGCGCGGCCGGTGGTGCTGACGGCGGTCTCGGCCATCCTCGGCGTGCTGCCGATCGCGCTCGGCCTGGGGCTCGAGATCTTCCACCAGGAGATCACCGTCAACGCTCCCTCGACACAGTGGTGGATCTCGATGTCCAGCGCCATCGTCTACGGCCTCGCCTTCGCGACGGTGCTGACCCTCGTCGTGACGCCTGCGGCGCTGATGGTGTTCACGCGCGAGCACCGGCCGGCCGGTGCCGAGAGGCGCAGCCTGCTCGCCAGGCTGTTCAGGCGCAAGGCTCCGGCCGCGGCAGAAGCGCCGCTCGAGCCGGCGCAGCAGCCTCTACCCTTCCCCAAGGCCGCCGAGTAGGCGGCCTTCTTCTTCGGCCTCTACGGAACTTTTGGGCCGCGCGGTGCATTGATAGCACGCACTTAGTCGATTGCATGGAAGGGGAAGTCCAATGACACTCGGCACTATCCTTATCATCATTCTGATACTGGTACTGCTCGGCGCCATCCCGGCGTGGCCGCATTCACGCGGCTGGGGCTACGGCCCCTCCGGCATTCTCGGTGTCATCCTGGTAGTAGTGCTTATCCTCGTCCTGATGGGTCGCATCTAGCGATCCCATCGACGTCGAGACGAAGCACGCAAAAGCCCGGCCCGCCTCAGGTGGAGCCGGGCCTTTCGTTTCCGCGGGCGACTCGTCAGGCGGCGCGCGCGGCCGCTGCCGGATAGAGGCCGAGATCGGCGATCGCCGCAGCGACCGCATCCGCCGGAGGCGTCGCCGCAAGGCCAGGGACGAGGGCCTCGAGCTTAGACCCGTCCAGCGAATGCGGCACCCGCCAGAGATAGGACATCGTCGCGATCTCTCGCATCATGGGCATGACGAGCCCGGCGGCGCGAAGCAGCGTCCACGGCACGCCGCGCCGTGCCAGCTTCCTGCCGACAGCCTTCTCGGCCAGCGCCTTGAACTGGTTCCCGTCAAGCGTATGGCCGGCGAAATGCAGCACCTCGAAGGGCGACAGCCGGTCCGCCTCGCCAGCGACCGCCGCGAAGGCGTGGCCGAGGTCCGGCAGGTAGGCGAAAGCGTGCGGCAGCTCCATCGGCCCCGGCCACACGAAGACGCCGGACTTCAGCCGCCGGAAGATGAGCTCGTCGAGCCAGGTGCCCTTCCTCGTGCCGCCATAGAAGTCGCCGGCGCGCAATACGACCGTGCGAGCGCCCTTCGCGTCGGCCTCGCGGCGGAACAGTTCTTCCATCTCGACGCGGATGCGCGCCTTCGGCGTCGAGCCGTGCGCCGGGTCGCCCTCGCGCATGTTCATGCCGATCTCGAGGCCGAAATTGTAGACATTGCCGGGGAGCATTTGGAGCGCGCCGACGGTGCCCGCGGCCGCGATGACGTTGCGCGCCATCGGCAGCACCTTCTCCTCCCACTCGGTGTAGAGCGGGTTGATTGCGTTCACGATCACCTCGGCGCCGTCGGCCGCGCGCACCAGCGAGGGAAGGTCGAAGGCGTCGCCTTCCACGGCCTCGACCCCCGGCGCCAGATCGCCGAGATGGCGTGTCCGCGCCATGCCGCGCACCTTCCAGCCGCGCGCGAGGAAACCGCGCGCCGCGGCGTCGCCCAGGCGCCCGGCGGCACCCATTACCAGGACAGTTTTCATCTCGGTCTCCTTCGTAGCAGCGATCAGATTGCCGCATACTGCCCTGCAACTTCATGTATGGTAATCGTCCAACTATGAGATGCATCCATGCGAGGATGAATAGATGCGCGAGCCCGACTGGAACCTGATCCGGAGTTTTGTCGCCGTCTCCGAGGAGGGCAGCCTGTCCGGCGCGGCCCGGCGCATGGGGCTCAGCCAGCCGACGGTCGGCCGTCATGTGCAGGAGCTCGAGGCGTCGCTCGGCACGTCGCTGTTCACCCGCGCCGCCAGGGGCTACGAGCCTACCGAGACGGGCGCTGCGCTTTTCGAACGGGCGCGGCAGATGGCCGACCAGGCCGATGCCCTGATGCGCCTCGCATCGGGGAGCGTGGAGGGCGTCGCAGGCACGGTGCGGGTGACGGCGAGCGAGGTCGTGGCGGCCTGCGTGCTGCCATCCATCCTCTCCCGCCTCGCGCAGGCGGAGCCGGAGATCGAGGTTGAGCTCGTCGCCTCCAACAGGCTCGGCAACCTCTTGCGGCGCGACGCCGACATCGCCGTGCGGATGGTCGAGCCGTCCCAGCTCGATCTCGTTGCGCGCAAGGTGGCAGACATATCGCTCACCGCCTGCGCCTCGCGGGCCTATGTCGACCGCAAGGGGCGGCCGGAGACGGCGGTCGACCTCCTGCAGCACGAGCTCATCGGCTTCGACCGCGATCCCGACATCATCGCCGGGTTCCGGTCATTCGGGGTGGAGGTCGACCGGCACGCCTTCCGCTTCAGGACCGACAACCAGATCGTGCTGTGGGAGGCGGTGCGCGCGGGCCTCGGCGTCGGCTTCGCCCAGCTTCCGCTCGTCCTGCGCGACCCGCTCGTCGAGCCGCTGCTGCCCGGCCTGCCGCTGCCGACGCTGCCGATGTGGCTCGCCATGCATCGCGACGTTCGCACCAGCCGGCGTATCAGGCGCGTCGCCGATTTCCTGCACGCCGAGCTGAAAGCCTATTCTGCCGGCTGATGAACGACGAAGTCGGCACTGCCGGCGCGACCGGCCAGCCCGGCGACGACGAGGAGCAGGAAGGCGATGGCGACGAAGACCGGCGCGAAGCCGATGCGCTCGCCGACGAAGCCGATCAGGGACGGGGCAACCAGGATGCCCGAATAGCCCATCGTGGTGGCGACGCTGATGCCCGTGCCGGCTGCGAGGCCCGGCTGGTTGCCCGCCGCCGAGAAGGCGATCGGCATCATGTTGGCGATGCCGAGGCCGGCGAGCGCGAAGGCTGCGATGGCGGTGGCGGCGTTGGGAGCGAGCCCGGCGGCCAGCATGCCCGTCGCCGCCAAGAGTGCGCTGAGCCGCAGCGTCACGACGGCGCCGAACCTGTTGCGGATCCTGTCCCCGGCGAAGCGGGTCGCAGCCATGGTGGCCGAGAAGGCGGCGAAGGCGAAGCCGGCGAGCGCGATGCCGGCGCCAAGCTCCTGCTTCAGGTAGATCGCCGCCCAGTCGAGCACCGCGCCCTCCGGTATCATGGACAGCAGCGCGATGAAGCCGATGAGATAGATCAGCGGGTTCCGCGGCAGCCTGAAAGGTTCGCGCGTGGGCGAGGCGGGCTTGTCGGCCTCGGCAAGGTGGCGAAGCGCGGGCAGGATCACCGCCAGCGCGGCCACCGTCATGACCGCCGCATGGCCGAGGTGACCGAGGGCGGCGATGATCAGGCCGCTGCTCGCGCCGCCGGCGAAGCCGCCCAGGCTCCAGAAGCCGTGCGAGGACGACATGATCGCGCGGCCGAGCCGGCGCTCGACGGCGACGGCGTTGGCGTTCATGGCGACGTCCATCGCCCCGATGACGGCGCCCAGCGCGAAGAAGGCCGGCACCGCCGTCAGCACGTTTGGTGCGAAGGCCACCGGCAGCAGCGCGAAACAGCACGCGACCGACGTCACGGCCGTCATCACCCTCGATCCATGCCGCGCCGCCAGATAGCCGCACCACGGCATGGAGACCAGCGAGCCTAGGCCGAGCACCAGGATCAGCAGGCCCAGCACGCCCTCGGTGATCCCCAGCCGGGTGGGAATGAGGGGTATCTGCAGCGCCCAGCCGCCGACGAGGAAGCCGTTCACGAAGAAGGCGGCTGCGACGGCCCAGCGTCCGCGGGCAGCCGAATCGTCGGAAGAACTCATCGGAGAATAATCCTTGCGAAGCAGCGGCACATGGCGGTCGCCAATCGTCAAGTCAAGCTGCATCCGCCGCTCGCGGGAGGGATTCTCCAGGCTTGCCCCATTGATGGCGCAAGCCGGCCACATTCGCCCATCAAGACAGAACGAAGCAGGTGGAGAAGCGGGCCACCTGACGGCCAGATCATTGCCGCGCCCGGCACGCGCGGACGGCCGTGGGGCATCAAGAAGAACAATGGTTCGTGCCGCGGAGAGAGTCGGACATGAAGATCCTGTGGAGCGACAACGCCTCGTCGGCGCCCACCCCCCTGGCCCCCAGACGCAGTTCCACCCGCCTGCGCCTCATGCAGGCCGCTGCGGCAGGCACGGCCGTCGCTGTGCTTCTCTCGGCGGGATCGCTTGCGCTCGCTCCGTCGGGTGAGCTGGACCGCCTGCTCGCCGCGACGGCGCAGGCTTTCCACAGTGCGCCCGCGACGGCCGAGGAGAGGGTCGAGTCGGTTGAAGCGCCGACGGACACCTCCACCATAGAGGACGTGGCAGCGGTCGAGCCGGAGGAGGCGCCGCCCGCCCAGCCTGCCGCCGCAGCAGCGCAGCCGACGGTCGAGAAGGCCACGAGGCTTGCGGGGAGCCGGCCTGTCTCCGAATCACGTGCCGAGGAAGAGGCACCCTCCGCCTTCGACGCCGCCCGCTGGGGAGCCGCCGCCAGCGCCGCCGACGTGCAGGCCGCGCGCCAGATCGCGAACGTGTTCGCCCAGGCACCCGAGGCCCACGAAGTGACGGCGGAGACGGCCTTCGCGCCTCTCTTCGGAACTCGCCAGCAGCCCGCGCCCTCTCCCACTCATACGGGTTCCATCCCCCGTGCTGCCGCGGTCGATCCCGCCGAGGTGCCGGTCGCCGAGACGGAGGCGGAGGCCGCCGCGCTGGAGCAGCGCCTGTTCGTCGAAGGCGAAGCGGTCCCGGCCACTGGACGCCTCGCGACGGCGGATCGCCACGTCAACATGCGCGCGACGGCGGACAATGACGCGACTATCCTCGCCGTGGTGCCGCAGAACGGGACCGTCGAGCTCCTCGACCATTGCCCCAACTGGTGCCAGGTGGAGTATCGCGGCCAGCGCGGCTACGTGTTCGGCAGCTTCCTCAGGCGCGACGGCTCGGAGCAGGCGGCGGCCAACTAGCGCCGCGGTCGGTTATCGGGATCGGGCGCTTCCGATCCCGGCGAAAAGGTTCTAGATCAGGCCGACCCGAAGCGAAACGGAGCGGCCCCGCGACGTGCAGCGCCTGCCGACGATCCTGCCGCCGCGAAGCCCCCGCGCCAGCCCTGCCGGCGGCCGCTGATGCTGGCGCTCTTCGTCCGCGACGTCAGGCTGGGCATCCGGGCAGGGGGCGGCGCGCTCGTCGGCGTGATCTTCTTCCTGACCGTCGTCGCCGTCGTCCCTTTCGGCGTCGGGCCGGACCTCAACCTTCTGGCACGCATCGGCCCGGCGATCCTCTGGATCGGCGCGCTGCTGGCGGCGCTCCTCGGGCTCGACCGGCTCTTCCAGGCCGACCGCGAGGACGGCTCGCTCGACCTGCTGATCCTCGCCGGTGACCGGCACATGCTGGCGGTGACGGTGCTGGTCAAGTGCCTCGCCTACTGGACGGCGAGCATCCTGCCGCTGGTGGCCGCGACGCCGGTGCTCGGCATCTTCATGAACATGGACCTCTCGGCGATCGCCGCGGCGACGATCACCCTCGCGGTCGGCACGCCCGCCCTCTCGCTTATCGGCGCGGTGGGGGCGGCGGTCGCCGTCGCGTTGCCGCGCGGCGGGCTGCTCGTCTCGATCCTGGTGCTGCCACTCGCGATCCCGGTGCTGATCTTCGGTGTCTCGGCGAACTATGCCGCCGTGACCGATCCGCAGCCCTTCCTGCCGCCGTTCCTGATTCTCGTCGCGATCGGCTTGGCCTTCGCCGTCATCGGACCTTTCGCCGCGGCAATGGCGCTCAAATCGTCGGGCGACTGAACGACGAAGAGCCGCCGCCCAAGGGGCAGCGGCTCGTCGATCTGCTGCAGCGAGGCGGCTATTCGAGCTCGGTGATGATCAGCCGGGCGGGCCGGCCGCTGCCGCGCTCGTAGCTGCCGATCCAGATGTCGTAGAGGCCGCTACGGGCATTCGGGATGCGGACGCGCGGGTTGAGGCCGCCGCCGCTGTCGTCGTCGAAGTGCCAGTTGCCGTTCGGGTCATTGACCAGAAGGATCGTGTCCGTATTGGACTCGACGCGTACAGAGAGCGTGCTGCGGCCGCTGGTCTGGTACTGGATGTCGAAATCCGGCGCGCGGGCGACCCAGCCCGAGCCCGGTATCGGGCAGTTGCCGAGATTAATCGAGCCGCCGGCCGTCACGTTGCGGCGGTACGGGTCCGGCGTGAAGCCCTCGGGCAGCGAGATGGTGCCGAAGGCAGGCCGCGCCCGCCAGTCGGGACAGGCCTCGGCGATGCCGACGCCTGCCAGCGTCAGGGCACAAGCAATCAAAAGCGCGCGCATGTAGTCGTTCCTCACCCTTTGCGAAATCCCCAGCCGAAGCTTCTTCATCTCAACAGCAAAGCGACAGGACTGGCAAGCAGCTTGATCTCGCGCAATTGCGCGCGGGCGGCCGCCGTTCTATCTACGGCGCATGACCGAGACCGCCCTGCAGACCCGCAGCTGGATGGACATCGCCAACCCGACACGGTTCCTGGCGCTGACCGGACGGCTGCTGCCCTGGCTCGCCGGCGCCTCCTTCCTGGTGCTGGCGGTGGGGCTCTACATGAGCTTCGCGGCCCCGGAGGACTACCAGCAGGGGATTACCGTGCGCATCATGTATGTGCACGTCCCCTTCGCCTGGCTCGCCATGATGTGCTACTCGCTGATGGCGCTGTCGGCGATCGGCACGCTCGTCTGGCGCCATCCGCTGGCCGACGTCTCGCTCAAGGCCAGCGCGCCGCTGGGCGCCGCCTTCACCTTCCTGGCACTGCTGACGGGTTCGATCTGGGGCAAGCCGATGTGGGGCACATGGTGGGTGTGGGACGCCCGCCTCACCTCGGTCTTCGTGCTCTTCCTGCTCTATCTCGGGCTGATCGCCCTGACGCGCGCCCTGGAGGACCCGTCGCGCTCGGCGCGCGCGGCGGCCATCGTCACGCTGGTCGGCTTCATCAACATCCCGATCATCAAGTTCTCGGTCGACTGGTGGAACACGCTGCACCAGCCTGCCTCGGTGATCCGCCTCGACGGGCCGACGATCCATCCATCCATGCTCTGGCCGCTGCTCGTCATGGCGCTCGGCTTCACGCTCCTCTTCGCCGCCGCCCATCTCGTCGCGATGCGCAACGAGATCTGGCGCCGTCGCGTCATCGCCATGCGCCGCGTCGCCGCAAGGGGCGCGGAAGCGCGCGGGAGCGGCGTATGACCCACGCGTTCTATGTCGCCGCCGCCTACGGCGCGACGGTCGTCGTCCTGGCCGGCATCGGGATATGGCTCTTCCTCGACCATCGCGGCCGCCGCCGCGAGCTCGCCGATCTCGAGGCGCGCGGCATCAGGCGCCGCTCGCAGAACGCGGGCGCCGTGGAATGAGCGCCGGCAGCGAGGACACCGCGCCGCGGCGCAACTGGATCGCGGTCCTGCCGCTTGTGCTGTTCATGCTGCTTGCCGGTGTCTTCCTCCTGCAGCTCGTCTCGGGCCGTGACGCCGCCACCGTTCCTTCGGCGCTGATCGGTGCGCCGGCGCCGGAGACGCCGCTGCCGCCGCTCGAGGGCGTCGCGCTGCCGGGGCTCGAGGCCGGCATGTTCGAGGGCCAGGTCACGGTGGTCAATGTCTGGGCGTCGTGGTGCGCGCCGTGCCGCGAGGAGCATCCGCATTTGATGGCGCTCGGCGACGACCCGCGCGTGACGGTTGCCGGCATAAACTACAAGGACCGGCCGGAGAACGCGCGCCGCTTCCTCGGCGAGCTCGGCAACCCCTTCGACCGGATCGGCGTCGACGGCAGTGGCCGCGCCGCCATCGACTGGGGCGTCTACGGCGTCCCGGAGACGTTCGTCGTCGGGCGCGACGGCCGCATCGCCTACAAGCATGTCGGCCCGTTCAGCGCCGCCTCCTTCCGCGACCGGCTGATGCCGGCGATCGAAGCCGCGCTCGCGGCGGACTGACGCCGTGGCCACGACGATCAGCGAGGAGCTGCAGCGCCACTTCGCCTTCCAGGCCGATGCCTGCGAAATGCTCGGCTCGCCGCTGACGGCACGGCTCTGCCGCCTGCTTCCGCGGCTTCTGGACGGTACGACCCTGACCGGCCGGCGGGTGATCGACTGGAGCGGCAAGCCGGGTGCCGACGCCGTCGCGCTGCGGCTCTGCGGCGGGCTCCACGCGCTGGTGCTGAGCGGCCGCGATGCGGGCCTGCGGGCGGTCTACCCGCCGGCTGCAGCCGATGACGATGCGCTCGAACACGCTGTCGCGGCGGCGATCGGACGCCACGACGGCTTTCTGGTGCGATGGCTGGATTCTCCCCCGCAGACCAACGAGATCGCCCGCTCCGCCATGTTGCTGCCGGGGCTGATCCTGATCGCGCGAGAGACCGGCAGGCCGCTGGCGCTGCGCGAGATCGGCGCGAGCGCCGGCCTCAACCTCAATCTCGACCGCTTCCAATATCGCTACGGCGGCGAGGAATGGGGCGATCCCTCGTCCTCCGTCCGGCTAGCGCCGGAGGTGAAAGGCGCGGCCCCGCCGCTCGGGGGCCCGCTCGACATCGTCTCGCGCGCCGGCTGCGACGTCATGCCGGTCGACGTCGCAGAGGAGGCAGAGCGGCAGCGGCTCAAGGCTTATGTGTGGGCCGACCAGCGCTACCGGCTCGAGCGGCTCGATGCGGCGATGGAACTCGCGCGGCGGCACCCCTACAAGCTGGTCGGCCAGGACGCCGCTTCCTTCGTAGCCGAGGAAATGGCCCGCCGGCCTCGTGATGCTGTCTTCGTCCTCTTCCATTCGATCATGTGGCAATACATGCCCGGGGCGACCAAGGCCGCGATCCGCGCTGCGCTGGAGAAGGAGGGGGCAGTCGCCACGGCCGACGCACCGCTCGCGCATCTCAGCATGGAGCCGGTGCCGGGCGAGACCGGGCATGCCGTTCTCAGCCTCACAATGTGGCCCGGCGGGCAGACGCGGCGCCTCGCCAATTGCGACTTTCACGGACGCTGGATCGAATGGCTGGGGCTGAGCCTCTACCACATGCTCTCGGCGTAGGCCTTGTCCAGCGAGCGATCGAGCGCATCGGCGCTCTCGGCGAGCGCCAGCTGGTCCTTCAGCATCTTGCCGAGCGTCGGCATCTCGCTGCGGTCCGGCCAGCTCTCCGGCTGCCATAGCCGCGAGCGCATGAAGGCCTTGGCGCAGTGGAGGTAGGCGCCCTCCACTGCCACCACCATCACCGTCGGCGGCAGCTTGCCCTCCGCCGAAAGCCGCGTGCGAAGCTCCTCGTCCGCCGTCAGCCGTGCCTGGCCGTTGACGCGCAGGGTCTCCTCCATGCCCGGGATCATGAAGAGCAGGCCGACCGCCGGATTGACGATCACGTTCTCCAGCGTGTCGAGGCGGTTGTTGCCAGGCCGGTCGGGGATCGCGAGCGTGCGGTCGTCGAGGATCGCGACGAAGCCCGGCCTGTCGCCCTTCGGCGTGACGTCGGCGTGGCCATCTCCGTCCGAGGAGCCGATCAGCACAAAGGGGCTCAGCGAGATGAAGCGCCGGCAGTGGGGATCGAGAAAGGTAAGTTCCTTGCGCGCGGCCGCGCCGCCGGGCTCGCGATAGATCGACCGCAGTTCCTCGCGGCGCTCGATGAACTTCATGTAAGCTCACTCCGCCGGCTGCTTCTCGTCGTTCTGGGCGTGGCGCAGGATAAGCGGCATCTGGCTCATCGTAAACGCGATTGTGATCGGCATCGTGCCCCACACCTTGAAGGCGACCCAGAAGTCGGTCGAGAAGTTGCGCCATACGACCTCGTTGAGGATGGCGAGGAAGAAGAAGAACAGGCCCCAGCGCAGGGTCAGCTTGTGCCAGCCCTCGCGGTCGAGCTTGAAGGCGGATTCCAGAACGTATCCGAGCAGCGCCTTGCCGAAGAGGAGTCCGCCGAGCAGCACCGCTCCGAAGAGCGAGTTCACGATCGTGGGCTTCATCTTGATGAAGACGTCGTCCTGCAGCCACAGCGTCAGCGCGCCGAAGACGAAGACGACCACGCCGGAGACGAGCGGCATGATCGGCAGGCTGCGCATCAGCAGCCAGGAGATCGACAGCGAGATCGCCATCGCCACCATGAACAGCCCGGTCGCGATGAAGATCGGCCCGCCCAGGGTCGCGAGCGCCGGGAAGCGCTCCGCCAGCCACTCGCCGCGCGCATTGGCGAAGAAGAAGACGAGAAGCGGACCGAGTTCCAGCGCGATCTTGAGGACTGGGTTGACCTCCCTCTTCTTCGGATCGCCGGGCTCGCGTTCGAGGATACGTTCTGACATTCAGCTTACTCCCGCGATCGCCCTGGCGAATTCGCTGGCCGAGAAGGGTTCCAAATCGTCGACCTGCTCGCCGACGCCGACGAAGAAGACAGGGAGCCGGTGCTCGGCAGCGATCGCCACCAGGATGCCGCCGCGCGCCGTCCCGTCGAGCTTGGTCATGACGAGCCCGTTGACGCCCGCAACATTGCGGAAGATTT
>VFQR01000625.1_pt1 | contig 42381 bp, 36 predicted proteins | sample 3512321 | NCBI WGS metagenome assembly VFQR01 (sample SAMN10412374, study PRJNA504923) | tailings metagenome | isolation source: Relicate 3 Philex TSF1 revegetated site | place: Philippines: Tuba, Benguet | collected 2017-08-29 | reverse complement strand
TTCCAAATGAGCTGGTTCGTTCGAACGATACCGCATGTGTCACGGTGAATTCGACGATAAGTTTAGAAGAGCTCGCACTGAATAATCGGTTGATTGGTAACGTATATCCGAACCCGGCAACAACTGAAGTCAATTTCGAATTCAATGAATTTACCGGCAAGGGTACTTTAGAAGTGCTCGACCAGCTTGGCAGAGTTATCGCTCAAGTGGAATTAAATCGGAATAACCAAGCGTCGTATACGTTGAAAACAGAAGATTGGTCGGCAGGCATGTACAGTTATCGACTTACGACCGCTACTCAAATTCAAACGGGTAAGCTGGTAATTCGGAAATAAGCTTACTTCTCCTGCTTAATTTAAGCCATCCGTCAAACGACGGATGGCTTTTTTTTAGGCTTCACATATAGAAAATGATTCTATATGACAAAAATGTGACGTAAATTTTAAATCTAAGTGAAACATAGTTGCAAGAAGCGGGTTGTAGTTGCTATCATTTAAAAACAACCCACTATGTTTAAAAAATTGTTCCTTGTGGCCGCTGTTGCCACCTCATTCTTGTTTACAGCATGTAACGAAGATGAAACTACAACACCAACTCCAGTAACTCCTACGGTTGGAAGTATAGTACAAGTAGCCCAAGGCGATACAAGCTTTACCTGGCTGGTAAATGCCGTAGTACGTGCAGGACTTGCCGAAACTTTAAGTAATCCTGGTACCTACACCGTATTTGCACCAACCAATAACGCCTTTAGAGCGTCGGGGGTCGATGAAGCATTATTGACCACAGGATTAACTGTTGAAGAGCTCAAAGAAGTATTATTGTATCACGTTTTGGGCGTAAAAGCTGAAGCCGCTCAGGTGACTACTGGTTATTTTAATACATTGGCCGACGGACCAGTTGCAGCTTCTAAATTGTCGATGTACATCAACAAAGGCACTGGTGTGAAAATCAATGGTTCTGTGAATGTTGTGCGCACCGATATCCAAGCCAATAACGGAGTAATTCACGTAATCGACAGCGTGATTTTCCCAGCCGATATGGCTACGTTGGCCGCTGCTAACGCTAATCTTTCTACCGTGGTAGGTGCGGCAGTAGCAACTGGAGTAGTGGATGCACTCATTTTCGATCCGATGGCAGCAAATGAATTGACCTTATTTGCTCCTCTCAATAGCGCTTTCACTACGAGCGGCTTGGATTTATCGACTTTTACCACAACCCAACTTACCGATGTATTGTTGTACCATGCAGTTGATGGCAACGTACGTTCGTCACAAGTAACGAGTGGTACTGTCCCCACATTGAATACCAATGCTTCGTTGAACATTCAGGTAGCTGGTGGTGTAATCACCATTAATCCAGGCATGGGCAACATCAACAACGCTCGGGTACAAACCGCCGATATTCAAGCGATAAATGGTGTAATCCACATCATCGACCGCTTACTCGTGCCTTCTAACTAATTAGTAAGTTCTGTTTGGTTTAGGGCTGACTCTTCGGGGCAGCCCTTTTTGTTTTATCAGTTGGTCATTATAGCAATTTACTGAGGCCTTTTTTAATATATTCGGCTATTCAATATAAATCTGACCTATGGACAAAATTGTGAAAAAAGGACATCCAACTGGACTTTGGTACTTGTTTGCTACCGAAATGTGGGAACGTTTCGGCTATTACCTCATGCTGGGCATATTTTCGTTGTACATGCTCGACGGTTGGAACAACGGAGGGATGGGTTTCGACGCGATTAAAAAGTCGGATATTTATGGTACATACCTCGGTTTAGTGTACCTCACGCCATTTATAGGAGGGTTAATTGCCGACCGTATTTTGGGATACCGCAAAGCGATTATTCTTGGCGGCTTGTCGATGGCAACTGGCTATTTTCTCTTGTCTATTCACGATGTAACCTCATTTTACGCAGGTTTATTATTTGTGATTTTGGGCAATGGATTCTTTAAACCCAATATTTCTACGTTGGTCGGTAATCTTTACAGCGACGACGACATGAAGGACAAAAAAGATGCGGGCTACAACATCTTTTACATGGGAATAAATATCGGAGCGTTCATCTGCAATTTTGTTGCTGCCTATATGCGCATCAATTACGGTTGGGGCTATGCCTTTGCCGCAGCTGGAGTAGGTATGCTACTTGGCGTAGTTATCTTTTTATTGGGCACCAAACACATCAAACATGTAGATGTGATTAAGCCTGTAAAGGACGGTGATATGCCTACTTCGCGCATCTTAATGATGACTGTAGTGCCCATGTTCATTTTTGGCATCATAGGGTATATGCTCCCTGGAAATTTTCTCGGAACCGACACCAACGACGCCTTTATCATAGGTTGTTTGCCGGTAATCGCGTTTTTCGTGTATCTGGCATTTAAATCGGAAGCCAAAGAAAGCCGTGCAATCAAAGCCCTTTTGGCGGTATTCACCTGCGTCATTCTTTTCTTTGCCATTTTCCACCAGAATGGCGATGCACTTACGGTTTGGGCAGAAGACCATACCGATAGGCAGATGTCGGAAGGGGTAGCAGCGGTAGCCGATAAGGTGGGCATGGCTCAAGTTGTGGTTAATAACGAGATTGTAGCTGCTCCTCAGGCTACTTTTGATTCTACAATTGCAGCCATGCGCGCACAAGAAGAGGGTATGCCCGCTGTAACGGCAGAGGAGCTTAAGGCAAAGGCTGCCTACGGAAGCAGCATTGGCCAGCTTGAAAAGTCGCGCAAATACTTCGCAACCCTGCCCGCCGATCAAATTCCAGCCCAAGGACAAGATTTAAAATTGTATTCTACCGAATTGTATCAATCTATTAACCCGTTTTGGGTAGTAGTGCTCACACCGGTGATAGTAGGGATCTTTGGCCTAATGCGCCGCCGTAACCGTGAACCGAGTACGCCTTCTAAAATTGCAATAGGACTGGTAATTACAGCTTTGTCGGCATTGGTCATGGTGGGTGCCGTTTTAGCAACCAACAATCTGAGTCTAAAAGCAGGCTCTATGTGGCTACTTGCGTCGTATGGTGTAATCACTATTGGGGAGCTTTGCCTTTCTCCCATGGGCTTGTCGCTAGTTTCAAAACTGTCACCTCCCCGAATTACGGCCTTGATGATGGGCGGTTTCTTTCTAGCCATTTCGGTGGGCAATAAGCTCTCGGGGATGCTTTCAGGACTGTGGGAAGGTATAGAGCAAAAAGAAAATTTCTTCTACCTCAACTTCGGTCTGGTCATGGGAGCAGCCTTGGTGATGATACTCATGCTCAAATGGCTCAACGGCGTGATGCGTGAAAATAATGTGAAATAAAAAGAGATTGATGAATAACAAACCCTCGCTTAATCGAGGGTTTTTTTCATTTTAGCTATTCAAATTAGCAACAATGCAATTAGAAAACATACAAAACTTCGAGGGTAAATACCCGAAACAACTCTGGTACCTCTTCCTTTCGGAAATGTGGGAGCGATTTAGCTTTTACGGAATGCGCGGCATGCTCACCTTTTTTATGGTGAATCAACTTTTTATGGACGAAAAGGCTGCCAATTTGCAATACGGCGCAACGCAGGCTTTCGTGTATGCATTTACCTTCATCGGTGGACTTTTTGCCGACAAAATCTTAGGCTTTCGTAAATCACTCTTCTGGGGTGGCTTGCTCATGATTACGGGTAGTTTAATTTTATCGGTCGATCCTCAAAAGTTCTTCTTCTTAGGAATAAGTTTTAATGTGATTGGCACAGGTTTCTTTAAGCCTAATATTTCTACCATGGTGGGCGCATTGTACAAAGCTGGCGACCCACGCCGAGATGCAGGTTTTTCCCTGTTTTATTCGGGCATCAACCTCGGTGCTTTATTAGGTGGATATGCATGTATCGCAATTGGAAAAGGCAATATGCTAGCCGATTTAGTTCCCGAAGCGGCCAGATGGAATGTGGCCTTCGGCTTGGTGGCTGTTGTGATGACCATCAGCTTAATCACTTTTGTGTTCACCCGTAAAACGATGGGCCCAATAGGCTTATCGCCCTTTGAGACAGCAGCGCTTTCCGATTCTTCCTTGACAGTGAACAAAAAGAAGTGGCAGGAGTATGCGGTGTATGCCGGTGCGCTTTTGTCGGTACCGCTAATCATCAAAATGGTATCCAATACCGTTTACACCGATTGGTTCATGTACATCATTGGTCCATTTAGCCTGGTATATCTGATTTACGAAATGACTAAACATAAACTCGATGAGATCAAAAAACTCATTGCAGCCCTATTGTTTATTCTTTTTTCGGTCATTTTCTGGGCCATCTTCGAACAGGCGGGAGGCTCACTAAGCTTGTTCGCAGCTAATAACCTCAACGATAAGCTACTTGGGGCCATCACCCTCGACCCGAATGGGGTGAACAATGCCGCTAATTCCTTGTTCGTCATCATTTTTGCGCCAATCATAGGTCTGTTGTGGATTGCCATGGCAAAAAAGACGATCGAACCCAATACCGTAGTGAAATTCGGCTTAGGCTTCATTTTTCTAGGCCTCGCTTTTTACACCTTTTTCTCAACCCGCTTTTTTGCCAGTGCGGCAGGTGTAGCTTCTCTCGATGTGTTCACCTTGGCCTACTTCATTGTTACCTTGGGTGAACTTTGTCTTTCGCCCATTGGCTTGTCGATAATGACCAAACTCTCGCCAGCGCGGTTACAAGGTTTGATGATGGGTATGTGGTTCTTGGCCAGCGCGTATGGGCAATATGTGGCAGGTTTGTTTGGTGCCAGCATCGTTTCGGATGTCGAAAATGCAACGGCCATGGATAAACTCATTTCCTATACAGAGGGGTACAAACAATTCGCGCTTTATGCCGTGATTGCGGGCGTGGTACTCATCGCCATTTCGCCCATAATGCGTAAGTTGATGGGCGACGTAAAGTAAAGAATGCACTTAGATAGAAAAAGGGGGTATTTCGCTGGCGAAATACCCCCTTTTATGTGCGGTTTGGCTTACTTCAGCTCTTTATCGAGGAAGTTGGTGATTTTGGTAAACAACTGGAGTCGGGTAGTACCACCACCAATGCCGTGATTTTTATCGGGATAGGCCATAAACTCAAATTGTTTGTTAGCAGCAACGAGCTTATCGACCATCACCATGCTGTTCTGGAAGTGCACATTGTCGTCGGCCGTACCGTGTATCAACAAATAGCCTCCTTTGAGTTTGTCGGCATGCGTTGAAGGGCTGTTATCGTCGTAGCCCGATGCATTCTCTTGCGGGGTACGCATATAGCGCTCGGTGTATATGCTGTCGTAAAAACGCCAGTTGATTACCGGAGCAACTGCAACAGCTGCTTTGAATACATCAGCACCTTTGGTGATGGCCAAAGTGCTCATGTATCCACCATAACTCCAGCCGAATATGGCGATGTTCTTGCCATCTACGTAAGCCAAACTCGCCAGGTATTTTGCAGCGTCAATCTGGTCTTCGGTTTCATATTTACCCAATTGCTGATAGGTAGCTTTTTTAAAGGCCGAACCACGATAACCGGTGCCACGGTTATCGACCGATACCACGATGTAACCTTGCTGCACTAAATACTGAAACCACATATAGTTCTGACCAAACGACTCATCTACCGTTTGACTTCCGGGTCCTCCATAAACGAACATCAATACTGGATACTTCTTTTTGGCAACCATTTTTTCAGGCTTGAGCATATAACCATTGAGCAACTCACCAGAACTGTTGGTGAAAGTGAAGAACTCTTTTTTAGCGAGCTTGTAACCTGCGAGGGTTTTCTTCAAATCGGCATTGTCCTGCACCATCCGTACTTCAGCACCGCTCTGGTCGTTGATGGTTACGGTTACCGGATTGTTTGCATCGGTGTGGTAGTTGATGTAGTGCGAAAAATCTCCACTAAAGGTGGCAGAATTCTTACCCGCCTTGCTGCTTATTTTGGTTAGTTCACTACCATCGGTCTTCACTTTATACAACTCACGCGACATAGGGTTGGGGCTTGCTGCCTGGAAATAAACGGTACCGGTTTTTTGATCTACACCATAAAAACTCGTCACATCCCAGTTGCCTTTGGTAATGGCTCCCAATAAGGCTCCGCTTAAATCGTAGAGGTAAAGATGATTGAAGCCATTCCGTTCACTGCTCCAAATGAATTTTTTGCCGTCTTCCAGAAATGTCAGGTCGTCGGTAACATCAATCCATGCATTATCTGTCTCGGTAAGAATTACCCGCGTACTCATGTCGCGTTGGTCAACCAAAACCAATTCCAACTTGTTTTGATGGCGGTTCAAACGCTGAAACCAGGCAAAATTCACATCTTTGGTCCAGCCAGCACGGGCAACGTATTCAATGCCTTCTCCAATCTCAACTTTGCGGGTGATTTTATTTTCGGTGTTGTACAAGTGCAAACTCACTTTGGCATTTTTCTCACCGGCTTTAGGGTATTTAAACTTGAAATTGGTAGGATAAAGCTGATCGTAAATGGGCATTAAAAATTCAGGCACGTCCCGTTCGTCGAATTTATAGTAAAGGATACTTTTGCTGTCGGGCGACCAGAAAAAGGCTCTGGTAAATCCAAACTCTTCTTCGTAGACCCAATCGGTACCTCCATTGATGATTTCATTTTGTTTGCCGTCGTACGTGAATTGTTCTTCACGACCGCTCGCCAAATCGATAATGTATAGGTTATTGGCGCGCATAAACGCTACTTTTTTACCATCCGGTGAGAAGGTAGCGTAAGCTTGTTTACCATGGGGCGAAAGTGCCTTAAGCGTTTTGGTACGGGTATCGAAAACAAAGTTGTGCTCGCGGCTCGACCAACGGTAAATTTGCTCCTCATCGGTGCTTAGCAAGAACATACTTTCATCGGAATTGGGTGTATAACCGCCGAAACGTATGGGCTTGCTGCTGTCTTGCGGCGTGAGCCAAGCTCTTTTGATTAATGTGTCGATGGCTTTGCCGCTGGCGAAATCATATTTCACGAGCACTTGTGCAGGTTGATATACGATAGAAGCGTAACTCTTACCGTCTTTCAATGGATTTACTCCGTACAACGATTTACTGGCAAATTTGCCACTGGCAAAAATCTCGTTTAAGGTGAGCTCCTGACTTTTCGGCGTGCTAGCTGCTTTGGCTGGCGACTTGGTGTTCTGAGCCACCGTGTTTATTGAAAATCCAGACAGAAGGAGAGCAAGAAAAAAGAATTGTTTCATGTGCGTGAATTCGAAAACGCTAAACTAAACAATTCATGCTACTTATTGGATGTTAAAGAAGCTTACTAGCTCGTGCTAAAATTGTGGATTACCAGTCGATTCGCTTAAGTACCTTGCAAAACGCTTTAATTATGAAACAATACCACGACCTCATGCGCCATGTGCTCGAAAATGGCACACGGAAAGAAGACCGAACTGGAACAGGTACAATCAGTGTATTTGGGTATCAAATGCGCTTCAATTTACAAGAAGGTTTTCCTTTGGTTACCACTAAAAAATTACACCTAAGATCGATTATTCATGAGTTGTTGTGGTTCTTAAAAGGTGAAACCAATATTGCTTATTTGAAAGAAAATGGGGTAAGCATTTGGGATGAATGGGCATCTCCAGAGGGCGAATTGGGGCCAGTGTATGGCTATCAATGGCGCAGCTGGCCAACTGCCGACGGCCGCTATATCGATCAGATCAGTCAAGTGATTCAAACCTTAAAGAAAAACCCCGATTCACGCAGGATAATTGTGTCGGCATGGAATGTAGGCGAGATTGAACACATGGCGCTGCCTCCTTGTCATGCTTTTTTTCAGTTTTACGTAGCCGACGGCAAACTTAGCTGTCAATTGTACCAGCGCTCGGCCGACATCTTTTTAGGTGTACCATTTAACATTGCCAGCTATGCACTTCTTACCTTAATGGTAGCACAGGTAACGGGGTTTCAGCCGGGCGATTTTGTCCATACTTTTGGTGATGCTCACTTGTATTTGAATCATCTCGAGCAGGCCAATCTCCAATTGAGCCGCGATTTTCGCCCGTTGCCACAGATGAAGATCAATCCTAATGTGACGAACCTATTCGATTTTAAGTACGACGATTTTGAGTTGGTGAACTACGATCCTCATCCACACATCAAGGCACCAGTAGCCGTTTAAATTGCCAATATTTAGGACCTATTCAATAATCTTCTTAGCGTGATTAGTATCATCGTCGCAGCCGACTTAAACAACACCATCGGAGGCAATAACGACCTGTTGTGGCGTATTCCTGAAGACCTTAAAAGGTTCAAGGCACTGACGATGGGCAAGCTTTGCATCATGGGTCGTAAAACCTTTGAGAGCATAGGAAAACCGCTTCCAGGCCGCAGATTTGTAATTATTACCCGCGACAACAGCTACAAACAAGCGGGATGTGAGGTCGTAAGCTCACTCGATGCGGCCTTGGCTTTGGGAGCTCTTGAAGAAGAAATCATGATCATTGGCGGCGGTGAAATTTACCGCCAGGCCCTACCATTTACCGATAAAGTATATCTCACCCGGGTGTTAGCCGATTTTGAAGGGGATACTTTTTTTCCGGAGTTGCCGACCAATGAATGGATGGCAACAGAAAAAAGTGAAGTTTTAGAAACGACTGAAGGTTTGAAGTATCAATTTATCGACTTGGTAAGAGCCTAAAACCTGTAGTTGTTCAGAACCAAGTACATATAGGGGCAATTAACAGCAGTTGCTCGAGTTATGCTACTACTGCCTGAGTAAATCGGTCTTCTTAATTAACTACGCTCACTTGCGTTTTTCAATACGCATTTCTATTTCAAAAGTGCCTTCGTCCTTCCAATTCCACCTTGCCCAAGCATGGTTTCTTAAGTGCACGTCAACCAGCACATTTTTATTGAAGCCTTCGGAAATCATGGCAACGATTTCCTTGTAAATATTCACAAATACCGTGTCTTGATTAACGGCACGATTAATTTCTGCATCCACTTGCGCAAAACCTTTACCTTTTGCTGTGAGTGTTATCTTTTTACCTTTTTGTAAATAGGTGATTTCGTTAAAGCCTAGCTTTCCTCCACCTTGGGCTTTGATAATAATCTTTTGAATATTCTCCGTTTGTGAATAGCCTTGTTGGATAGTCACGAGTAGTAGGATAATAATTAGTCGCAATAAGGGAAAAATTTGCTTCGAACTAAGCATTACTTGCCGTTTGAAAATCCTAAACGTTTACCTGTAGTGATACCGGCATTGCCATTTTCGAATAGCTTTTGGGCCAGACTAATTTCTTGAACAGCTTCAAAAGGAGGAACCATCAAGTCGAACTCCAAAGCGTGCAGCATGGCTGTTTCTACGATATCGCATAACTGATCTTTACCTAAACTTTGCCCACTAAAATCGCTGTACAAGAAGCCCAATTGCTTTTTCCCTTCCACGAAGAAATGATTTTCATGATTGATGAAAATCCTCCCAATGAGATGACCGATGTCGTTGAGTCGATTGTATTTGTAGCTGTCTGCTAAGAAATTGTAAATGTCTATTTTGCCACAAAAGGCCCGATTTAGATCGGCTTGCACATAAGGGGTTTGATGCACAAAATGTTTGTGGTCGAACGAAAATACGTTCGTGTGCATATTGAACGAGAGCATATCGCCCGAAAATTTCAATTCAGCTTCGAACAAACTTCTTTCATTGTATTTCACCTCCACACTCTGATTTACAGCCGCAATTCGCGGGGCAAGGTCGTTTTCAATATTTTCGAGTATGCTTTTGAGCTCATGAAAGCGGTCGAGCGTATTGCGGTAAATGGCTTGTTTTAATCCCGACTTATGCTGCAATAAGTCGAAAATATGTTCTCGTTTTTGGGTCATTGGTCAAATAGAAAGTGTATGTAGTTTTAGAATCGATAGCTAAGGCCAAGGCCAAAATTTAAACTTGAAAATGGGTAACGTTGAGCAGGATTAGTATTGTTGTCGGGATTATTAGTTTGATCAACTGTAGTTCTACTAAAGTTTACAACGCGAAATTCTTCACTCAACTGACTGGTCAGATCTGTGCCATTTAGGATGTATTCGGTTATCTCACCAGACTTTGTTTCCATCGACATTTGAACCATGCTTATTTCTCCAAAGCAGGAAAGCCGCTCTCCAAACGGAAAGATTATTTTTCCAAAAGCAAATGCACCAACATTCCAACCGCCATAAATGATCAGCTTGATTGCGTCGTAATTGACAATTTCTTCTGATTTAGAAGCTTGAATCATGCGATTGTTCGCTATGACAGGACCTACGCCAAATTGAATCGGGAAACGAAATGAACTTAACTCAAAACCCAGGTAAGGTATAAATTGTAATGAGCGACCTTGAAATTTGATTCTATTCAATACCACGTTCGCTGACATATTTTTTTGTTCAAATACACTTCCTAGAAGATAGGATGACTGTAGTCCTAAGATGAAAGGTTTCTTGAATTTATAGCTAACATCAAGATTTAGTCTCAAGCCAGAGCCAAACGAATGCAGCGACGTCGTCTCGGTGTAAGAAGTAAAAGATGTCGCAGTTTCGCTAGATGAAGTAATCAAGTCGGGACTGCTACGTAAGGCATAGCTCGAACTTACCGATACGTTCAATTGGGCAAAAACAGGGGTAATGCTGAGAAAGAGAAGGAAAAGTGTGATTTTAGTACAGCGCATAAACAAAGGTTACTACAAAGAAATAACATTCTTCGTAGCAATCAAGAGTATGTGCTTATTTATTTAGCTCAATTTTCAATCAATACGCTCTAGCAAAAAGCACGCGTTGATTCGACTTATTACCCGTTAGCACACATTTTCCTTCTTCTTGTGGATTATTCAATGGAATGCAACGGATGGTGGCTTTGGTAAGCTCCTTGATTTTTTGTTCTGTTTCGCTGCTTCCATCCCAGTGGGCCGCAACAAAACCGCCTTTTTCGAGCAAAGCATTAAACTCATCCCAATTGTTGGCCGAATACGTCATGTTTTCACGATAATCGAGGGCCTTTTGGAAGATATTGGCTTGGATTTGTTCGAGTAAATGCTCTACTTTCTCCACAATATCAGCGGTATGTAGGCTTTCTTTTTCGCGTGTATCCCGCCTTGCCACTTCCACGGTGCCATTTTCCAAATCGCGCATGCCCATGGCAATACGCAACGGTACACCTTTCATCTCATATTCTGCAAACTTCCAACCTGGGCGGCTTTTGTCGTCGGCATCGAATTTCACCCGAATACCACGGGCTTCCAATTGTTTTTTGAGTTTGTTGCCGGCTTCTTGCAGTGCAGCTACGATGTCGTCGCCTTTATAGATAGGCACAATCACCACTTGGATAGGCGCCAATTTTGGAGGAAGTACCAACCCGTCATCGTCGCTATGTGCCATCACCAGAGCCCCCATCAAGCGGGTAGATACGCCCCAGCTGGTAGCCCATACATAATCACGCCCTCCTTCGGCATTGGCAAACTGAACGTCGAAAGCCTTGGCGAAATTCTGTCCCAAAAAGTGCGAAGTTCCCGCCTGCAACGCTTTGCCATCTTGCATGAGGGCTTCAATGCAATAGGTATCAACAGCGCCTGCGAAACGCTCATTGGCGGTCTTTACGCCTTTTACCACCGGTACGCCCATCCAGTTTTCGGCAAATTGCGCATACACATCCAACATACGGCGGGTTTCTTCCACGGCTTCTTCGGCAGTGGCATGGGCAGTGTGGCCTTCTTGCCACAAAAATTCGGTGGTACGTAAGAACAAACGAGTCCGCATTTCCCAGCGCACCACATTGGCCCACTGATTTATCAAAAGCGGCAGATCACGATAGCTCTGAATCCAATCGCGGTAAGTGTTCCAAATAATAGTTTCCGAGGTAGGGCGCACAATCAACTCTTCTTCCAATTTGGCTTCAGGGTCCACGACTATGCTGCCATCCGTATCATTTTTTAGACGGTAATGCGTTACTACAGCACACTCTTTCGCAAAACCTTCAACATGCGCCGCTTCTTTGTTAAAAAACGACTTCGGAATAAATAAAGGAAAATAGGCATTGCTATGTCCTGTATCTTTAAACATTTGGTCGAGGGCACGTTGCATGTTTTCCCAGATGGCATAACCATAGGGTTTAATCACCATACAACCGCGTACAGCCGAATAATCGGCAAGTCCGGCTTTGATTACCAGATCGTTGTACCACTGAGAATAATCCTGACTGCGCGGTGTGATTTCTTTGGCCATGAAATTGTGAAAGTTTTGGAATGGTAATTGACGAATGTTTTTTTGTAATCCGAGAACAAAGATAGCCCATTTCAGCGTTTAGGATAATGACACGACATTAAACCGGAGAAAAGATGAAAAATCTAATTCCTGCCGCCATAACGATGCTGTTACTCGCAAGCTCTTGCAGTACCACCAGCCGCTTTGCTCAGCAGCGCTACGACGACGATTTGTATCATGTGTCGAGTGGTGCGGCCGACCGCCAGCTGGATGAAGTTCCCTCACGACCTTCGTCGCGTGGGGCATCTACTTACGACGATTACATCAACGGTCGTCGCTCTACACCACCCAACGAAATGCGTGAATACGATCCCAACGAAGAATATTACGAAGAGGATCAACGCACGTACAACAGAAATTTAGACCGCTACAACGACCCCATGTGGTACGATCCGGGCTTCGACGTAGGCTTGGGGGGCTTCTGGGGAAGTCGTCGCTACATGCTTTTCAATCCTTGGTTTCCACCGTATTGGAGCATGTCGCCCTGTTGGAGCCTTAGCCTAGGTTACGGCTTTGGTAATTGGGGCGTTGGTTTTGGATTTGGTAGTCCATGGGGATTTTACGATCCGTTTTTTAATCCGTTTTGGAACCCATGGTATAGCCCGTGGAATAACCCTTGGAACAACCCATGGTGGGGACCGGGTTGGAATAACGGCTGGGCTGGTGGAGGCGATTTTATCCCAGGGCCTTCCGTACCGCGTCAACCTGTTCGAAGCAGCAGGGTAGGTAGTACTAGCCCGAGAACACCTAGATCGGTTTTTACGCCAGCAACACGCTCAGTTGCCACAGCACCTGCCAATGGCCGAATGGCTGCACCTGCCCGTCAGCAGCAGGTGGGTACACCCGGTAGCCGGCCACAGGGCACCCGAATTCAGCGTGATGTAATGCGCGATAACGGAACGGCAACACCTGCACGTAGCGGACAAACGCCCACTCGGGAAACCACAGCCCCTTCACGTCGCGAAGCTCCAGCATATGCACCACCTTCTCGTTCAACGTACGACCGCCCAAGTTCACCAAGCCGAGGCAGCAGTAGCACCCCAAGTTGGAATCCACCTTCACGGTCGGGTAGTACCCCTTCGGGTGGTGGAGGCGGTGGACGAAGCGGTGGCGGTAGCTTCGGTGGAAGTGGTGGCGGGGGCAGTCGCCCCTCGGGAACAGGTGGAGGTAGACCACGCTAAAATCTAAGTTTATGAGACATTTTTGGATGATCGGAGCCTTCTGGCTTGTCGGTACAGGCTTGCTCCATGCGCAAAATGAAATAGATCTGCTTCGGTTAGGGCTTACACGAAGCAGCCCTACAGCTCGGATGGCAGCAATGGGGGGAGCATTTACAGCACTCGGAGCCGATGCAGGTGGATTAACTGTTAACCCCGCAGGTATTGCCACCTTTCGTAGGTCGACGGTAAACATCAGCCCGGGACTGCATTTTGCAGGTAGTACAGGTACCTTTCGGGGTGCCAAAACGTCCGATTTTGGTACCAATGCGTTTATCGGGTCATTGGGTTATATACATGCTTCGAAGCCCGCCAATGGCAAATTAAAACAGCTCAACTACGGATTTACACTTAACCGAACGGGCGACTTTTTCGGCTTTAGGAGTTACGAAGGCGTGAGTCGCGACCACAGTTTGGTAGATTTATTTGTTAACGAAGCTAATTCAAACCCAGTAGCCTTTAATCCCAACGACTTTCCTTTTACAGCTGGTTTAGCGCGTACAGCAGGACTCATATTTCCGTCGATTCCCAACAACGACTCAAGCTTGTTTTTGGGTATTGTACCTAACGGAGGTGTTACGCAAAGCGACAGACATATAAACCGTGGAAGTGTGAACGAATATGCCTTTACTTTTGGTGCCAATTACGATAATTTTCTATTCGTGGGCGGATCGCTGGGTTTGGTGTCGAGTTTGTACAGCTTTGAATCGAATTACCGCGAACGCGACAACGCCGATACCATTTTTGACTTTAAGGACCTTCTTTTCCGGCAGGAGCAGACGGTTTCGGCAGATGGCTTCTTATTCAAAATTGGAGCGATTGTGCAGCCAGTTAACTGGTTACGGATAGGTTTCAACTTTGAAGCACCTACACGCTTTAACGTAGCAGACGATTACCAAACCCGCATCGAAGCCAATTTCGACAGTGTGCCTACCTTTGGTTCGGCGAGTTCTCCGCTTTTTTTACCCTTTACGTATCGTTTCCGCAAACCGGGGAAGATAGGAGCAGGTATCGCCTTTTTGTACGAGGATAGAGCAACACTATCGGTTGACTACGATTATCTCGACCTGAGCGGGATGCGCGTTACGAACGAAGCTGATAATGCTGGGAACCTTTGGGCAAGTAACCTTAACTCGGTGGTGCGCTCTACTTTCCAGCCTAGTCACAACGTAAGAGTAGGGGCAGAATATATCTGGGGGCCACTCGCATTCCGTGCAGGTTGGGCTTGGTGGGGATCGCCCTACCGCGAAGATGTTCCCACCGGTGGGGCCGACATGAGTAGGATGGACTTTAGCGGAGGAGCAGGGATGCGCCTGGGTAAAATGGGCATAGATTTAAGTGTGGTTCATAACCGAATGAACGGCTTTTATCAACCCTATTTCCTTGAAGGACGGCCGAATTATGATGTTCGGTTTACCAATACCAACACCTTTGTACAAACCAGTTTGACTTTCCGACTCGATTAAAGTTCGAGTTCGAGATTGAGCCTGGCGTTTTTCAGTTCGGCCAAAGTTTTTAAATCATTCAGCTTTTCGGCAATTGCGATGCCCTGATCATAAACGGTCAGGGCTTCTGTTTCATGGCCGTTTTCGGCTAAACCTTGAGCGAGCTGATAGTGGGCAGCCAAGTCGTTGGCATCGATTAGAATGGTTTTTTTGAACCAATCGCAAGCTTCGGCATATTGTTGGTGCTTTTTGTATTCGAGCCCAATGGCGTAACAGATGAATGCAGTTGGGCCTTGTTGTTCAAGCAGGCTGAACAATTGTGGCAAACGTGTGTTTTTCAGTTCCAATGACATTGCTTTTTCTTGTAACTTCGCTTTCCCTTTCTTCAAGGGCGAATTTAATCTTTTTCAACGCGATATGAAGATTCTCGTCTGCATCAGCAACGTGCCCGACACGACGACCAAAATCAGCTTTACGCCCGACAATAAGGCCTTTAACAAGGCTGGCGTACAATTTATCATTAACCCCTACGACGAACTGGCGCTCACCAAAGCCCTGGAGCTGAACGAAGCTGCTGGCGGCGGTACGGTAACTGTTATCCATGTAGGTGGCGCCGATACCGAGGCCAATTTGCGCAAGGCACTGGCCGTAGGTGCCGACGATGCCGTACGGATCGATGCCGAACCTACCGATGCCTTTTTTGTCGCCAATGAAATTGCAGCCTACGCCAAAGACAAAGGCTTCGATATCATTTTCACAGGCCGCGAGTCGATCGACTACAACGGTGGACAAGTAGGTGGTATGATCGCCGAATTACTCGACTTGCCGATGGTGAATGTAATCAACAGCATTAGTCTCGCAGGCAATGTGGCCACCATCGAACGCGACATCGACGGAGGACGTGAGGTTGTAAGCGTAACTACTCCATTCGTGGTTTCGGCACAAAAAGAACTCACCGAACCACGTATTCCCAATATGCGCGGCATCATGATGGCACGAACTAAGCCATTGCAGGTACTGGCACCCTCCACCAGCGACAAACGCACGGAGGTTAGTCGTTATGAATCACCTGTTGCTAAAGCCGGCTGCAAATTTATCGACGCCAGCCAAGCCGAAACCCTCATTGAACTCTTGCACAACGAAGCTAAAATTATCTGATATGTCAGTACTCGTATTTGCCGAAAATAGCGGTGGCACTTTTAAAAAGGCCACTTTTGAAGCAGTAAGTTATGCCGCTGCCGTTGCACAGTTGAGCAACAGCGAAGTTACTGCCGTGGTTTTAGGAACCGTAGCTGCCGATGCTTTGGCACAACTCGGAACTTACGGTGCCGACAAAGTGCTTCACATTGCCGATGCCAGCCTCGACCAGTTTGAAGCCCATGCCGCAGCCAAGGCCATTGCCGCCGCTGCCGAGCAAAGTGGTGCCAAAACCGTGATTGTATCGAATAATTATTCAGGAAAAGCCTTAGCGCCTCGATTGAGCGTGAAGTTGGGCGCAGCCTTGGCTACTGGTGCAGTAGATGTACCTACGGCCAGTGGTAACACCCTCACCGTACGCCGCTCTGTATTTTCGAACAAGGGTTTTGCCGATATAACCTTGAATAGCGACAAAAAGGTGATTACACTCACCCCAAACAGCTATAAATTGGTAGAGTTGAACAAAGCAGCGGCCGTAAGCACATTAGCTAATCCTGTAGCTGGTGCCGACTTCAAAGCAAAAACAATCGAATTAAAAAAGGTTACTGGCAAAATTCCACTCACCGAAGCGGAATTAGTAGTGTCGGCAGGTCGTGGTTTGAAAGGGCCCGAAAACTGGGGCATGGTAGAAGAAATGGCTAGCTTGTTAGGTGCAGCCACCGCCTGTTCGAAGCCTGTATCCGATTTGCACTGGCGTGGTCACGAAGAACACGTAGGCCAAACCGGAATCACCATCAAGCCGAATTTGTATGTGGCCATTGGGATATCGGGAGCTATCCAACATCTAGCAGGTGTAAGTGGAAGTAAGGTGATTGTAGCGATCAATACCGACAAAGAAGCGCCTTTCTTTAAAATTGCCGATTATGGTATTGTAGGCGATGCCTTCGATGTGGTGCCTCGTTTGAACGAAGCCATCCGTAAATTTAAGGCGGCGCATTAATCCCGCGCAGCCAAAGCTTGTACGGATGAAGAAAATAGAGCTCGAAATTATCGCGCTGAGCGACAGTACGGCATCGAACAATACTTTTGCCATCGTGCTGGGTGAAAAGGCTGGGAATCGCCGGTTACCCGTGATAATCGGTGCCTTCGAAGCTCAGGCCATTGCCGTTGAGCTTGAAAAGATGAAGCCTGCTCGTCCGCTTACCCATGATTTATTCAGGAATTTCGCTCAATCGTTCGACATCCGAATCGAAGAGGTGGTGATCGTAGAGCTCAAGGAGGGCATCTTTTATGCGCGCTTACATTGCCGAAGTGGTGCTGAGGTGCGCGAGGTGGATGCCCGTACGAGCGATGCTATTGCCTTGGCCATACGTTTCAACTGTCCAATTTACACCTTCGAACACATCATGGCCGAGGGTGGGTTGGTATTTGAAGATGATGGTAATGCTAAACCTGCAGCGAAAGCCGTTGAAGAAGTTGAAGCGGCAAGTCCAGGACGTAAAGGACCTTTTGCCCTCAAAAGCGACGAAGAGCTCGAAAAACTGCTCGATGAGGCTTTGGGGAATGAGGATTACGAACGAGCAGCAAAAATCCGTGATGAGATAGATCGCAGAAGAGCCGGATGAACAGATTTTTCCTAATTTAGACCTCACAACCCGTTGCAAAACGGGTTTTTTATTGCAGCATATGGCACAACTCCTCAACGGTCTCATCGGCATCGTTTCTATTTTGGCGATTTTATTCCTTTTATCGGCACACCGAAAACGGATCAACTGGCGCACCATAGGGATGGCGTTGCTGTTGCAGATCACGTTCGCCTTTTTGGTGATACGTATTCCATTGGTAAAACAGGGCTTCGAAAAGGTATCAGGATTTTTTGTGGTACTGCTCAGTTTTACGAAGTCGGGCTCGGAGTTTTTGTTCGGTTCGCTCGTCAACAATGTCGAATCGTTTGGATTCATTTTCGTTTTTCAGGTATTACCCACCATTCTCTTTTTTGCGGCACTCACTTCTGCGCTCTATTATTTCGGGATTTTACAGAAGGTAGTCTTTGTTTTTGCCTGGATCATGAACCGTTTGATGCGCCTGTCGGGTGCCGAAAGTTTAGCTGCTTCGGCCAACGTTTTCCTTGGGCAAACAGAAGCGCCGTTGCTTATCCGGCCTTACATTGAGCGGATGACCCGCTCGGAAACGCTAGCTTTGATGACCGGTGGCATGGCCACCATCGCTGGTGGTGTTTTGGCAGCCTATGTAGGCTTTTTGGGAGGAACCGACCCTGCGCAACAGCAACTTTTTGCAACACATTTGTTGTCAGCCTCCATCATGGCTGCGCCCGGCTCGTTGTTGGCCGCCAAGCTGCTCATGCCCGAAACTGAAGAGTTCGATAAGGAATTGAAGGTAAATAAGGAGTCGATAGGCAGCAATGTGCTCGAAGCGATTTCGAACGGTACAGGCGACGGATTACGTTTGGCAGTGAACGTAGGGGCTATGTTGCTGGTATTTACCGCGCTCATGGCCATGATGAATTATATTTTTCAAAACATCATCGGTGAACTTACCGGTTTAAATGAAATCATTGTAAGCAGCACGGGTGGAAAATATACCGGCTTGAGTTTGCAATATGTATTGGGGCAGTTGTTTTCGCCTATCGCGTGGCTCATTGGCATACGGGGCGACGATGTGGTGCTCATAGGGCAGCTTTTGGGCGAAAAAACGATCTTGAACGAGTTTTTTGCCTACTCTACCTTGTCAGGTATGAAAGCGTCGGCAGTGTTTCAAGACCAACGCAGTATTCTCATGGCCACCTATGCTTTGTGTGGTTTTGCCAATTTTGCCTCCATTGGCATTCAAATTGGCGGCATTGGCGCTCTTGCACCCGGCAAAAAAACCATGCTTTCGCAATTGGGCATTCGGGCACTCATTGGGGGCACAGCGGCTTGTTTGCTCAACGCCGCCATTGCCGGCATGTTTATCTGACGCTTGCCTAATTGGGCAAGCCTTGCTATTTTGTCATGATCCAATATGTATACTATGAAAAAACTCAGTTTATTGTTTTGCCTGCTTGTTGGGCTCATTGCGTCAACCAGTGCGCAAATAGCGCAAGAAAGCGGCTCGGGTAAATCGGCAGAAATTGTAGTTCATTATCTCGAGAACTATCCATTTGCTTACCGCAACGAAGCAGGTGAGCTGATGGGAATTGAAATCGATATCATGGAACAATTCAGCAAATGGCTGAAAGAAACCAAAGGATACGAAAAGGTGAAGATGGTTTTTCTCCCACATACCGATTTTGCGAAGGTATATGCAGAAGTAAAAGGTGGAAAAGGACCGGTAATAGGCTTGGCATCGGTTACGGTAACCAAAGAACGTCAACAAGAGGTGAGCTTTTCGGCACCTTACCTCAAAAATATCTCCTTGCTCATCTCGAATACCGAAGTGCCTTCGTTGCGTAATTACGACGAAATGAGCAAACTCTTTGGCGAGATGACTGCGGTGGTGAACAGAGGAACGGTTGCTGAGCGTCACCTCATGGAAGTAAAGAAGAAACATTACCCCACCATGCGCGTGAACTACGTTGAGCGCCCACAAGAGGTGGTTGAAAGAGTTGCCGAAAACAAAGGGAAGTATTTCGGTTATGTCGACTTGCTTACCTACTGGGCCTACCTCAAAGACAAACCTGCCAATTTGAAAATTCACCGTGTGGCCACACTTGATCAGCAGCGTTTTGCCATGATCTTACCTAAGGGCAGCGAATGGCAGTTGACCATAAACGAGTTTATGGAGTCGGGTTTTGGCTTTACCGCCACCGAAGTGTATGCCGAAATACTCAAAAAACACCTCGGCTACGAAGTGGTGAAGTCGGTTGAACTGTACTGATTAAACTTCAGCAGTAGCTATAGGCCTTCCCTCGGGAAGGCTTTTTTGTTTTCAGGCGACAATAACGGTTCATACCTGTCAATTGACGGTTCAGTACCCTGATACGACGGTTCCTTCGGAATGATTTTTAGGAGTATGCAACTTGTCACAGATTTGTAACGTCAATAAACACAAAGAACCCAACTTCTCAACTAGATCCGAATATGAAAACCTTGTTCACCCTCCTCCTCCTGCTGTCGACCAGCACACTGACATTCGCTGCCAATGGCGACGAAAAACCCGCTACCAGCCAAAAGGAAATGGCCATCGAAAAAATGTGGAAGCTGCTCAACCGCAGCATACGCGTGGAAGAAAACTTCCGCTATGTAGGCTTTGAAGCCCGTGTAGAAGTAGAATTCAAAATCAACGACGACGGTAAAATTGAGGTGATGGAAGTGTATAATGCCAGCACCGAGCTTCGTTTAAGCATCGAACGTCAGTTGCAGCAGCTCCGCGTAACCGATGTATTTATGCTGGCCGGACAAACGTATATCGTGCCCATCAAGCTGAGCTACCAGTAAGCACTACCTCCAAACCCTGCAAAGCCTCCGCCCCAACCGGAGGCTTTTGTTTTTTAGGCAGAGGGTGGCAGTCCTCATTCCTATTGCTTAGGTTTGGGGAATGAAGAAGGTATTTACGCTGCTGCTTTTTTTACTGTCAATCGGCGCTCATGGGCAAGCCCAGAAGTTGATATTGTCGTACGTAAACCCTTTTAGTGGAACCGGAGGCCACGGTCATACCTATCCAGGCGCTACGGTTCCCTACGGCATGGTGCAGCTTAGCCCCGATACCCGCCTCGATGGCTGGGATGGCTGCTCGGGCTACCATTACGACGACAGCAGCATCTATGGCTTCTCGCATACCCATTTAAGTGGCACAGGCGTGAGCGACTACGGCGATTTGTTGCTGATGCCGGCCACCGAGCTGCCCAAAGGCGGACAGCTATATGCGTATCGTACGCAGTTTAGTCACGACCAGGAGCATGCTTCGCCTGGCTACTACCGGGTAAATTTTAAGAACGGGTTGAGTGCCGAGCTTACCGCCTCCTTGTTTTCGGGCTACCATCGATACGCTTACCCAACTACCGACAGCCAATGGGTGGTGCTACGTTTCGACCACCGCGATAAAACCACAGCTTCGGCCTTTCGTCGCATCAGTGCAAATACGCTGGCCGGCTACCGCCACAGTACTGCATGGGCGAAAGACCAGCGCTTATTTTTTGTGGTGGAGTTTACCACTCCCGTTCAACTGTATACCTCTAAAGGGGAAGTGCTTCCCGATACTGCCAGTTATTGGCAAGGGCTCGATGAGGTGTGGATACGTACTGCCAAAAGTCAGGTGGTTGGTGCCAAGTTGAGCCTCTCGGGTGTAGACGAGCAGGGTGCATGGCTCAACCATCAACAACGCAATGCCGATTTTGAGGAGGCTCGCACACAGGCGCAACAAAAGTGGACCAAGGAGCTTTCGGTTATTCGTGTGGAAGGCAACGACTTGCATTTGCGAAAGTTTTATACCGCCCTGTACCATACCATGCTGCAGCCCAACCGCTTCAGCGATGCCGACGGCTGGTACCGCGGGCTCGACGGCAAGCTGCACGAAAGTCGACAACATACCCAATACACCGTGTTTTCGTTGTGGGATACCTACCGCGCGGCGCATCCGCTGTACAGCCTCATCGACGAGCAACGTACCCGCGACTATCTCGCCACATTTTTAGCGCACTACAAACAAGCCGGTCATTTGCCTGTTTGGGAGCTGGCCGGCAACGAAACGTGGTGCATGATTGGCTACCACAGTGCTTCGGTAATTGCCGATGCTGTATGGAAAGGTTTGGCCGACACCGCCCAGGTGAAAGAACTGCTGCAAGCCATGCAAGCCACCAGTGGCGACGGACGTTATGGACGAAATGTATACAACCGCAAGGGTTATTTGGAGATAGAAGACGAAAGCGAGTCGGTATCGAAGACCTTGGAATATGCCTACAACGACTGGTGTATTGGTCGGGTGGCCAGTTGGTTGGGCAACACCGAGCTGGCACGGAAATACTATCAGCGTAGCGCGGCCTGGATCAATGTACTTGATCCGGTCACAGGCCTCATGCGGCCGCGCACCAATGGCGGCTTCCTGAAGCCGTTTGACCCGTGGGAAGTAAACAACCACTTTACCGAGGCCAACAGTTGGCAGTATAGTTTTTATGTGCCCCACGATCTCGAAGGGTATATGGGCGTTTTGGGTGGCGAAAAGCGGTTGGAGAATTTGCTCGACAGCCTCTTTAGCGCTCCCTCGAAGACTACGGGCCGTGATCAGGCCGACATTACCGGACTCATCGGGCAATATGCACACGGTAACGAACCGAGTCACCATATCGCCTTTTTGTACCATGCCGTAGGCAAGCCTGCTAAAAGCCAGCGATTGGTGAACGCCATACTCGACACGCTTTATCGCGATGCGCCCGACGGTTTAAGCGGCAACGAAGATTGCGGGCAGATGAGTGCCTGGTATGTGATGGCCAGTTTGGGGCTGTATCAAGTGGCTCCCGGCGAACCCAATTATGTATTGCTGGCACCGGCTCAAGACTATGCTGCAATCCGTACCGGCAGCGGCCGTGATTTTGAAGTGCTGCGCCGCGGCAACGGAGCCTATGTTGAACGAGTACTACTCAATGGCCGGATTTGGCCGTTTGCATGGCTTCCGCACGACAGCATTCGCCAAGGAGGAAGGCTGGAAGTGCAGATGAGTAATTCGCCTACACCTTGGGGAACAGCCAAAGAACACCGTTGGCGTAGTGCCGGAATGTCGATGCTGCTGCCATCGCCAATATTGAATTACAGCGATGCTGGCTTTTACGACAGTTTGGTGGTGAGCTGGAAAGTTCAACCTGGCGCAAGAATTCGATATACACTCGATGGGAGCGATCCTCGTTTTGCCCCCGATGCCAAAGGCAACAAGTTGGTGCTCAAAGAAAGTAGCCGCCTGCGCGTAGTGCAGTACTTGGCCATCGGCGCCAACGATCGGGTACCCGCTTTTGTAAGCAACGAGAGTTATGCTTCGTTTTACCGCATACCCGAAAAACGTAGTTTAAGCTGGTCGGTTCCTCCCAAAAAAGAATACCGGGCATCGGGCGAAAAAACGCTCATCGACGGACTTACTGGCGACAAAGACTGGCGTAAAGGCCGTTGGGTAGGCTGGCAAGGCACCGATGTAACCTTACGAGTTGACCTGAGCAAGGTGCGTAAAGTAGAAGAAGTGTATGGCAGCTTTGTACAAGATAGCCGCTCGTGGATTCTATTTCCAACACGCTTTGAAGTGGAAGGAAGTAAGGATGGAAAAATTTGGGTGCCCTTGTTGTTGCTCGAGCCAGTAGTCAACCCATTTGATGATATGCCTCAAACAACGGTGATTGGTGAACGCTTACAGTCGTCTGTTGAGTTGAGGTATTTGCGGGTACGCATCAAACATTACGGTGCTTTGCCGCACGGACACATTGGCGCACCCGGCGCTGCTTACATTTTTATGGACGAGCTAATCGTACGTTAAGCTTGCGTGGCGATAAACTGAACCTGAATGCCGCAATGATCGCATAACGAGAGGGCACCTGCCACACCGGCGCCACGTTCCCAAGCCGACGAAGGACTCGAGTACCTTATCCAACGAAGGTGATGGCTCTTACGCTGACAAAGTGGGCAGTCGGTTTGCAAACGAAACTTCAAAGAATCTAATGGCACGTCGAGGCACGATTCTACATCTTCGGCTGGAAAAAAACCGTGGTATACCTTTTCCTCGGCAGCATCGGGACGGGTAAGTACCTTGAGCAACTCCAGCATCTCGGGCGTCATTTGTGAAGCGGGTACAGCCATAGGAAGTTTATTTCAGTTTTGTGAAACTACATAATTGTGGTTTTGGTATTTCCCCAAGTTTATGCACATTCATAAAATACCCTAAGCACGGTAGTTGCTTGGTGAGGACATCGCCCTCAACTTACTTCACAGCGTATTCAAGCGTCAATAGTAAGCTTAAGCTCCTTTAAACTGTGGTGCACGTTTCTCCACAAAAGCAGCCATGCCTTCTTTTTGGTCGTCGGTGGCGAAAAGGAGATAGAAGTTTTTGCGTTCGAACTCCAGGCCTTCGCTCAATGAACTTTCGTAGGCTTTGAGTACTGATTCTTTGGCCAATCGGATAGCGATAGGCGATTGTAATGCAATTTCCCGAGCCAGTTTTACAGCTTCGTCGAGGTACAGCTCCACAGGCACAACCTTGTTCACCAAACCCAGTTCATAGGCCCTTTGTGCCGAGATAAATTTGCCGGTAAGTACCATTTCCATGGCGTTTACTTTGCCAACGGCGCGTGGCAAGCGTTGTGTGCCGCCAGCACCTGGCATTACACCTATTTTGATTTCAGGTTGACCAAACATGGCTGTTTCGGAAGCAATGACCATATCGCAATGCATCACCAATTCGTTGCCCCCACCTAAAGCGAAGCCCGAAACGGCAGCAATGATAGGTTTTTTGGTCTTCTTTATTTGATCCCAGGTGCTAAACTGGTCAATCTTCAACATGTCGATGGCGTTTTTGCCGGCCATTTGTTTGATGTCGGCACCAGCAGCAAAGGCACGTTCGTTGCCGGTAAGCACAATTACGCGTACTTCTTCGTCGGCATCGAGCATTTTGAGGGCATCGCGCAGCTCGGCCATGAGTTCCAGGTGCAAGGCGTTGAGTTCCTTGGGGCGGTTGAGCCGAATGAGGGCGATGTGTTTTTCGTAGCGGGGTTCAACGATGATGTATTCCATACAGCGAAAATGCAGAATAAGCTCCGAAAGTGAAAGGATAACGAAGGCTTTATGCCAACAAGGCTGCATCGCCAGCCGCAAGCCGTATATTTGTTGGAACATCAAATCTCCTTCAGATGAAAAAATTATTGATTCTAGCCTTTGTATTGGCAGCTGCTTCAGCCAGCGCCCAGCTCAATCTTCCACAGCCTTCACCCAAGGCATCGGTCATGTATACCGTAGGTTTAACCGAAGTATCGGTAGTGTACAGCTCACCAGCCGTTGCCGGTCGCGACATTTGGGGCAAGCTGGTTCCGTACAACGAAGTATGGCGTACAGGTGCCAACAGTGCTACCGAAATCAGCTTCAGCACCGACGTGATGGTAGCTGGTCAGGCGGTTAAAGCAGGCAAATATGCCCTCTTCACCATTCCTACTGCCGACAAATGGACGGTGATTTTAAATACCAATGCAGGTCAGTGGGGTTCTACCAACTACAAAAAAGAATTGGATGTTATTCGCTTTGAAGTGAGTCCCGAAAAGCTCACCGAAAACAAAGAACGTTTGGGCTTTTACATCAACCATGTGAGCGCCGACGAAGCCCATGTGGTGATGAAATGGGAAAAAGTAAAAATCAAGTTCCCCATAACGGTAGATAGTAAGGCGCAGGCATTTGCAGCCATAAACAAACATTTCGACAATACTGCTAGCGATTGGTACCCGCACGCCAATGCCGCCAATTATTTGGTAGCCAATGGCGGTAATTTGCAGGACGCCTTGCGTTATGCCAATCGTGCTACTGAATTGAATGCCAAACATTTTATGCCTTTTTGGGCGAAGGCACGCGTACACGAGGCATTAGGTCAACCAACCGAAGCCTTGGCAGCAGCTCAAGCCGCCAAAAAAGCCGGTGAAGAAAACCCGAGCAGCTGGTACGACATGAATAAAGGCGATATCGACGCCAAAATTGCTGAATGGAGCAAAGTTAAAGGCGCCAAAAAGAAATAAAACAACCCGTAGATCTGTGCAAGAGGAGCGAGTAATCGCTCCTTTTTTCGTTTTAATTTCATCATTTTGGCGATTCCATCTTTAGAGTGCGCTCTAGAGTGCTAAGGAGCTAGGAATATTGACAGTTTGGATTTTCTTGGCTAGGTGTCACTTCTTGTATGGCCATTTATGCTAGGTTTCTACACCTTTCGGTCTAAAAATGAAGGTTGGCTTCGCTATCTTACAGCCTCTTTTGTTTTTAGATGAAACGTTTTTTTTGTCGCTTTTTTTATCTCACGCTTGTTTTTGGAATGGCATTCTTTTTCCAACTGCTTGCCCAACCCAATTATGGGCCCGTACGTAATTTGAGTTCGGGCGAGATGCTCGAGGAGGTGCGCAAGTTGCAGCGTACCGGAAGAGTCTTGTACATTGCCGCCCACCCCGACGATGAAAATACCCGCATGTTGGCCTGGTTGGCTGGCGATCGTAAGTACGAAACGGCCTATTTAAGTTTAACTCGTGGCGATGGCGGACAAAACCTCATCGGCGCCGAAGTACGCGAAGGCCTCGGGCTCATACGTACGCAGGAGCTCCTTGCCGCCCGGCGGGTAGATGGCGCGCGGCAATATTTTACGCGTGCGAACGATTTTGGCTACAGTAAAACACCCGAAGAAACTTTTACCAAATGGCAGCGCGACTCGCTTTTGGCCGATGTGGTTTGGGTTATCCGTCTTTTTCGCCCCGATCTTATCATTACCCGCTTTAATCCAACGCCGTCGCCTACCCACGGTCACCATACCGCTTCGGCCCAATTAGCCGTAGAAGCCTATGCCGCCGCGGCCGATCCCCAACGATTTCCCGAACAGCTGAAGTGGGTGAAGCCGCATCAGGTAAAACGGGTTTATTGGAATACCAGCTGGTTTTTCTTTGGCAGGGAAGATTTCGATAAAACAGGCTTTTTACCCCTCGAGGTAGGCAGTTACAATGCCGTTTTGGGTACCGGTTACGGGGAAATCGCTGCCGAAAGCCGCTCCATGCACAAAAGTCAAGGCTTTGGCTCAGCCCGCCAGCGGGGACGCGAAACTGAATACTTTAAGCTACTGGCCGGCGACAGTACTGCGACTCTGTTCGACGGCATCATCGACGATTGGAGCCGCCTGAAAGGAACTGCCGCCTTACAAGCTGCCCTGAAAGCCGCCGAAAAGGCCTACAATATCGATAAGCCCGAAGCCATGTTGCCGGAGTTGCTGAATGCCCGAACCGCGCTTTTGCAGTTGCCGCGAACGGTGGAGGTAACCGATGCTTTAGGCCGACTTGAACGTCTTTTGGGCGAATTGGCAGGCATTTGGAGCGCGTTTACCGCCGACAAATTCAGCTATACCCATGGCGATACGGCACAACTCCGATTGAATTGGGTTAAACGAGCACCCGTACAGGTAGAGTTGCTCAAAGTGGAGGTGAAGGCCTTACGTTTTGAAGGCGCTGATCAGCTGCCTTATCGCTACGAAACGGTTCACTACGCAGAGGAACATAGCTCGGCGAATCTCCACGAAAGCAAAAGTTGGAACACCCGAATTGTGGTGGATAAACAATTGCCGCTAAGTGCACCATTTTGGCTGAGAGGAAAACTAGATGCCGGCTTTTTCGACTTGCCCGATGCGCGTTGGGTGGGGCATACCGAAAATCCTGCTAGTTGGATACTCGAAACCGAATGGCGTATTGAAGCTGGTAAACAACGCCAAACCATCACCTTGCGGCAGCCGGTGTATTACCGCTGGACCGACCCAGCCGAAGGCGAGCGATACCGCCCTGTGGAGGTTTTGGCAGCGGCCGACTTGCAGTTTGATCAGGCACATTATTTTAGTCTCGGTTACCGGGAGGTGCTCGCCGAGCTGACCATTAGTCCACGAATTGCGGTGACAGGCCGCCTGCAGTTGCAGCTACCCGAAGGTTGGCTGGCACAAACGGCCGACACGCTGCTGCAGTTGAAGGCTGGACAAGAAATACGTTTTCAGATCCGGCTCCGACCAGGAAAAAATGCGAGTAATGGCCGGCTTGCGGCGCATTTGCTAGTTGGTAGCGATACCTTGAAGTACGGTTTGCAGCGTATTAACTACCTGCACTTGCCCCAACAGGTGCTTTTACCTGCGGCCGAAGTACCGCTACAGTTGTTCGATATCAAAACGAGCGCGCGGAAAATTGGCTACATCGAAGGGGCTGGCGATGCTGGAAAAAGTGCTTTGGTGCAGTTGGGTTACAGCGTTGACGAACTGGATCCAGCTAAATTGAGTGCAACCCCGCTCGCCAACTACCAAACCATCGTTTTGGGCGTTCGTGCTTACAATACCGTACAAGAATTGGCGAACAAACAGGCCATTTTGCATCAGTGGGTAGCCGCCGGAGGCACCTTGGTGGTGCAATACAACACCAGCCAGTCGTTGCTTACGCCCAAGTTGGCTCCGTACAACCTCAAACTCGGGCGCGACCGCATCACCGATGAAGCTTCTCCAGTGGAGCTGTTGGCCAGCAAGCATCGGGTATTGAACCACCCTAACCCCATAACCAAGGCCGATTTTGAAGGTTGGGTTCAGGAACGTGGGCTCTATTTCCCAAGCAGTTGGGATAGCAGCTTTGTACCCATCTTGCGCATGAACGATCCCGGCGAGAAGCCTACCGACGGTGCTCTCCTGGTGGCAGCCTACGAGAAGGGGTGTTTTGTGTATACTGGCCTCAGCTTTTTCAGGCAATTGCCAGCAGGGGTTCCAGGCGCTTGGCGTTTGTGGGTGAATTTAATGGAGGCTCAATTCTAAGCCATGGAAAAGCGGCAAGACGAAGAATCGCTCGAAGGGATGCCCGCTTTTGTCAAAAGCTGGCGTCAGGTGTACTGGGCCTTATTTATCTTTTTGGTGGTGTTAATCGCCTTATTTAGCTGGTTTACGGAGGCTTGGTCATGAGTACGCTCGATTGGTTGGTGCTCATGCTCACCCAGCTCTTGATTGTGGTGTATGGCGTTTGGAAAAGCAAACAGCAGCAAGGCATCGACGCGTATTTGCGCAGCCGTAGCATGAACTGGTTTACGATAGGGTTGAGCATTATGGCCACGCAGGCTAGTGCCATTACATTTTTGTCGGCACCGGGTTTGGCCTATAACGAAGGGATGCGTTTTGTGCAGTTCTACTTTGGTTTGCCTATCGCCATGATCATTCTGAGCATTGCGGCGGTGCCCATGTACTATCGTTTGAACGTATATACTGCCTACGAATTTTTGGAGCAGCGTTTCGACCTGCGCACGCGTAGTTTGGCGGCTTTGCTTTTTCTCACACAACGTGGACTAGCAGCTGGCTTCACCATTTTTGCCCCTTCGCTCATCTTGAGCTCCTTGCTTGGCTGGAATATTTACTGGACCAATTTAGTCGTGGGCTTAATCGTGATTTTGTACACGGTTACCGGAGGCACCGAAGCAGTAGCGAGAACCCAAAAGACCCAGATGGCGATTATTTTGGGAGGAATGGCCATTGCAGGTTATTTGGTGGTGGCCATGTTGCCCGAGCAGGTAGGCTTTAGTGAGGCCATGCACTTGGCGGGGAAAATGGGGCGGCTGGAAGCCATCGATTTTACTTTCGACCTCAACGACCGTTATACCATCTGGAGTGGACTTATTGGCGGCACATTTTTAATGCTGTCGTACTTCGGCACCGACCAAAGTCAGGTAGCGCGGTACCTGGGTGGACAAACCATTGCGCAGAGTCGGATGGGGCTAATTTTCAATGGATTGGTGAAAATCCCTATGCAGTTCGCCATTTTGTTTGTGGGTGCCATGGTGTTTGTGTTTTATCTCTTCGCTCAACCTCCCGTATTTTTTAATGAGGTGGTGCTCAACCAGGCCCGCCAAGGGATTTACGCCGATAGTTTGGCCGTAACCGAACGAGCGTTTAATGAATTGCATACAGCGCGCAAGGAGGCAGCCTTGCAATTAGCAGCTGCTGCCAAAAGTAAGGATGAGGTTGTGGTACGCAGGGCACAAGCAGAAATGTTGCGCTTGCAACAAAATATGGATGTACGCATTGAGGAAGCCAAGGGTTGGATACGAAAAACCAATGCCGATGCCGATACCAACGATACCAACTACATCTTCCTTTGTTACGTTTTCGATTATTTGCCGGCAGGGCTCATTGGCTTGATCATTTCGGTAATTTTTTCTGCATCTATGTCAAGCACCAGCAGTGAGCTGCAAGCGTTAGCCGGCACCACCGTGGTAGATATTTACCGCCGTATGATAAAAACCGATGCCGACGAAGCGCATTACGTAAAAGTATCGCGTTGGAGTACGCTGTTGTGGGGACTTTATGCCATTGCATTTGCCATGTTTGCCAACCGTTTGGGTACCTTAATCGAGGCAGTGAACATTTTGGGGTCGTTGGTATACGGTACCATACTCGGCATTTTTGTGGTGGCCTTTTTCGTAAAATCGGTCGGGGCTAAAGCTGTTTTTGTGAGTGCCATCCTCGCAGAGGTCATCATTTTACTGCTTTTTAAGTATTCCGATGTTCCGTTTTTATGGTACAACGTAATCGGCTGTTTGGCGGTGGTAGGCTTTGGTTTGGTTATCCAATCCTTGTTTTTTCGCAAACAAGCGGCCTAACGGTTCCCTATTTACGCTAATAGAAGCGACAACCTGGGATTTCGGTGATCAAATCAGGCCCAAAGGCTGTGGCGGGCGTGTGGTAGCCGGGTTTAGGCGGATTTTCCACACATTTTTGTGCGATATGTAAAGCAGCAAGGGCTGTGAGCCAATACGACTCCGGGCCTTCGAAGCGCAATTCCAGATGGCGACCGTCGGGTGCGCTAAGTTTCCCCCATACCAACGAACGTCCGTTCTGGTTTTGCTCGGCAGTAGGTCCAAATACCTCCCGGTCGATTTTGTCTTGCGCCCAATTTTTGAAAAAAGAACTCCTTAAAATTGGATTCAACAATGCTTGCGCTTTGAGCAAGTGGAAGTACTTTTTTGGTGCGGCCGAATACACCACAGTATCGCGTATGGTGGTTCCAACCGCTGCAGTGCTTACATCGCCCCAAGGGATAGAAATGCAGAACCGTTTTTTGATCCCAAAATCGATGATTTTCCCATGTTTTGCCAAGGGCACCTTGACCAGTTTACCATCTCGGCGTTCCATGCCGCCATGGCCCAGATTGGTGAGCATGGTGGTGAGGGTACCGTGCGATATTCCTCCGCCCAAGTTCATAAAGGCTAGCTCTAAACTTCGACCATCTTCGAATCGATCGGCGAGTTTTTTGGCAAGGCAGTCGGTAGGTACCACGTCAAATCCGACTCCAGGGAGCATGCAAATTCCCGCTGCCACTGCATATTCGTGTTGCATGCGTATTTTCTCAAATTGAGCAATTTCACCGGTAATGTCCAGGTAATGAGTAGCGGTACGCAAGCAGCCCGCGATAAGCTGGGGAGCTGTTCGCGGAAATGGACCAGCACAATTCAGTAAAACTTCGTGTTTGTCTAAGGCAGCCTGTAGTTTGTCGATTTCATCTACCCCAAAAATCGCATACGGGAAGCCCGACACTTTCGCTAAATCTTGAATTGCCTTAGCAGACCTGCCCGCCAAGGTAATGTTCATCCCTTGTTCAAGCGCTGCTTTTACCACCAAACGGCCGGTGTAGCCATTCGCTCCATAAACCAGTATTTTGCTCATGGGATAGTCTTAAAAATCCAGTCTGCAATGTCTTCCATCACCTGAGGAGAAAAGGTTTCGCGGAGTTTGCCGTATTCGTTTGGGTTCCCGGTTTGAGCGGTTTGGAATAGGTGATTTAAGCCAGGATAATTCTGTATTCGGCTCTTTATCGAGGTTTCAAGAGGTAAATTCTCTGAAATACTCAATAAATTTTCGTTTGGTGTTACTTGACGATCTAGTTGACCATTGGCAGCAAAGACAGGTACTGTGATTTTTTTAAGCATCGGTACAGGGTCGTATTGTATGAATTCCCTGAACCACGGGTCGAGTAATGTACCAGTTAAGGTGGCCATTTCTTGCAACGAACGCGTGCTTTTGGGGTCTTCGCCATTGCTGGCCTTGTATTTTTTTATCTCTTCTTGTATGAGCTTCCTCAGTTTCACGCTGTCCGATTCGGTTTTTACAAGTGTATAAAGTCTGCGATTCAACTTTTCACTTTTATTGAGTTGATCTTCCGACCCACCTGCATCTCTTCCCAATAACCTGCTCTGTAAAAGCAATAGGCTGTCGGTTGCGATACCCGGACCCGCCAACGATATCACAAAAGCAGGCGGTAGGCTATCTTGCGCCAGTATCCATCCAATAAGACCACCTTCACTATGCCCGATTACCCCGGTTCGAGAAGCGCTTACTTCGGGAACAGAACGCAAATAATTGAGCATGCTTCTAGCATCAGTAACGAAGTCAGAAGTTTTTGAACCTCTAAAGGTGCCTTGTGATCCTGCTACACCTCGATCGTCGTAACGAAGCACTGCAATTCCTGAACGAGTTAGCTCATGTGCCAAAACCCAAAAGGGCTTGTGGCCAAACAAACTTTCGTCACGGTCTTGAGGTCCAGAGCCTGAAATCAATACTACGGCAGGAAAGGGGCCATTGCCCTTGGGTAAGGTCAGCGTACCAGCTAATTCGATATTGCTAGCGGGGTTTTTTACCTTTACTTCCTTAATCACATAATTGAAAGGGGCTTGAGGGAGTTGTGGCCGTGGATTAGGATCGGTAGCCTCACCATTGTCGCGGATAAGGTTTAAAGGCACCATAACGCTACCTTGTAGCCACTCCCCGATGAGACTGTCGCCTTTGAGTTCGCCACTATACACACCACTTATCTCGGGCATTTGCAGGGTGAGGCGAGGAGCATTCCAAATTACCTGCTTGAAAATTAGGCCATGGGCGCCCTGGTCGGGACTGTCCATGGTTGCTTTGTAGCCGCTACCGTCGGATTTAATGTGAAATACGATTTTTATGGTTATAGCATCCATACGTAGATAGCCCAACCAATCACCTTCGGGTTGTGCCAGGGTACTCCCGAATAAGGCCAAATTTCCCACCAATAACAAAAGCAGCTTCTTCATCTTCTAAATATAAATGAAACCGCTGGTATCCTATTTAAAATAGGCGATTTACTAGTGCTGGACGATTAATCGGGCTTGACCAGAGAGTTCACCGGCAACTACCCTCACCAGATAATAACCTTGTGCAATTGCAAACGCATTCAGCTGAATTTGTTTCTCCATTGCGAGTGCCTGCTCCAAAACTAACCGGCCATCGGAAGCGTAAATTGCAACGATAGCGTCTTGCAATTCGCCTTGTGGTAGATGGATGTTCAAAACATCGGTGGCAGGGTTGGGGTAAATGTTCAGCTCAATCGCATTTCTAATGGCCAAACTTTTGGCAGCCGAAATGTACTGCTGGCCATTTTCATGCACTACTACCATACGATAGTAGACTTTTTCGCCATTTTCGAGCAAACGACCTTCTTTGATGTTATGGTCAGAAGCTTCAAGTAAGTTGCCTTTTTTAATTACCGGGGCTTGTAAAATTTGCCAGTGTGCTTGGTCAAACGATTTTTCGAAGTACAGGTTTTGAATGGGGTAATCAGAAGGGATTATGGCTGAAATGAGCGCGTGGTTGCCTATTTGTGCAAGTTGGAAAGCTCTTATTGGATTACCTTGATTCGCTGGCGCCACTGCAAATAAAAGCTCAGAAGGAAGTAATTTAAGTTCACTCGACGGTTGAAACACGAGCGCCACTGAAGCATTTTGGACAGGTTCGAGCAATAATTGAATTTGCTGCAGTTCAAAACCTTCTGATATTCCCATTAGCTGAATTCTACCCAAACGGTGGAAGTTGGCTCGCTGGTCGATAGCGGCCACGTAATCGTAAATGTCATCTTCGGAGTTTACGTTTGGAGATTCTATAGCTATCGAAAAGCGGTAGTGGCCGTCTTTCTCAAACCAGCTCAGATTTTGTTGGTAAGCATTTGCAGGAAGCCCGTTGGCCGATAATAATTGAGCGCTGCCAAAGAGTAAACGAATGTCTTGAATTCTCTGATTACCGACGGCTACACTAAAGTTGAAATCGGCTACCCCTAGGTATAAGATCGAGCTGCCTTTTTGTTGCAAGTAGATGTCGAAGTATGCGCTTCCGTCTTCGAAGTATTCGTTAGCGAGCCGTACTTCGAGTTGATAAGGTGAATTGGCCTTGACGGGTTGAACACCGAGTAGGATAGCGATCACCCAAAGCACAAATACAATGAGGAAAAATGCTTTGCCGACTAAGCTAATGCCTTGAGCTTCGTCGTATACCGGGGGTTTAACTGCGTGTCTCATGGCCTGTATTTTTGATCATCCTTACACGATGAATTACGACTCAAATTTAGATTCGTGCGCGTTTATAATAATCATGCCATAAAACACACATAAAAAAGTATTAATTAGTACTAATTTTAAAGAATGAGAATATAATAGTTTTAATGAGTTTAAATGAGTGTATGGTTTATTCATAGAATAAGTTATTAACAAAATTTAATAAATAATGAGAGAATGATTATTATAAAATATCGCCGATTCCAAATTTGAACCAAGCATCTATTCCATTCATTGAAATACGCTGTTCGTCGGCCTTTGGATTTAGGCAATAAAAAAAGGCGATGCTCAGCATCGCCTTTTTTATCGGAGTGGGTTATGAGTTTTGGCTCGGCTCAGAGGAGCGACCAGATTTCGGAATATTTTAAGGCTTTGGCTTCCTCTTCGGCACTGTCGATGCTTTTCTTGAGTAAGATGTTCAAGTGCTCGGTTTGCGCAATGCGTTTTAAACAATTCGGATCGTTAAGCTCCTTTTTCGAAAAAGAGATGCCTTCACCGGTGATTGTTCCCCGAATGGCAGGAGTAATCATTCCATATGCAGGGTAAGGTGGTTTGTGAAATACCTGATAGGTCAATACCGGGTGCAGCACCACATGTTTTTTGCCGTCGTCGCCTACGCGCAAGTCGAGGCTCACCACTACCAACCCGTCGAGCTTGAGGTCGTTCATGATTTTATAATGTGGGTAATCGATGGTATAGGTACTTGTTGCCGAACCCACTATTTCCGACAAGGAGGTTGGGCTTAAACGTTTGGTGCCTTTGTAGTTTTTTTGTACCAGCACTTTCGTTAAAGTGTCGGGGTCGCTGAAAAACTCTTGATAGGCAGGGTGTTTTACAATTCTGTCGGGACCTTCAAGGCTTACACCATGCGTCTTGAGTGTTTTTTCGAGATCGCTGTAGAGGGTTTCTATCAGGTTGTTCCAGGTAGCGTCGGGGAGTGCAGGGAACTCATAGGTGGTGATGGTGGTGGTGGTGGTAATGGTGCCTGTGTAATAATTGGTGCTTGATGATGTAGAGGTGGTTTGTTTGAAAAGTACCCCCGAAACACTCAACGATGCCAAACCAACTTTTTTCAAATGGCCTAAATCGGGTGCGTAAAAGCTATTTGGTTTTTCGGTCCAGAATTCGAATTTGCCTTGTTTTTTCTCCGATTTGCCCGTGGTATAAATCACATTGTGGCTCTCGTCTTTACCAAGCACTTTTACCGGAACAGTAGCGTAGGCGCCATTTACAATGCGAGCAGCTCCAAAAGCAGTGCCTCGCACCACCTGCTCGTCGAACGACTCAACGCGCAAATAGTTCTTTCCTTCAAATTTGATCACACTTTTCGAACGAAATCCACCCGAAATCTGCTTGCTGCGTAAAGCTTCTTTGGGAATGGTGTAGCGGTTATTGGCTTTGGCAAGGAGAAAATTACTGAAGTCTTTCCCCATCGGGATTTTTACGAGCATGGCCAAAGCAATGGGGTATTTACGTGCTTCTTCGCTCAGGTTCAATTCTAACTCAACGTCTTTGCTGAGGTCGATTTCAAAGTCGGCAGTTTTGCCATTTATACTTTTGATGGCCGGAATCGGCATGGGTTTTACTGTAAAACTCGCTTCTTGGCCTTTAGCACTTTTGATGGATACTGTTCGTGGTTTGGCGTCGCTGGCATCTACCATCAGGAGATAAGAGCCGGGGGTTGTTTCGGGAACCACCACCCCGTCGATACGAACCTCGCCTTCGAGACTCACAATACCCACGCCCGACTTATTGAGTAAAGTGATCCCTACAAAGGCCGCACCTGCCTTCCAGCTCTTTTTCATGTATTTTACGGTGAGCGTCCCCGTTTCGGCAGGATATAAGTTTTGGTAGTAACCTACAGTGGCACTGATTTCGGATAGGTCCGACTTTTTCTTGGTCAGCGCTTTCACGGCAAGTTTGCTCAACGCTTGAGCGGCAACCGAACTGCCTATTCCTACAAACAGGCTCAACAAGAGTAGTCTTTTCATGGCGAAAATTGTTTTTAGTAAAACAACACTACCCTGACGTGCAGAAACATACCCTTGCGCGGGTATTCGCCTACCGTAATATCGCCTTACTTAATGCAAGTGCATGAAGGCCAATGCGCCACCCAAAAAGGCCATGAGTACATGGCGTACGTTAAACTGGTGATTGGTGGTGCTTTCAAAAAGGATGGTGGTGGCTATTTGCAAAAAGCTGCCGGTGGCTAATGCCAAAAGAATGTGAAACATCTCGCCGTTAACGCCATTGTCGGATTGCAGCAGCAAATACCCAATACCTACACCCAACGGGGTCATGAGCGCAAAGCCCAGCAACATGGTCCAAAGGCGAGCAGTAGTAAGCCCTGTTTGTTTGAGCACGGTCATTAAAGCAAAAGCCGACGGGAATTTATGGATGACAACGCCTATGAGTAGCGGATTTTGCCAGAAGGGCTGGTCGAGTTTGAAGGTTCCATTGAGCGGGATCCCCTCTACCAATGAGTGTATGCTCAAGCTCAACAACAAACCCAGGCTAAGTGTGTTCGTTTTTTTGTGGTAGTGGGTATGGTCGTGGTGGCTATGGTCGTGGCCTAAAGGACCGTCGAGGTGGATGTGCCCATGTTCAACGCCTTCGCTGAATTTCTCGAGCAACATTTGGAAGAAGAAGCCCACGAGGATAAGAAAACCCTCGTAATGGTGGTTGGTGCGAAATACTTCGGGAAGTAGGTGCAGAATGGCGGTAGAAAACAAAAAACCTCCGCAAAAGGTAAGCACAAATTTGAGCTGCCGCGCATAAGCGCTTTTGAGCTGCATCACCAGCAAACCACCCAAAACGGGACTTAGAAACAACGCAAGCAGACCAAATACACTCATTTTTCGAGAACAACCAAACGATGAAAAAGTAAAGCACCCACTAAACCAATGCTGCTCCCTAAAATGGCGCCACCCAAAATGTCGAGTGGGTAGTGTACCCCTACATACACTTGCGAAAGCGAAATGGCCGAAGCCCAAACGAGCAAGGAGGGAAGAGCGGGTTTCCAGAAACGGAATAAAACCAATCCGTTAAAGAGGGCAAATGCAAAATGATTGGTCGCGTGGGAAGAGGTGAACGAAAAACCACCGCCACAACCAACCAGCAGTCGTACATATTCGGCCAGTTCAGGTTCGTTGCAGGGACGTAAACGCTCTACCAATGGTTTTATCACCGATGAACTCAGCATATCGCTGACGGCAAAAGTGAGCAGCACCGCCAAAACAACGAGCCATCCTTTCGTGCCAAGTCGAACTACATACCAACTCCCAAGGAAAAGGTAAAATGGCGCCCAGAAAAACATATTCCGCAGCCAAGGAGCTACCACATCGAGTAAGGGAGATGCCCAACCCTGATTGATGGCAAAAAATAGTTCCTGGTCGAATTGCAGCAGTTCGTTCATATTCTCCGGCCAATAAATATGCAGCGCGGTGAATCGGCCGAAAGTGGATCGAGCCGGTAATTGCCAAAACTGCGTATAATCTCAAAGCCTGAACGCTGCAACATAGTTGCAAGTTCCTCAGGTTGATAATTTCTTACTTTTTCGTAAAAGCTGTACGCCTGACCGCCCGCTTCAAATTCGATTTGTTTTACAATCCAGTCGGGATTGATATGTCGGCTGATCGAAAAGCGAATGTTATCGTGCTGTTGCACTTCGCTGGGGATGTGCGTTTCCTGCACATGGGTGCTATGCAGGTAGTCGAACACAAATAATCCGCCAGGTTTAAGCATTTCGTGTACGCTGCACATCACCGCTTCGTCGTCGGCCTTATCGTCGAAGTAACCGAAGCTGGTAAATAGGTTGAATACCACATCAAAGTAGGCAGGCTTCCACACTTTGCGCATATCGTGTACGGCAAAGCTTAATCGCTCGTTGGCGTGCTGACTCGCCTCCGTGATATTTCTCGCCGAAAGGTCGAGCCCAACCACACGGTATCCTTTCCGTGCTAAATAAATGGAGTGCCTGCCTTTGCCACAGGCCAAATCGAGCATCACCGTATTTAGCGGCATCGCCAAATACTGACAGATCGAATCGATGAAATGCTCGGCCTCCTTGTAGTCGCGATGCCGGTACAACAGGTGGTACCACGGGGTGTCGAACCACGATTGATACCAAGGGTGATGTCCGGGTTGTGTCATTTACGGAGTTCCAATTGAATATACACCGGGAAATGATCGCTATAACCGCCCAAATATTTGTTGCCTGCATAGGTGCGGAAGGGATTTCCTTTGAAACGTTCTTCGGTTTCGCGGGCAAAATCGGGCTTGTGCACCGCTGCCGACCCTTGCACATAGGCCAGTTTGGCATTGGCTGTTAGGGTATTCGTGGATACCACGATATGGTCAATGAGCTGGTAATTTTTTTGAAAAACGATGCTACCTTCTCCTGTGGCAGCCAACGCATAAAACGGATTGTACAGTGTGCCGCCTTGGGTTGGGGTAGTGTCGGTTGCGAGCACTTCCAGCAAACTTTTGTCAACCGGTGAATCGTTGAGGTCGCCAAGGACAAAAATCGCTGAGGTGGGGTCGGCTTTGCGGATCGAATCGCTCAAGGCTTTTACCACTGCGGCGGCAAGTTTCCTTTTGGGTTCGCTTTTTTCTTGTCCACCCAAACGAGATGGCCAATGGTTGACCATAAAATGGGCCCGCTGTCCGTTGGTGAATAGACCCGAAACCAGCAATACATCGCGGGTATTCCAGTCGGCCTGCGCCGGATCGCTCACACGGTGGCTGCTGGCGGTAACTTTTTTGAGACTTTTTTTGCGATACAAAAAGGCCACATCGATGCCGCGCCCATCGGGCGAATCGAAATGCACAATTTGGTAGGCCGATTTTTTAAGCTGCTTTTGTTTCACCAAGTCGTTTAGCACGGCTCTATTTTCAACTTCACAGAGCCCAAGTAGGTCGGGCCCCTTACCGTTATTCATGCTGCTGATCATTTGCGCAAGCTTGTCGAGCTTGGCGGCATAACGCACCGACGACCATTCTTTTTTACTTGCGGGCAGAAATTCTTCGTCGTCGATTTTTGGGTCGTTGATGGTGTCGAACAAATTTTCGACGTTGTAATGCGCTAAAACCACTTTTTGAGCAAAAGCGGGGAGGCCAAGGAGGATACAGAATACGAGCAGCGGCAATTTCATCATACAGGCTTAACAAACGTCATTTTGACATGCGAAAATAACACATTAAAATTGTTGTGAAGCGTTAACTCTACCCATGAAGAAGCTCTATCTGCTGCGTCACGCCAAAGCAGGCTTCGACCTTACCGGTCAGGCCGATGCCGAGCGTGTGCTTACCCACGGCGGCAAGCAAGATGCCATCAAGCTGGGCTACAAGCTAAAAGGCCGCAACGAAGACATCGACTGGTTCAAGTGTAGTCCGGCCCTCCGTACCCGACAAACGCTCGACACCATTACCGAGGTTACGGGCTTTAACGATAGCAGATTCGACTATGTGGCAAACATTTACCAGGCTGGCGACGAGGAGTTGCTTACCTTGGTGAAGGCCACGGCCGACCAGCACCGTTCGCTGCTGCTGGTAGGGCACAATCCCGGCATTACGCAGCTGGTAAACCGTTTAGCCATTGATTTCCGCATCGACCACCTGCCCACCTGTGGACTAGTCGTACTTGAATTTGCCATCAGCAGCTGGCATCAGCTCAGCGATCGCCAGGGGAGGGTACTTTGGTTCGACTTTCCTAAAACCGACACAACCATTTTGTAATTATGAGCTGGAATAATCCTGCGATACTGTATAAAAAGAACATCAAGGGACTGAAGTTTCAGTTACTCAACCGTGAAATAAGTTGGCTCGCCTTTAACGCCCGCGTATTGCAGGAAGCCGAAAATCCGGAAGTGCCTTTGTTGGAACGTATAAAGTTCCTCGCCATATTTTCGTCGAATCTCGACGAGTTTTTCCGCGTGCGGGTAGCCTCACAGCGGCGTTTGCTTCTGCTGAAAGGTGTGGCCTTGGAGAAGTTAAAATTTAATCCCGATTTGATTTTAAGTCAGATTCAACAAACGGTTATCAAACAACAACAGCGTTTTGAGCGCATTTTCCACGACGACATCACTCCTCTGCTCGAAAAGGAAGGCATATTTATTCTCAACGAAAATCAGCTGAGCGATCAACAAAGCGAGCACCTCAAGTTGGTTTTTCGCACGCAGATATTTCCTTTTTTGACGCCCATCATGATTTCGTCGTCGGTAGCTCAACCGCACATCAAGGACGCCTACATCTACCTGGCGGTTAAGATGTACCATGCCATCGACCCCGACGATTTTAAATACGCCCTCATTGAACTGCCCACCAAGGTAGTCCCTCGCTTTTTCCGCATGCCCACCGACGACGGTAAAGACGCCGTTATCTTGCTCGACGACGTGGTGCGGCACAATCTGCCCAAAATTTTTAGCTTTTTTGGCTACGATACTTACGAGGCTTATACCATCAAGGTAACGCGCGACCAGGAGCTCGATATCGACAACGACATCAGCGAGAACATACTCGAAAAGGTAAACAAAAGCCTCAAGGACAGGAAAAAGGGCGATCCCGTACGATTTATTTACGACTCGAGCATGCCGCTCGATTTATTGCAGTTCCTTATCCGCCGCATCGATCTCGAAAAGTCGAATTTGATACCCGGCGGGCGATATCACAATTTCAGTGATTTTATGGACTTCCCCGATTTGGGGCGTACACATTTGAAATATGCGCCGATTGCGCAAGCAACGGTGCCCTTTTTGGAGTCGCAGCGGCGCATTTTTGATGCCTTGCGCGAAAAAGACGTGATGGTGCATCATCCGTATCAGAGTTTCGACTATGTGATTCGTTTTCTTCGCGAGGCCGCTATCGACCCGCAGGTAAAGTCGATTCACATTACGCTTTACCGCGTGGCCAAAATATCGAGTGTGGCCAACTCGCTCATCACAGCGGTCATGAATGGTAAGGAGGTTACTGCTATGGTTGAGATTCAGGCGCGTTTTGATGAAGAAACCAACATATATTGGGCAGGAAAACTACAGGAAGTAGGCGCCAAGGTGATTTTTGGTCAGCCCGGCCAAAAAGTTCACTGTAAAATGTGCATGGTGTCGCGTGTTGAAAAAGGTCGTGTGCGGCAGTATGTCCATGTTGGTACTGGCAATTACAACGGTTTTACCGCCAAAATTTATTGCGACGATGGCTTATTCACCGCCGATAAACGCATCACCGCTGAGGTAGCCCGTTTGTTCAAATCGCTTGAAAGAGGGGTGAAGCCTTATGCCTACCGGCATTTGTTGGTGGCGCCGTATGAGTTGCGGAATAAGTTCGAAACCTTTATCGATCGCGAAATGGCCGCCGCCAAACGCAATAAACCGGCGTACATGATTTTGAAGATGAACAGTCTGGTAGATCCAGACATGATTCAAAAGTTGTATGAAGCCAGCAATGCAGGGGTAAAAATCAAATTGATCATTCGCGGTATATGTTGCCTCATCCCTGGAATTAAGGGGCTGAGCGAAAATATCGAGGTGATTTCGATCATCGACCGCTTTTTGGAGCATTCGCGCGTTTACATTTTTGGAAATCAGGGTAACGAGAAAATTTATTTGTCGAGTGCCGACTGGATGACGCGCAACCTGAGCAACCGCGTAGAAATAGCCTTTCCGGTATATTCTGCCGACTTGCGCAAGGAGATACGCGATATGATTGATATTCAGCTGGCCGATAATTTGAAGGCCCGTTCGATGAGCGATCCACTGGCCAACCAGTTCAAAAAAGTGGATAAGGGTGAAGAACTTGTTCGGGCCCAATACGCGATTTACGATTATTTTGTGCGCAAATCGGAAGTTGATTTAACCCAATTTCCGAAGCATAAAACCACAAAAGTTCCGCATTGAACGTAGCCGCAATCGATATTGGCTCCAACGCCGCCCGACTCTACATCTGTAGTTTTTTTCACGATGGTGCCGATCAAACGCGCATCAAAATCTTGGAATTTGTACGTGTACCCATACGCTTGGGCGATGAGGTTTTCAACAAAGGTTTTATCTCCGAGGTAAAAACCAGTGAGTTGGCCGAGCTCATGCGGGCGTTTTCGATACTCATGAAGTTGTTTCATGTGGAGGATTATATGGCCTGCGCCACCTCTGCCATGCGTGAAGCCACCAATGGCAAGGAAGTAAGCGACCGCATTGCTGCTGAAACGGGCGTGCGCATCAACATCATCAGCGGCCAAAAAGAAGCCGAATTGATTTTTAAGGCTCACCAAGAGTTGATTGAAGAAGGCGGTAAATTGCTTTTTGTAGATG
>VFQR01000624.1_pt1 | contig 42391 bp, 47 predicted proteins | sample 3512321 | NCBI WGS metagenome assembly VFQR01 (sample SAMN10412374, study PRJNA504923) | tailings metagenome | isolation source: Relicate 3 Philex TSF1 revegetated site | place: Philippines: Tuba, Benguet | collected 2017-08-29 | reverse complement strand
ATCGGCACGCGCCTCGACGAACAGCGCGACGTCGGACGCTATCTCACTGGGCTGCTCGTCTTTCTCGGCTTGCTCGGCACCTTCTGGGGCCTGCTCGAAACCGTCGGTTCGGTCGGCCGCGTGATCCAGTCGCTCGATGCGACGGGAGATTCCGGACGCATGTTCGACGACCTGAAGACGGGTCTCGCAGCACCCCTCGGCGGTATGGGCATCGCGTTTTCGTCGTCGCTGTTCGGTCTCGCAGGCTCGCTCGTACTCGGCTTCCTCGACCTGCAGGCAAGCCAGGCGCAGAACCGCTTCTACACCGACCTCGAAGACTGGTTGTCGACGACGGTCGCCGATCTCGGCGCGGTCGAACTCGACACGTCGAGCGCCGCAGCACCGCTCGCCGCCGCCATCCAGCGTCTCGAGAAGTCGCTGGAAAGTGCAGGCGGCGACCGCAGTTCGAAGGCCATGGTCAATCTCGCAAGCAGCCTGCAGGAACTCGTCCAGCACATGCGCGGCGAGCAGCAGATGCTGCGCGACTGGGTCGAGGCCCAGTCCGAACGGCAGAACGATGTGCGCGATCTCCTTGAGAAGCTGACGCGCGAAGACGCAAAGAGGCGATAAAAATGGCGCTGGGCCGCTCGCGCACCGACCGCAGGGTCGACTACTGGCCGGGCTTCGTCGATGCCCTGTCGACACTCCTGCTCGTTTTCATCTTCCTGATTTCGATCTTCACGGTCGCGCAGTTCTTCCTCAGCCAGGAGATCGCGGGCAAGCAGAACCAGGTCGTGCGGCTGCAAGTGCAACTGAAGCAGTTCGCGGACCTCCTCGCGCTGGAACGCGCGACCACGGCATCCCTCGAAGACCAGGTTTCGGGATTGCGCGCGACCCTGCGCGGCACGGAGGCCGAGCGCGACAAGCTGCGCGGCGACAGCAGCGCCGCAGGCGACGCCAAGGGCCGGGTTCAATCGCTCGCCTCCGACCTCGAAGCCGAAAAGAAGATGAGCGAGCAGCAGGTCTCGCAGATTTCGCTTCTCAACCAGCAACTCGCGGCGCTGCGCCGCCAGATCGGGGCGCTCGAAGCCGCACTCGAAGCCTCGGAGAAGCGCGAGAAGGAAAGCCAGACCAAGATTTCCGATCTGGGTTCGCGGCTCAACGTGGCGCTCGCGCAGCGCGTGCAGGAACTGAACCGCTACCGCTCGGACTTCTTCGGGCGACTGCGCACCGTGCTCGGCAACCGGCCGGAAATCCGCATCGTCGGCGACCGCTTCGTGTTCCAGTCCGAAGTCTTCTTCGACCCCGGATCGGCGGAATTGAAGGAAGGCGCGACACCCGAACTCGACAAGTTAGCCGCCGCATTGCTCGAACTGATCGACAAAATCCCGAAGGACATTCCCTGGGTGTTGCGCGTGGACGGCCACACTGACGTGCGGCCGATCGCAAGCGCGCGTTTCCCCTCGAACTGGGAGCTTTCGGCGTCGCGCGCGATTTCGGTCGTGAAGTACCTGATCACGCGCGGCATCCCGGCAGATCGCGTGGTGGCCGCGGGCTTCGGCGAATTCCAGCCGATCGATCCCGCGAACAACGACGAAGCCTATCGCCGCAACCGGCGTATCGAATTGAAGATTACTGAGCGCTGATCGCGAACATTCTCGCACTCGCCGCGAGAATAAGGGCGACTACTGCGCGTGATGGAACTGCAATTCCGCAAGACGCGCATAAAGCCCGCCGCTCGCGGAAAGCTTCGCGTGCGTACCCTCTTCCACGACACGCCCTTTTTGCAGCACGATGATGCGATCCGCGCCGAGCACGGTCGCAAGCCGGTGCGCGATCACGAGCGAGGTGCGGCCTTCCATGGTGCGCTCGAGTGCTTTCTGCACGAGCGCCTCGCTCTCGGCATCGAGCGCGGAGGTGGCTTCGTCGAGCAGAAGGACAGGCGCGTCGCGCAACACCGCGCGGGCAATCGCAAGCCGCTGCCGCTGCCCGCCGGATAGCGTGACCCCACGCTCGCCCACCTGCGTCGAAAACCCTTGCGGAAGATTGCGAACGAATTCATCGACCAGCGCGGTTTCTGCCGCACGCTTTACTTCTTCATCGCTTGCGCCGGGCCGGCCATAGCGGATGTTCTCGGCGATCGAGGCCGCGAAGATCGCTGGCTCCTGCGGCACGAGCGCGATGTTCTTTCGAACCGCATGCGGATCCGCCTTTGCGATGTCGACGCCATCGAACAAAATCTTGCCCGCGCCCGGATCGTCGAAGCGCAGGAGTAGATGAAAAATCGTGCTCTTGCCCGCACCCGACGGTCCGACGACAGCGATGCGCTCGCCCGGCGCGGCGTGGAAGCTCACGTCGTTCAGCACCGGCGATTCCCGAAGCGTCGGATAAGCGTAGGAGACCTTCTCGAAGCGGACTTCACCGCGTGGCTTCGCAGGAAACGCGGCAGGCAGCGCCGGAGCCCGAATGGCCGGCTCGGTATGCAGGAGTTCGACGATCCGCTCGGCCGCCCCCGCAGTCTGCGAAATTTCGCCGCCGACTTCTGCGAGCGCCCCAAGCGCGCCAGCTGCAAACACCGAATAAAGAACGAACTGGCCGAGCGTACCGGGCGTCATCTCGCCCGCAAGCACGCTTTGTGCGCCGGACCAGAGGATCAGCACGACGCAGGCGAAGGCCAGAAAGATCGCGACCGCCGTCAGATAGGAACGCGCACGCGTCGCATCCCTGGCTGCACCGAACGCCTCATCGATGGCCACGCCGAAGCGCGCCTTCGCAGCCTCTTCCGCCGTCATCGCCTGCACTGTGCGCACGGCGCCGATCGCTTCAACCGCAAAGGCCGTGGCATCCGCGAGCCGGTCCTGCGCCATGCGCGAGCGCCGGCGCACCGCGCGGCCGAAGCCGAACAGCGGCAGCATCACGAGCGGAATGGCGATGAGCACGAGCAGCGAAAGCTTCGGGCTTGTGATGACCATCATCGCCGCAGCACCGATCAGGAGGAGCGCATTGCGCAGCGCAACCGAGGCGGAGGAGCCCACGGCGGACTTGATCTGCACCGCGTCAGCCGTAAGCCGCGAACTGATTTCGCCCGCGCGGGCGCGATCGAAAAACGCGGCGTCCAGCGAGACGATGCGCGCGAATACCGCACTCCTGAGATCGGCCACCACCCGCTCGCCGATGGTGGTGACGAGGTAGTAACGGGCAGCACTGGCGGTCGCGAGGATCGCGACCACGCCGAGGATCGCGAGGAAATACTGGTTGATGGTCCCGCCCTCCCCGGTCCCGAAGCCGAGGTCGATCATGCGCCGCACGGCCAGCGGGATCGCGAGCGTCGCGAGCGCCGCGGCAAAAAGCGCGAGCAGTGCAGCCAGGAACCGGCCGGGGTAGCGCAGCACGTAGGGCAGCAGGGCAAGGAGTGGCCGGAACCGGGGTTTGACGGCGTTTTCGGGCCTTTCCGGCCGTTCGGATCGCTCGGCTTGAGTCACAGGAGGCTCTCGGCTATATCGCCCGCCAATCAGCAGGGCTTGATTAGATCGACCGGCGCGTGGCCCCTGGCCCGCGAGAAGGCAGAGGATTGGCGATGAAAGAAGGCATTCACCCCGACTATCACACCATCAAGGTCGTGATGACGGACGGCTCGGAATACACGACACGCTCGACGTGGGGCAAGGAGGGCGACACCCTCAACCTCGACATCGACCCGAAAACGCACCCGGCATGGACCGGCGGCTCGGCGCAGTTGCTCGACCGCGGCGGCCGTTTGTCGCGCTTCAAGAACAAGTTCGGCTCCATCGGCGCCGCGAAAGAAAAGAAGTAAGTACCCGCTGCTTCACGAAATACAAAACCCCGCGGCTCGCCGCGGGGTTTTTTTGTTTCTGGCTACCCTCATGGTGAGGAGCGCGAGCGAAAGCGAGCGCGTCTCGAACCATAAGGTATGGGCTGATTCATCCTTCGAGACGCCGCTTCGCGGATCCTCAGGATGAGGAAGTTTACCGCTTCGTATCGAAGGCGGCGCGCAAGAGACCGATCTGCGCTTCGACCGGATTGGAGGCGTCGATCTTCTCCGGCGCCTTCATGTTGTAGACCAACTGGTCGAGCCGCAGCACCTGCTCGTGAATGTTGCGGGAGGTTTCGATCAGCTCCTGCAGGCGTTGCGGCAGCGACGCCATCGACTCCTCGTGCGGAGGACCCCAGGCGGTGAGCTTCACCTTGGTCTTTTCCGTCCTCGCCTGATCGAAGGAGAGTTCGCCTTCGTTCACGGCGCGCTGCAGAAGCAGCCAGGACGCGATCTGCATGAGCCGCGTGGTCAACCGCATGGACTCGGTCGCGTAGGCGAGTGCCGCCGGACGCGCGAGCGACTTCGCATCGGTGCGGCCCGGGCCGTCGAGATAGGCGGCCGTCGCCTCGACCAGCGCCATGCCTTCACGAAAGAGTGCGCCGAACTGCTCGCCCTGCGCCATGCGCACCACGAGATGAACCGGACGATCCTGTTTTTCGATTGCGTCGGACATTGTTTCCCCCGGCGCCACCGCGCCGGGCTCCTCTTTAACGCATCGCGCGCCACGTTCCAAAGTCCGCGGGCACGCCCTCGGACGAAGTTCCGTGCAAGTTGCGCGCCGCCCACAGTGTGCGGGATCGGGACAAAAAAAGAGCCGCCCAAAGGAGCGGCTCTGAAGTCTGTTCACAGGGAGGCGTCAAACAGAGTGGACAGGAGCCACTCGACGTCCAGAAGCTGGACACCTTCGATAGTGATCTCGAAACCTTAATGAGCGGTAAATTCGTAAAATTCGTATGAATCTCAACGCTTGAAGAAGGCATCCGCCGCGGATTTCGACGCCTGCTTGCGGCCGATATCGGCTTCCAGCCGCGCGATTTCTTCCCGCAGCAAAGCAATCCGCTCGCGCAATTCCTCGACCGAGACCAACGACAGGTCGGCGCCGATTTCATGCGCGATTTTCTTCTTGGGGCGGTCGTCGTCTTCGGGTTTCATCGCTGCCTCCGTTTCTTCCTGCCAAATGTAGCGGCCCAGGCCGCGCATTGTCATGGTCCGTCTCACCCCGTAGAGAACGGCCGACCAATCTGGAGCCCGTGATGACCCTGCCCGACAAGATGACCGTGATCGCGATGACCGCACCCGGCGATCCGGATGTGCTGCAGCCGCAGACCCGCGACGTACCGAAGCCCGCCGACACGCAAATTCTCGTTCGCGTTCGCGCGGCCGGCGTGAATCGCCCGGATGTCATGCAGCGGCAGGGCAAGTATCCGCCTCCGCCCGGCGCGCCGGATTACCCGGGGCTCGAAATCGCTGGTGAAGTGGCCGCCACCGGCGCGAAAGCTTCGCGCTGGAAAGTTGGCGACAAGGTCTGCGCACTTGTTGCCGGCGGCGGCTACGCCGAATACGCACTCGTCGACGAGACCAATGCGCTTCCCGTTCCGAACGGCTTCTCCTTCGTGGAAGCCGCCGCACTTCCGGAAACCTTCTTCACCGTCTGGCACAACGTCTTCGAGCGCGGCCGCCTGAAGGCGGGCGAGACCATGCTCATCCACGGCGGCACCAGCGGCATCGGCACCACCGCGATCATGCTCGCCAAGGCGTTCGGTGCGAAAGCGATCGCAACGGCAGGCTCCAAGGACAAGACCGACGCCTGCCGCAAGCTCGGCGCGGATTTCGCGATCGACTACAAGACGCAGGATTTCGTCGCGCTCACCAAAGAGCAGACCGGCGGCAAGGGCGCCGATCTCATCATCGACATGGTCGGCGGCGACTACGTCGATCGCAATCTCGATGCTGCGGCAGTCGAAGGCCGCATCGTGCAGATTGCGACCCAGAAGGGCTTCAAGGTCGAGATGAATCTCATCAAGATCATGTCGAAGCGCCTGACCTTCACCGGCTCGACGCTGCGCCCGCGACCCGTCGCCGACAAGGCAGCGATTGCTGATGCACTGCGGGAGAAGGTCTGGCCGCTGCTCGACCAAGGCAAGATCAAGCCGGTGATCGACAGCACGTTCCCGCTCGCGGAAGCCAACAAGGCCCACGCCCGCATGGAATCCTCCAACCACGTCGGGAAAATCGTTTTGACCGCCTGACGCGGTCCGGTTTGCCTTCCGCGCACAGGCCGCACGCCCGCGCGAACGGGCGTTAACCTCGTTTGCCCCTTGCCTTGCCGCCGCCGCATGCGGCGGCTACTCCTGAAAGAGGCCGGGAGGGGGTTCCGGGCCATCGCCTCAAGTGCCCGGAGGATCCGAATTTTGCGGTTCGGACGGTTAGTGTTTGCGTGTTTCGCCTTGCTCGCGGCCTCCGCGAGCCTTGCGCCCGTGCGCGCAGTCGAAGCCGTCGTCATCCGTCCGAACACGCCCGCGCTCGATCTGCTGCCCGCCGTCGAGCGGCACACCACCGACGGCGACCGCCTGCAGGTTTCCACCGCTCCGGGTTCGGACGGCATCGTACGCCGCATCGAAGTCCGCGCCAGAAACGCACGCGGCACCACGCACTGGATCGTCTTCGCGCTTTCGAACAACACCGACGAACAGCTCGACCGCCTGCTCGTCGCGCCGAACTATCTGATGTCCGGCTCCGGCCTGTTCTGGCCGGATCTCGGCGCCTCGCGCATCGTCAACCTGACGCCATCGCAGGGCTTTCGCCCCGACCGGCAGAATGCCACCGACGCTTCGATCTATCTGATCACGATGGATCCCGGCTCGACCGTGACTTTCGTCGTCGAGCTTTCGTCGCCGGATATTCCTCAGCTTCGCCTCTGGGAGCCGCGCGCCTATGAAGCGAAGGTCAACTCGTTCACGCTTTATAACGGCATCGTCATCGGCGTTGCCGGTTTGCTCGCGCTGTTCCTGACCATCCTTTTCGTCGTCAAAGGCAGCCTGATGTTCCCGGCCGCCGCGGCGCTCGCCTGGGCGGTGCTGGCCTATATCTGCATCGACTTCAATTTCTGGACGAAGGTGTTCTCGCTTTCGCCGGCAGCCGAACAATTCTGGCGCGCTTCCGGCGAAGCCATTCTCGCAGCCACGCTCGTTGTGTTCCTGTTCGCCTACCTCAACCTCGGGCGCTGGAACGTGCGCTATTCGCAGGTCGCGGCGGCATGGCTCATCTTCCTGTCGGCCCTCGTCGGCCTTGCGCTGTTCGATCCGCCGATCGCCGCCGGCATCGCACGCATGTCCCTGCTGTTCGTCGCCTTCGCGGGCTTCGGTCTCGTGCTCTATCTTTCGACGCACGGCTTCGACCGCGCGGTGCTTTTGATTCCGACCTGGTTCCTGCTCACGATGTGGGTGCTGGCTGCGGGCCTCGTCGTTTCGGGCGCGATCACGAACGATCTCGCCGCACCCGCGCTGCTGGGCGGTCTCGAGCTGATCGTCATGCTGATTGGCTTCACGGTCATGCAGCATGCCTTTGCCGGCGTTTCGGCCGAGGGCCTGATGAACGACGTCGAACGCCGCGCGCTTGCCGTCACCGGCGCCGGCGAAATCGTGTGGGACTGGGACGTGATCCGCGACCGCATTTTCGTCAGCCCCGAAGCCGAGGCGCTGCTCGGACTGAAGCGTGGCGCGATGGAAATCGAAGCGCAGACCTGGCTCGAATACGTCCATCCCGCGGACCGCGACCGCATCCGCCTCGCACTCGACGGTCTCCTCGATCATCGCCGCGGGCGCATCATGCAGTCGCTCCGGCTCAAGGCTGAAGACGGACACTATTTCTGGTTCTCGCTGCGTGCGCGCCCGGTCGTCGGCACCGACGGCGAAGTCCTTCGCGTTGTCGGCACCATGAACGACATCACCGAACTGAAGGTCGCCGAAGAACGGCTCCTGCAGGATGCGGTGCACGACAACCTGACCGGACTGCCGAACCGCGAACTGTTCCTCGACCGGCTGGATGCAGCCATCAATTTCACCAAGGCTGACGACAAGATCCGACCGACACTCATCATCGTCGATCTCGACCGCTTCAAGCAGCTGAACGCTTCGGTCGGCACGACCGCCGGCGACTCGATCCTGTTGACCGTAAGCCGCCGTCTTTCACGGCTTCTGAAGCCGCAGGATACGCTCGCGCGCATCGCCGGCGACCAGTTTGCCATCGTGCTTCTGTCCGAACGCGAGGCCGACCGCATCACCGCCTTTGCCGACACCATTCGCCGGAGCGTACGCGCGCCGATCGGCTTCGGGGAACGGCAGATCTTCCTGACCGCCTCGATCGGCATGGCGCTGGTCGACGGCCAGACCAAGGACCGCGCCGAGATCCTGAAGAATGCGGAACTTGCGATGCATGCCGCAAAGCAGGCCGGCAACGACCGCATCGAAGTCTTCAAGCCGTCGATGCGCAACGACAAGATCGATCGCCTTACGCTGGAATCGGATCTCCGCCGCGCGCTTGAGAAGGACGAGATCATCGTCATGTACCAGCCGATCGTGCGGCTGGAGGATCGGCGCGTTGCCGGCTTCGAGTCGCTGCTGCGCTGGAACCACCCGAAGCTCGGGCGCATCGGACCCGCAGAGTTCATCCCGATCGCGGAAGAAACCGGCACGATCGTCGAGATCGGCCGCTTCGTGCTCGATCGTTCGGCGCGTCAGCTTGCGATCTGGCAACGCGCGCTGCGCGGCGCCAATCCGCTGTTCCTGAGCGTGAACATCTCCTCCCGCCAGTTGATGCGGCACGACCTGATCCAGGATGTAAAAAGCGTGCTGTCGCGGCACGTGCTGACCCCGGGCTCGCTGAAACTCGAACTGACCGAGTCGCTGGTCATGGAGAACCCCGAACTCGCGGCGCAGATGCTGCACAAGATCCGGGAACTCGGCGCCGGCCTGTCGCTCGACGACTTCGGGACCGGCTATTCTTCGCTCGCGTACCTGCAGCGCTTTCCGTTCGATACGATCAAGATCGACCAGCAGTTCGTCAAAGGGTCGGGCAACAAGCGCGGTGCGCGGCCGGTGATCCTGCGCTCGATCGTGCAGCTTGCACACGATCTCGGCATGGACGTCGTCGCCGAAGGCGCGGAGTCGGATTCGGATGCGGTGGAGCTCTACCAGATCGGCTGCGAATACGTGCAGGGCTTCGCCTTCGGCGAACCCATGAGCGCGGACGAAGCCCGCCAGCTCATTGCGCCGGAAATCAAACCGCGCACGGCGGCGGCAAGGCCGCCCGCGAAACCCGCGACCGCGCGGTAAATCTCAGGCGTGTCCGGCTTCGGATGAAAGCATCGCCGGGTCGATGCCGATTTTCTTCAGCGCGAGTTCGTATTTGTGTTCGGCATGCGCGCCGAAAATCAACGCGCTGTCGGCTTCGCAATTGAGCCAGCCGTTCGCCTGAATCTCGCTCTCGAGCTGCCCCGGCGCCCAGCCGGCATAGCCGAGCGCGAGCACCGCATTCTCCGGGCCGCTGCCGCTTGCGATTGCCTTCAGGATGTCGAGCGTCGCAGTGAGGCAGATGCCGTTGTTGATGGGAAGCGTCGAATCTTTCACGAAATAATCCGCGCTGTGCAGAACGAAACCGCGTTGCGTTTCCACGGGGCCGCCTTTCAGCACACGCACGCCCTCGCCGTGCTTCGGCAGCTCGATCAGCCCCTCGCCGGGCACGACATCGAGTTGCACGAGCAGGTCGGAAAAACGAATGTTCGGCGCGGGCTGGTTGACGATGATTCCCATAGCGCCCTCCGAGGAATGTGCGCAGACGTAAATCACCGAGCGGTTGAAGCGCTCGTCCTGCATGGTCGGCATCGCGACGAGAACCTGTCCGTCGAGATAGCCTTCGTTCGAGGCTTTCGAAGACTCGCGTGCAATCTTCATAGGGGAAAGCCTAGCCGGGCGCGGGCGGAATGAAAATGCGGCATTGGGACGATCAAACTCACGCATTCGTGGTTGGGCTCCTGCCCGAATCGATGTTTACGGTGCCTTCTTGGTGAAAAAATGCACTTCGACCGGCTAAGTTCCACGCTCCTCTCCGCCGCATTGACGCTGGCGCTTTCGGGTCATGCATTCGCGGACGCTTCGCAGCCCGTGATGGCGGGAGAGGCGGCGGTTCGTCTGCTCGTCGCGGGCAAAGACAATACAAATTCCGCGCCAGTTTTCCGTGGCGGCATCGAGGTCGTTCTGAATCCCGGCTGGAAGACCTACTGGCGTTACCCCGGCGACGCCGGCATTCCGCCACGCTTCGACTGGAGCGGATCGGAGAACATCGCAAACGTCGAAGTGCTCTACCCTGCACCGAAACGGATTTCCGACGGCAGCGGCCAGACTTCCATCGGTTATGAATCGCGCGTCACGTTTCCGCTGCGTATCACAGCAAAGGATCCCGCTTCTCCCGTCACGCTGCGATTGAAAATGGATTTCGCGACCTGCGAGAAACTTTGCATCCCGGCGCAGGCCGAGACGACCCTCTCCTTCTCCTCCACCGCTTCCGCGGAGCCTTCCCTCGACGATGCGGAGAAGCGCGTGCCGATCCGGATCAGGCCGAAAGACACTTCGTCGCTCGCCACTTTCGAGGCCCGCGTCGAGCGGGGAAAAGCGGCGGACGGCAGCGACGCCCGCATCCTGGTCAAGGTGCTGACCACGGCGGCCGGAACGCTCGATCTCTTCGCCGAAGGCCCGGACGAGAAATGGACGCTTTCGCTGCCCCAGCCTTTGGAGGCGAAAGCGGGCAAGGCCGTTTTTGCAATTCCCCTCGAAAATTCCCGCTTCGGCAACGCGGACGTCCCACCGAAACTGCGCCTGACGCTGGTGGGAGGCGAGCAGGCCTTCGAGACCGAAATCCCTCTCGACTAACGTCGCGCGCCGACTAGGATGCGCCCCGCACGAAAACAGTGAGAGCGGATATGACCATCAAAGTTGGCGACAAGCTTCCCGACGCGACCTTCCAGACCATGACGCCCGACGGCATCAAGCCGCGCACGGGCGCCGAAATTTTTGCCGGCAAGAAGGTCGTCCTGTTCGGCGTACCGGGAGCTTTCACGCCGACGTGCTCGCGCAACCACCTGCCTGGCTTCATCGCGAAAGCGGACGAATTTTTCGCGAAGGGCGTGGACACGATTGCGGTGACTGCCGTGAACGACGTGCACGTCATGGGTGCGTGGGCGAAGGCAAACCCGGGCAAGATCGAGTTTCTCGCCGACGGCAACGGCGCCTTCGTGAAATCGGTCGGCCTCGATTACGACGGCACGGAGCGCCTGATGGGTCCCGTCCGCTCGCGCCGCTACGCGCTCTATGCCGAGGACGGTGTGGTGAAGATCCTCAACATCGAGGAAGTCACCTCGAAGGCCGAAGTCTCCGGCGCGGATAATCTTCTGAAAGCGATCTAGCGCTTACGCGATGATATCCGGGAAGAGCTGGTCCTCGATCGCGCCGATGCGGTCGCGGAGTTGCAGCTTGCGCTTCTTCAGCCGCTGCACCTGAATCCGGTCATGGCCTGAAGTGGAGAGCAGCGCGTCGATCGCCGAGTCGAGGTCGCGATGCTCCTGCTTCAACTGCTCCAGTTCGAGCGTGAGTTCGCGTTCTTCATCTCGCGTCATCGCACAGCCGCATTTGCAGGCCGCCGAACCGGCCTTTTGGTGAAGTATTGCGCCGCACTGGAACCCGGGCAAGCACCGGAACCTGCGTCGCTTTTTCCATTTCTACACCACGCCGGTGGATTGCTGCGCCGCCATCGGCCGGTTTCAATCGACATCCGGGGAGTAGGGTGGCAAGATTCCCTGCCTCGCAATCAGGGAGAGATCGCAACCCATGTCGATTCAGTCCCATTTAGCCAGACTTGAGCGGAAGCATGAGGCTCTGGAGCGCGAAATCGAATTCGAACGTGCTCATCCCGGAAGCGACAGCCTCCGGCTTGCGGAGTTGAAACGCAGAAAACTCTCGCTCAAGGACGAAATCGCCAGACTGCAGGAAGAAACGCTGCACTGACGACCCCACCCCCCGTTGCTTCGCATGGACCGCCGGCCGTTCGCCGGCGGTTTTCTTGTCGCCGCCCCGTTAGGGTTAGCCGGCAAGCCTAACGCGTAGGCTTAACTACGCGTTACGCGAGACAGAACAATTATCCTGTTTAATTTGCTTCTCGCCCCGTGGCCGGGGATGCGCCCGCAGATTTTTGCGCGGCGCGGCCACAGGCGAGGAACGTATGAAACGAATATTGATAGCGGCTGTTGCGATCATGCTGGCCGCGATGCCGGTGACGGCCGAAGCCCAGCAGCAAAACAACCCAAACGGCAACCAAAACCCGCTGATCCTTTTCACCGGCATTTTCAGCGCCGTGAACTGCATCTTCACCTGCGGCGGCGCGGCAAAGACCGTCGTGACAACCACCTGGGTTTCGCAGCAAGAGACCTTCGTAACGACGGCCACGAAGAAAACGACCTACGGCGCCTATCTGGGCGGCGCGATGGCCTGCACGTTTCTCTGGCCCTTCATCAACCATCTCTCCGGCGGCAAGGAGCCGACGGCGGAGGAAGCGGCCATGATTACCCTCGGCTGCTGGGTGCCGGGGCTCGGGATCGTCCTCTACCTTCAGAACGGCTACACGCCATGAAGCGAATCCTGAAGAAGCGAGCCCTGAAAAAGCAGAAACCCGGCGCGATCGCTCGCGCCGGGTTTTTCTTTTGGTTCGGAAGCAGACCTTACATCGCTTTCAGGTTGGCTGCAGCCGCCTTGCCGCGTTCGGTCGCGACATCGAACGAAACCTTCTGGCCTTCGTTCAAGGTCTGCAAGCCCGCGCGCTGCACGGCCGAAATGTGCACGAACACATCCTTGCCGCCGTCATCCGGCTGGATGAAGCCAAAACCCTTCTGCGTATTGAACCACTTCACGGTACCAGTAGCCATTCACGGCCTCCTTGAAACGCACGTCCTAGTGCGGTCGTCGTCGCCGCCGCGACCATCGCGGACGGCGTAACAATCCGAGTTTTGGGAAGTGTCTTGCAGATAGCCCCAAAACAGGAGCGTCGTATCAAGGCCAGCCAAACCCAGTTGCGAGACGAGGTGACTCGAAATTTGAGGCAAGGTCAAGGCGCGGACAAACCCCCAAAGGCACGCATCGTTACTCTCTCGGATTTGCATCAAATCGCTGGCGCGTTCTTTCGTTCCCGTTTGCCGAAAAAAATCTTCGAACCGCCCTGCGGACGCATCACCCGGATAGGGGATCGGCCGATTGGGAAGCATTGCTGGCATAATTAGCATAATACGGAAGCGGCGCGCGTCCTTGCGCCGGCGCATAGTCCGTGCACGAACGATTTTTAGGCAGGCTTCCGCAACGTCGAACGGCCGAACAGCGGGTCAGCTCTCCCCACTGATCTTCCGCTGCACCCGCTTGTCGAAACGCTCGACGTTCACAACCACGCGTTCATGAGTGCCGCCGCCGATGGTTTCCTTTTCGTCTTCGGCGCTTACGTCGAACCAGATGTTGCGGCCTTCGACTTTGGTCACGATCGCCGTTGCCTTGATCTTCATGCCGACCGGGGTCGCGGCGATGTGCTTGACGTTGAGCAGCGTGCCGAGGCTTTGATGCCCCGGCGGCAGCAGGTGTTCCGCCGCCTTCAGCGCCGCCGCCTCGATGGCGTTGATCATCACGGGCGTTGCCAGAACGCGGATCTTGCCGGAGCCGACCCGCGGCGCGGTGTGCTCCTCGCCCACGACGAGTTCGAAGCTTCCGGTAGCGCCGGGTTTGATGTTCGCGGTGGTGTCGGTCATTACGTTCTTTCCGCGCAATTCGTCATGGCCGGGCTTGTCCCGGCCATCCACGCCTTGCGTCACTCGCTACAGTAAAGGCGTGGATGCCCGCGACAAGCGCGGGCATGACGCAGGTTAAGGTCAACCACGTAATTGTTTCTCTCTATCTGACGAGCCTCGCCGCCTCCCGGCCTGCGATGCGTCCGGAGAAGATGCAGCCGCCAAGGAACGTGCCTTCCAGCGCGCGATAGCCGTGCACGCCGCCGCCGCCGAAGCCCGCGACCTCGCCCGCCGCGAACACGTTGCCGAGCGGGCTCTTGCCGTCCTTGAGCACACGGGAAGTGAGATCGGTCTCAATGCCGCCGAGCGTCTTGCGCGTCAGTACCCAGAGCCGCACCGCGATCAGCGGTCCTGCGGCCGGATCCAGGAGCTTGTGCGGCTTCACGGTGCGGATCAGCTTGTCGCCGATATAGACGCGTGCCGCGCGGATCGCGGCGATCTGCAGGTCCTTGCCGAACTTGTTGTCGAGATCGCGGTCGCGCGAGACGACTTCGCGCGTCACCGTTTCGAGATCGACCATGTTCTTCTGCGTGAGCGCGTTCATCTTGGCGACGAGTTCGGGCAGCGCATTCGCCGTCACAAAATCTTTTCCGGCGTTCACGAATTTCTGCACCGGCGTCAGCGTGCCGCGCCCGCGCTTCAACACGCCCATAATGCTTTTGCCGGTGAGGTCCGGATTCTGCTCCTGACCGGAAAGCGCGAACTCCTTGCCGATGGTGCGCTGGTTCAGGAGGAACCACGAATGGTCGTGCCCATGCTTCGTAATGTGCGCGAGCGCACCGAGCCCGTCGTAGCCGGGGAACAGCGGCACCGGAAAGCGCTTGCCGGTGGCGTCGAGCCACAACGGCGTCGGCCCGGAGAGAATGCGGATGCCATGGCGCGACCAGATCGGCGCGTAGTTATCGATGCCTTCCGGGTAGTGCCACATGCGGTCGGCGTTGATCAGCCGTCCGCCCGCACGCTCCACCACGCCCTGCATCAGGCCGTCGACGTGATCCGGAACGCCGGAAAGCATGTTGGCCGGCGCCTTGCCCATGTTCGCGGGCCAATTCTTGCGCACCAGATCGTGGTTGCCGCCGATGCCGCCGGACGTCACGATGATGGCCTGCGCCTTGAGTTTGAAATCGCCGACGACCTTGCGCGATGATTTCGCGGCGCGCTCCACATTCGACGGCTCGAGCACTTCCCCTTCGACGCCGTCTTCCATGCCGCCGGTCGCCGTCAGCTTCGTGACGCGATGGCGGAAGCAGAAGCGCACGAGACCCTTCTTTTCCGCTTCGCGCAAACGCCGCACGAAGGGCTCGATCAGCGCCGGTCCCGTGCCCCAGGTGATGTGAAAACGAGGCACCGAGTTGCCGTGACCGGTCGCGGTATACCCGCCGCGCTCCGCCCAGCCCGGCACCGGAAACCAGCGCACGCCCTGCGCGTGAAGCCACGCGCGTTTCTCGCCGGAAGCGAAATCCACATAAGCCTCGGCCCATTTTTTAGCCCAATGATCTTCCTCGCGATCGAACGCCGCCGAGCCCTGCCAATCCTGCCAGGCGAGATCGCGCGAGTCCTTGATGCCGAGGCGGCGCTGTTCGGGTGAATCCACGAGCATCAGGCCGCCGAACGACCAGAATGCCTGTCCGCCGAGGGACTGTTCCGGCTCCTGATCGAGGATGATGACCTTCTTTCCGGCATCGGCGACTTCCGCCGCCGCCACGAGTCCGGCCAGACCGCCGCCGACGACAATGACATCCGCGTCCATGCATTTCCTCCCGCACCCGCTATGCGCAATTTACGCGCGGCCTGGCTTGCCGCTGTTTGCTTGTCCCACTATAGCCTAGCGAAACTTCCAATCCCGCGCGACTGGCGCAACGTTACGCAACGTCACCCGATGCAAAAGCTGCCTCCCCGATACAACCACTTCGTCGTTCCGATGCTGCTGACGTTCTTCATGACCGCGATCGTCGCGGCCGTTTCGTCCGTGATCGCAGTCGGTGCCAATGCCGCCGCGCTCCGCATCTGGCCGGGCGCGTGGGCTGCGTCGTGGGTCATCGCATTCCCCGCTGCACTCGTGATGCTGCCGTTCTCGCGCTGGCTTGCGAGCTTCTTCGTGCAGGCGCCGAAGTAGTTCAGGATTTTCCGAACGTCCGCGCGACATAGGCGCGGATGTTCTCGGACGTCTCCTTCGCTTCCCAGACTTTCATGATCTGCTTCGCAAGACGGCCGCGGTCGTTCTTCAGAATTTGCCGCGCGGTCGCGCGCGTATGCGCCTTGTTGGCCGCGAAGGCCTCCGGACGGATCGCCGCAAGTTCGATCGCTTTTTCGGATGCGCGCACCATCAGCCGGTCGGCATCGACCGCCTCGTCCGCAAATCCGTTCAGGAGCGCGCCTTGCGTGTCGAAGGTTTCGCCGCTCGCGGTGAAGTGCGGGAGATGCAGCGGCGATGCCGTTGCCCGCAACACCTCGAAGGCGAACGGCGGAAACGGCACGCCCACCCGAAGTTCGGTCACGCCCATGCGGCCTGCGCCTTTCGCCAGCACCCGGTAATCCGCGCAAGCCGCCAGCACGCAGCCACCTGCAATCGCGTGCCCGTTGATTGCGGCCACAAGCGGCTTCGGGAAATAGAAGAGCTCCTCGTACATGGCGTCGAGCGCGATCACGAGATCGCGCAGGTATTTCCGCCCGCCTTCCGCCGCACGCGGCAGGTCCACGCCCGCGGAAAAGATCCTGCCTTCGCCTGTGATGACGGCCGCGCGGCTCCCGGATTTTGCCAGCCGGCGGAATTCCTTCTTCAGCGCCTTGCAGAATTCGATATCGAGCGCGTTCGCCTTGCCGTAGCGCAGCGTCAGAACGGCGATGCCATTTTCGTTGCGGATTTCGAACAAGCTCAGTGACCGTCTTTATGCCGGTGTTGCACATAGACGAAGAACGTCAGCGCCAGAATCACCGCGCCGATTCCGCCGCCAAGCAGAAGCATGTTCTGCGAACCGTCTCCCACGATCACGCGGCCGAGGAAAAAGACCGCGAGGGCGAGGATCACCACCCCGGAAAGCGTCACCTTCAGGTCGTCGATGGTTTCCACGACCAGCCATTTGGGAAGCGGAATGCGGTCCTGGATGTAGAGCTGGTAGAGCCCGATTGCGACGACATGCAGCACGGTGACGATCAGGAACGCGTCCACCGACTCGATGGCCGCAAGCGTCAGCGTTTTCGTATCCGTCTCCCAGCGTACGAGCTGAATGACTTCATCGACGATCTCCCAGACCGCATGCACGAGCAGCGCCGTTGCGATCAGGAAGGTCGCGACGATCGCGATCAGCATCGTGCCGCGTGCGAGCAGCACGAAAGCGCCGAGAAACGGCCGCTCCCGCAACGCGAGCCGCCAGTCGATGTCCTTCTGCAGAGGGATCTTCTGCTTGCGGGGGCGAGCGGCCATCTCACACTTCCTTCGTCATTTCGCGGAGCTTGAACTTCTGGATCTTGCCGGTCGAGGTCTTCGGCAGTTCGACGAATACGATGTGCCGCGGCACCTTGTAGCCCGCGAGGTTGCTTTTGCAGTGCGCGATCAGTTCATCCTTCGACGCCTGTTTGCCAGGCTTCAACTCGATGAAGGCGCAAGGGGTTTCGCCCCATTTGTCGTCGGCTTTTGCGACCACCGCCGCAGCCTGCACCGCCGGATGCTTGTAGAGCGCGTCCTCGACCTCGATCGAAGAAATGTTTTCGCCGCCCGAGATGATGATGTCCTTCGAGCGGTCTTTCAGCTGGATGTATCCATCCGGATGCATCACGCCGAGGTCGCCGGAGTGAAACCAGCCACCCGCGAACGCGGCATCCGTCGATTTCTTGTTCTTGAGGTAGCCCTTCATCACCACGTTGCCGCGGAACATGACCTCGCCCATGGTCTCGCCGTCGCGCGGCACGGGCTTCATGGTTTCCGGATCGATCACGTCGAGCCCGTCCAGCGCCGAATACGGCACGCCCTGCCGCGCCTTCTTCGCGGCCTGCGCCTTCGGATCAAGCTGGTCCCATTCGGAATGCCAGTCGTTCACGGCAGCCGGACCGTAGGTTTCGGTGAGGCCGTAAAGATGCGTGACGTTGAAACCCGCACTCTTCATGCCGGCGAGCACCGCTTCCGGCGGCGGTGCGGCGGCGGTGAAAAACTCGACGACATGCGGCAGCGGTTTCTTTTCTTCGTCCGGCGCGTTCAAGAGCGTCGCCATCACGATCGGCGCGCCGCAGAGATGCGTGACGTTGTGCTGCGCCATCAATTCGTACATCAGCTTCGCGCGCACCTGCCGCAGGCAGACATGCGTACCGATGCAGACCGAAAGCGACCACGGGAAGCACCAGCCGTTGCAATGGAACATCGGCAGCGTCCAGAGATAGACCGCGTGCTTCTTCATGCTCGACGTCACGACGTTGCCGGTCGCGAGCAGCGCCGCGCCGCGATGATGATAGACGACGCCCTTCGGATCGCCGGTCGTGCCGGACGTGTAGTTCAGCGAAATCGCATCCCATTCGTCGCCGGGCGCGGAGCGCTGGTAGGTTTCGTCGCCTTCGGCGACCAGCGCTTCGTAGTCGAGGGTACCGATCCTGTCGCCTTCGCCTTTGTATTCGGGATCGTCGTAGTCGACGACGAGCGGCTTCACCTTGCAGAGTTTCAAGGCTTCCTTTGCCATCTTCGAGAATTCGCGATCGACGATGAAGATCTTCGCTTCGCCGTGGTCGAGCGAGAACGCGATGATCGCGGCGTCGAGCCGCGTGTTCAGCGTATTCAAGACGCCGCCGGTCATGGGCACGCCGTAGTGGCACTCCAACATCGCCGGCGTATTCGCGAGCAACACCGCCACCGTATCGCCGCGTGAAATCCCGCGCCTGGCGAGTGCGGAGCCGAGCTTCTTCGAACGCGCATGGAATTCTTTGTACGTCCGGCGCATCGGGCCGTGGATGATCGCAACATGATCCGGAAACACCGCGGCCGAACGCTCGAGAAAGGTGAGCGGCGTCAGCGGCTGGTAATTGGCCGGATTCTTGTCGAGATCGATATCGTAGGCGGTCTGTTTCATTGGGGCACCCTGTTCCGGGACGACCCTAACCAAGCCTCGGGGTTTCGATCAATCGCTCCGAAGACAGGCACGCTGCACAGAAAAAGGCCCGCCGGTTGCGGCGGGCCTGGAGTTAGTTGCCGGAGCGGGAAGCCTTACGTCCGGCTCTGGTCGCTCGAATATTTGAACGCCGGCAGGTTCTTCAACTGCTCCTTGGTCATGTTGACCATGGCGTGGTCCGGCTTCTCGCCGGCTTCGGCATTCTTGGTGTCGCCCTTGCGCGGCTGGTCGCTGAAGCTGACCTGATCCCAGCGCAGCGCGACGTCATGCTGGCCCATGCCGAGCCAGCCGCCGACGCCGACCACGATCAGTTCGATCTTGCCGTCCTTCGCGAGAATGACGTCGTTGATGTCGCCGATGTTCTCGTCGCTGTTGTTGTAGACGTCGAGACCGATCAGCTGCGAGCCGCGCCACTGGTTGGTTTGCTGCTGCGTGGTGGAGGCGGTCGTGGTGGAAGGCGCCGTCGAAGGCGTCGTCTGCGTCTGGTTCGGCGTCACGGGCTTGGTGTTCTTGGGCGGCGTCTGTGCGACCGCACCGGCCGTAAGCAGCGCTGCCGCGGCGACCGCGGTCGCCAAAGGTGCAATGGTTTTCATGTGTTTCGCTCCTCAGGTTGCTGAACGTTTTTCAGCCTCCCCTTTCGGTAACCGCCGGGGCGCGACATGGTTCGAAGCGAAACCGCGAAAGCGAAGTTTTGCGAGAAGTTCCGTGCCGGAACCCACGCTAGCGCAGAAGGATCGCGCTCGCGCCCTGCCAGATCAGCCCGAGCGAAACGAGAAACATCAGAAAATAGGCGATCTTGTAGAACAGTTCCTCCGGCACGCGCCTCGCGAGCCAGATGCCCGCGACATTCGAGACAATGGCAAGCGGCATCAGCACGAGCGAAACCAGCAGCACGCGATCCGTGAACTCGCCGAGCAAGGCAAAGGGCACCACCTTGATCGCATTCACAGCAGCGAAGAAAATCGTGAAGGTGCCGAGGAAAACCATCTTCGGCAGTTGCTGCGGCAGCACATGAATGCTCATCGGCGGCGAGCCGGCATGCGCGAGCGTGCTCGTAAAACCGGACGCGGCGCCCCAGAAAATTCCGCTGAACGCGCTTGGCCGTGTTGACGCGGCAGCCTTCTTCGCAAGACCGAACCACTGGTTCATCACGAACACAAAGGCGATCACGCCCACGATGAGCTTCACCCAATCGCCGGAGACGACCGCTGCGAGCGCCCACGCAAGCGCGATTCCGGCGACCGCACCGGGCAACAGCACTTTCAGATTCCAGGAGTCCCATTCCTTGCGGAACGCCCAGAGCGAGATCACGTCCTGCATCAGCAAGATCGGCAACAGGATCGCAGCCGCCTCCAGCGGCGGCACCACGAGTGCGAAGATGGGCGTCGCGGCCATGCCGACCCCGCCAAAGCCGCCTTTGGCAAAGCCAAAGCAGGTGACGGAAATCGCGGCGGCAAGCCAGAACAGGGGATCGGACGGCAACATGCGGCGCGTCTTATAAGGAGCGATCTCCGCTCGCGCTACGGCGCGATACGCATGGGTACCTGCGACCAACGCCGCCCTTGCCAATCGCCCTGCGGCGGCGACAATTGCCCAAAAGCAAAAGCCTTCAGGGAAGAAACGATGGTTACCCCGCTCGCAAGCCGTTATCCGAAAACCTATGCGCACTGGCAGCGCGACCCCGAAGGCTTCTGGCGCGAAGCCGCCGAAGCGATCACGTGGTTCGAGAAGCCGAAGACCGTGTTCGATGCCAAGGCCGGCGTCTATGGCCGCTGGTTTCCCGATGGCGTGATGAACACCTGCTACAACGCGGTCGATCGCCACGCCGAAGGCGGCCGCGGCGATCAGGTGGCGTTCGCCTACGACAGCCCCGTAACGCAGACCAAGCGCAACATCACGTACAAGGAACTGCAGCGCGAGGTCTCCGCTTTCGGCGCGATCCTGCGCGACTTCGGCATCGAGAAGGGCGACCGCGTCGTCATCTATATGCCGATGATTCCCGAAGCGCTGGTCGCGATGCTGGCCTGCGCACGCATCGGCGCGGTGCACTCGGTCGTGTTCGGCGGTTTCGCGCCGAAGGAACTGGCGACCCGCCTCAACGACGCGAAGCCGAAACTGCTTTTGACCGCAAGCTGCGGCATCGAGGTGCAGCGCGTCATTCCCTACAAGCCCCTGCTCGACGCCGCGATCGAAATGGCGGCTGAGAAACCCGAAGCCGTGATCCTGTTTCAGCGCCCGCAAGCGCAGGCGGAGATGAAGAAAGGCCGGGACTGGGACTGGGCAACGCTCCGCGAAGAAGCACTTGCGGCGAATAAAACTTCCGAATGCGTGCCGGTGAAGGCCACCGACCCGCTCTACATTCTCTACACCTCCGGCACCACCGGCATCCCGAAGGGCGTCGTGCGCGACAACGGCGGACATGCCGTGGCGCTGAAATGGTCGATGGAGAATATGTACGGGATCAAGGAAGGCGAAGTCTGGTGGACGTCATCGGACATCGGCTGGGTGGTCGGACACTCCTACATCGTTTATGCGCCGCTGCTGCACGGCTGCACGTCGGTCGTGTTCGAAGGAAAGCCGGTAGGCACGCCGGATGCCGGCGCGTTCTGGCGTGTGGCTTCCGAACATCGCGCGGTGGCGCTGTTCACGGCGCCGACCGCGTTCCGTGCAATCAAGAAGGAAGACCCGGAAGGCAAGTTCGTGAAGAACTACGATCTTTCGAAATTCCGCACGCTGTTTCTCGCCGGCGAACGCGCCGATCCCGACACGATCAAGTGGGCCGAGAATATTCTGAACGTGCCCGTGATCGATCACTGGTGGCAGACGGAAACCGGCTGGACCATCGTCGGCAATCCGGCGGGCCTCGGCTTATTGCCGGTGAAGCACGGTTCGCCGACCGTGCCGATGCCGGGCTACGACGTACAGATCGTCGACGACGGCGGCAAACAGGTCGCGAACGGCACCATGGGCAACATCGTCGTGAAGCTGCCGCTGCCGCCGGGATGCCTGCCGACGCTCTGGCAGCAGGACGGAAAATTCAAGGACGCCTATCTCGCGGAATTTCCCGGCTACTACAAAACCGCGGACGCCGGATACAAGGACGAAGACGGCTACCTCTACATCATGGGCCGCACCGACGACATCATCAACGTCGCCGGACATCGTCTCTCGACGGGTGGCATGGAGGAAGTGCTCGCTTCGCACACGGACGTCGCGGAGTGCGCCGTCATCGGCGTCGCGGATCAACTGAAAGGTGAGTTGCCGGTCGGCTTCGTCGTCCTGAAAGCCGGCGTGAACAAGCCGCACGACACGATCGAGAAAGAACTCGTCGCGCTGGTGCGCGAGAAGATCGGCCCGGTCGCAGCCTTCAAGACCGCGATGGTGGTGGCACGGCTCCCGAAAACGCGCTCCGGCAAGATCGTGCGCGGCACGATGAAGAAGATCGCGGACCAGCAGCCCTGGAACATGCCCGCGACCATCGACGACCCGATGACGCTCGACGAGATCACGGTCGCACTGAAGAGCAAGGGGATGGCGGGGTAAGACCCCCACCCGCTCGCTTCGCTCGCCTCCCTCCCCCGCTAGCGGGGGAGGGATTAAGGGTGGGGGCGATCGCATGACGCGAAGTTCAATGTCTGCTTCAATAGACACATGAAACTTAAAGACAGAACTGCCCTCGTCACCGGCGCCGCACGCGGGATCGGCTTTGCCATCGCCAAGCGCTTTATCGAAGACGGCGCAAAGGTCGTCCTCTCAGACGTCGATGAAAAGGTAGGCGCAGAAGCCGCGAAGTCGCTGGGTGCGAACGCACACTTCATCGCCTGCGATGTCGGTGACGCGAAAGCGGTCGATACGCTGGTAAAGAGCACCGTCGCCAAATTCGGTGCGCTCGACATTCTCGTGAACAACGCCGGCATCATCCACACGGCCGACTTTCTCGACATCGCCGAATCCGATTTCGACCGCGTGCTGCGCGTGAACCTCAAAGGCTCGTTCCTTTGCGGACAGGCTGCCGCGAAGCAGATGGCCGCGCAGGCGAAATCCGGGAGGAAGCCCGGCGCGATCATCAATATGTCCTCGGTGAATTCCGTGGTCGCGATCCCGAACCAAGTGCCGTATTCGGTTTCCAAGGGCGGCATCCAGCAACTGACGAAAGTCATGGCGCTGTCGCTCGCACCTTACGGAGTACGCGTGAACGCGATCGGCCCCGGCTCGATCGCAACGGAAATTCTCGCAGGCATCGCAAACGACAAAGCCGCGAAGAAGCGGCTTCTGTCCCGCACCCCCTTGCAGCGCATCGGCGGACCGGAAGAGATCGCGGGCGTTGCTTCGTTCCTCGCCTCCGATGATGCGAGCTACGTCACCGGCGAAACTATTTTCCCGGATGGCGGCAGGCTCGCGCTCAACTACATCGTCGACGTGAAAGACGAAGCGCTGGAATAAAAAAAGGCCGGACGACTGTCCGGCCTTTTCAATTCGGATTTCAAAGCGATTACTGCTCGCTGCGCTTCATGCCGCCGAGTTTCGCGAACACGTTGTCCGCGTCGATCGTGCCCTTGCGGTCGTCGACCGGCGGCTCGTTCGCATCCGGCTCCGGCTGCGCGGTGGTCTGCTCGGCGGGGAGCAGCGTGCGCACGGGTTCGGCATCTGGCTGCGGCTTGCCCTTGGAAGCGCGGCGCACTTCGTGATCGAGATCGATCTGCGAGCACAGCCCCAGCATCACCGGATCGCGCGCCTGCAGGTTCGCCGAATTCCAGTGCTTGCGCTCGCGCACCGACTGGATGGTCGACTTCGTGGTGCCGACGAGACGCATGATCTGCGCGTCCTTCAGCTCCGGGTGATTCTTCACGAGCCACAGGATCGCAGCCGGGCGGTCCTGCCGCTTCGAGACCGGGGTATAGCGCGGACCCTTCTTGGACTTCGGCTCCGGCAGGCGGACTTTCGTGTCCGCCATGGCGAGCCGGTGGTTCGGATCGGCAATTGCGGCTTCGAGTTCCTCGCGCGTGAGCTGGCCCGAGGCCACCGGGTCGAGACCCTTGATGCCCTGCGCGACTTCGCCGTCGGCGATGCCCTTTACCTCGAGCGGGTGCAGCTTGCAGAAGTCCGCAATCTGATCGAACGAGAGCGGCGTGTTATCGACCAGCCAAACGGCGGTCGCTTTCGGCATTAACGGCGTATGCGACATGATGTTTCGCGCCTCTACCGCGTCAACAAACGTCATCCGGGTACGGTTTCGCGAGCGCTGCCGCTATTTTCTAGCGGGAGCCTCGGTAACGTTCTCAAGATGACCGGGGTCGGCGCCTATATAGGGGGCGGCCCCGTCCAAATCAACGCAGGATTGGGGTATTGGTTGACACCCCGCCCCCGGACCGCCGATCTAGGCTCGAAAGGCTTGAAATTATGGCTGTTTCGCCCGGTTCCGCCCTGCCCCGCCTGCGCGTGCTGTTGTGCGCGCCCCGTGGATTCTGCGCGGGCGTCGTGCGGGCCATCGACGCGGTCGAACGCGCCCTCCAGAAATATGGGCCGCCGGTCTATGTCCGCCACGAGATCGTGCACAACAAATACGTGGTCGAAAGCCTGCGCCGGAAGGGCGCGATCTTCGTCGAAGAACTGACCCAGGTGCCGGACGGCGACCGCCCCGTGATTTTCTCGGCGCACGGCGTGCCGAAATCGGTGCCGGAAGAAGCCGCGTCGCGGAAACTGTTCGCGATCGACGCGACCTGCCCGCTCGTCACCAAGGTCCACCGCGAAGCGATGGTGCACGCCAAGCGTGGCCGCGAGATTCTGTTGATCGGCCACGCCGGCCATCCCGAAACCATCGGCACCATGGGCCAGCTTCCGGCGGGCTCGGTCACGCTGATCGAAACCGCGGAAGACGCACGCAAGATCAAGCCGAAGAATCCGGAAGCGCTTGCCTACGTCACGCAGACCACGCTTTCGGTGGACGACACCGCGGAGATGGTCGCGATCCTGAAGGAACGCTTCCCCGCGATCACCGGCCCGCACAAGGAAGACATCTGCTACGCGACCACCAACCGCCAGGAAGCGGTGAAGAACGTGGCCCCGCAAGTCGAAGCCATGATCGTGGTCGGCGCGCCGAACTCCTCGAACTCACAGCGCCTGCGTGAAGTCGCCGAGCGCTCGGGCTGCAAGGCGACGGCGCTCGTGCAACGCGCGGACGACATCGACTGGAACGTGTTCGGCAACGTGAAGAGTCTCGGCATCACCGCGGGCGCATCTGCGCCGGAGGTTCTGGTCGAGGAAATCATCGACGCCTTTGCAAAACGCTATGTGGTCGAAGTCGACACCTATGCCGGCCCGCAGGAAGACGTGTTCTTTCCGCTGCCGCGCGAATTGCGCGACACCGCGGCGGAGTAGCAGGCGTGGCCGTTTACACCGAAGTCAGCGACGACCAGCTCGATGCCTTCCTTGCCGAGTACGACATCGGCGAACTGATGTCGTTCAAGGGCATCGCTGAGGGCGTCGAAAACACCAACTACATGCTGCACACCAAGCGCGGCTATTATTTCCTGACACTCTACGAAAAGCGCGTCGATCCGAAGGACTTGCCGTTCTTCGTCGGGCTGATGGAGCATTGCGCCGCACGCGGACTGAACTGCCCGCAGCCGGTGAAAAACAAAAAAGGCAATTCGCTCGGCGAGCTTGCCGGACGCCCCGCCGCGATCATCACTTTCCTCGAGGGCATCTCCGTGCGCCGCCCGAACAACGCGCATTGCGCGGCGCTGGGTGGCGCGCTCGCGGCTTTCCACAAGGCCGGTGAAGGATTCAACATCCGCCGCGAGAACGCGCTCGGGCCGGAAGGCTGGCAGAAGCTCGCCGCACAATGCGCGCCGCGCGCCGACGAAGTTGCGCCGGGACTGGCAGCACTCATCGCGGAAGAAGTCGCCTACCTCTCCGCGCGCTGGCCGAAGAATCTCCCCGCAGGCGTGATCCACGCCGATCTGTTTCCGGACAACGTCTTCTTTCTCGGCGACAAGCTGTCGGGACTGATCGACTTCTACTTCGCCTGCAACGATCTCTATGCCTACGACATCGCGATCTGTCTCAACGCTTGGTGCTTCGAAATCGACGGCTCGTTCAACGTGACGAAAGGCAAGGCGCTGCTTTCGAACTACAATGCCGTGCGTCCGCTCACGAACGACGAGATCGAGGCCATGCCGCTCCTGGCGCGCGGCTCGGCGCTGCGCTTCCTGCTGACGCGCACTTTCGACTGGCTGAACGTGCCGCCCGGCGCGCTCGTCCGTCCGAAGGATCCGAAAGAGTATCTGAAGAAGCTGCACTTCCATCGCCGCATCGAACGTGCGCAGGATTATGGGCTCGCGGCGTAAGGAAGAACATGACGGACCGCGTGAAAATCCATTCCGACGGCGCCTGCTCCGGCAATCCCGGCCCCGGAGGGTGGGGCGCTATCGTCGAGCACGACGGCAAACGCACGGAATTGAAGGGTGGAGAACAACTTACCACCAACAACCGCATGGAACTGATGGCCGCGATCATGGCGCTGGAGTCGCTGCCTGCGAACTGCAACGCCGATCTCTACACCGACTCGCAATATGTGAAGGGCGGCATCACCGGCTGGATCAAGAACTGGAAAAAGAACGGCTGGAAGACCGCCGACAAGAAGCCGGTCAAGAACATCGAACTCTGGCAGCGCCTCGAGAATGCCGCGCTCCAGCACAAGGTCGAGTGGCATTGGCTGAAGGGCCACGCCGGCCACGCCGAAAACGAACGCGCCGACGAACTCGCGCGCGAAGGCATGGCGCCCTACTTGAAATAACATTCATCCTTCGAGACGGCCGCTTCGCGGCCTCCTCAGGATGAGGAAAACCAACTCCTCATAGTGAAGAGCATCGCGAAGCGATGCGTCTCGAACCATCCGCAACTAGCGCTGACGATATCCAGCCGCACGAACAATCCAGATCACGATCCAGATCACGACCGCAAGACCCATCACCTGAAAAAAGAAATGATCCGCGCGCTGGATGTCGCCGCCGTGAAGCACGAACACGAGCGCCGCGGCGACCACGACCGGCGCAAGCAGCCGGAATGTACCGCGCGTCATCGCGTTCCGCCGGCGCTGCGAGCTTTCTTTCTCGCGTACATGGCCGCGTCCGCACGATCGAGTGCAGATGAAAGCGTGTCGGTTTCCATGAGCATCACGGCGCCGACGGAGACGCCGAGATCGAGACTCGTGCCTTCCACCGAAAAGTGAGCGCCCGCGACCAGGTCTTCGAGCGACTGCATCTTCGCAGCCATCTGCGCGGCATCGAGATTCCACAACACCAGCACGAATTCATCCCCGCCGAGACGGGCCGCGAGATCAGATGCGCGCACGCTGCCCCGAAGCAACCGCGCCACTTCCTGCAACACCACGTCACCGGCCGCATGGCCGTGGAGGTCATTCACGGGCTTGAAGCGGTCCAGATCGAGATAGAGCAGCGCCGCGCAGCCGCCATAGCGCCTGAGATAGGCGATCGCCTGCGCGAAAGCGCGCTCGAAGCCGCGGCGGTTGAGGAGCCCGGTCAGCGCGTCTTCATGAGCCGTCTTTTCGAGCGCCTCGACCCGCGCTTCCGAACGCGAAAGATCTGCGCGGAGCCGCTCGATTTCGGCGGCGAGCTGCGCCAGCCCGGCCGCCGCAGCCGTTTTCTCCCGCGCGGGCTTCGGCATCGGAAATTTCGGCCGGTTATGAATTACCCTTTTATTCTGCGGCTTTTCTTGCGGCATTAACGAATGTTCTCGCGCTCCGGGCGACTCTTCTTGCAAGCGACCCACCCTCTCCTATAATCCCGCGCTTTCCAAGCGGGGTTAGAAACTTCAATGGGCGCGGGGAAACCGGCCGTCGCAATCATCATGGGAAGCCAGTCCGACTGGGCGACCATGAAACACGCAGCAGAAATGCTCGACGACTTCGGCATCAAACACGAGAGTCTGGTGGTCTCCGCGCATCGCACGCCGGACCGGCTCTACGAGTTCGCGAAATCTGCGCGCGGCAAAGGCTTCAAGGTCATCATCGCGGGCGCCGGCGGGGCCGCGCACCTGCCCGGCATGACGGCGTCGCTCACGGCACTTCCGGTCTTCGGCGTCCCGGTGAAATCGAAGGCGCTGAAAGGCGTCGACAGCTTTCTTTCGATCGCGCAGATGCCCGCAGGCATCCCTGTCGGCACCCTTGCGATCGGTGAAGCCGGCGCCAAGAACGCCGGACTGCTCGCCGCCGCCGTGCTCGCACTGAACGACACGACCCTCGCGAGAAAGCTCGATGCCTTCCGCGCGAAACAGACCAAGAAAATTCCCAAGAAACCGAAATGACGCGACCGAAATGACGACGCTTCACAAACCACTCGCGCCCGACGCGACCATCGGCATCATCGGCGGCGGACAACTCGGCCGCATGCTGGCGCTTGCCGCCCATGAACTCGGCTTCCGCGTCCATGTCTATTCCGACAAGAAGGACTCCTCCGCCTTCGACGTCGTGCGCAACTCGACCTGCGCGCCGTTCGACAACTGGGCGCGCCTCGCGGATTTCCTGAACAACGTCGACTCGGTCACCTACGAATTCGAGAACATCCCGGCGGAGACCGCAGCCTTCATCGCCGCGCGCAAGCCGCTGTTTCCGAGCGCCGAAGTGCTCGCGACCACGCAGGATCGCGTGAAAGAGAAGAAGTTCGTCAATGCGCTCAAAATCGCGACCGCGCCGTTTGCGCAGGTAAACACTTCCATGGAGCTGTCGGCTGCGTTCGCAAAGATCGGCTTCCCGGCGATCCTGAAGACCGCACGCATGGGCTACGACGGCAAGGGCCAGGTGAAGCTCGAGAAAGGCGACGACCTCGCGAGCGCCTGGCGCTCCATCGGAGAGAAGCCGGCGGTGCTCGAAGGCTTCGTGAAGTTCGAGCGCGAGATTTCGGTCGTGATCGCACGCAGCCTCGACGGCAAGACGGCCGCCTACGAACCGATCGAGAATATGCATCGCGATCATATTCTGCATACTTCGACCGTGCCCGCGAAAATCACGCCCGCGCTCGCAAAAGACGCGATCAACATCGCGACCAAGATCGCGAAGGCGCTGAACTATGTCGGCGTGCTGGCGGTCGAAATGTTCGTCGTGAAAAAGGGCGCCAAACGCGAGCTGCTGGTCAACGAGATCGCGCCGCGCGTGCACAACTCCGGTCACTGGACCATCGACGGCGCGACCGCGAGCCAGTTCGAACAGCACATCCGTGCGGTTGCGGGCTGGCCGCTCAATGCCGCGAAACGCGTCGGCAAACAGGTTGTGATGACGAACCTGATCGGCGACGAAGTGCTCGGCTGGGACAAGTTTGCGAAGGAACCCGGCGCAGCCGTGCATCTTTACGGCAAGGGCGCCGCGAAGCCCGGCCGCAAGATGGGGCACGTGACGCGGGTGAAGGTCTAGCCGTCAAAGAAAAAGCGGAACCAACGCTAGCATCCATAGCGCGATCGGAATCAGACGCAGGAAAGCAGGCGTTTCTTTCTGCCGGACGCTCGCAGTCATAAAGAACAAAGTTGCTGCGGCCAGCACGCCAAGCACCAGCAGCCCGGAGAAGAACCCGCACAGGCCATCTCCGCAATTCCGGTTGAAATGGTCGAGCAGCCGCAAGCCGGGTAAAGGCAAAAGCGACACGAAGATTGCGAGAATTGCGTTCGTGCGTCCTGACATCGACTGCCCCGATACTCGTTACGCCGCCATCATCGGCTTCATCACCGCATAAAGCGCATTCTTCGCCTCGAAGCCGATGCCGGGAATCGTCGGCATCTTCACGCGGCTGTCTTTTACCGGCGTGTCGTCGGCAAAGCCCCCGAACGGCGCAAACACCTGCGGATAGGATTCATTGCCGCCGAGGCCGAGACCGGTCGCGATATTGAGCGCGAACTGATGCCCGCCATGCGGCACGCAGCGGCGCGAAGACCAGCCGTGTTGCTTGAGCATCGCAAGCGTCCGCAGATATTCGACGAGGCCATAGGAGAGCGCGGGATCCATCTGAAGGATATCACGGTCGGCACGCAAACCGCCGTGACGGATCAGATTGCGTGCATCCTGCATCGAGAACAGGTTCTCACCGGTCGCGATCGGCCCCGCATACTCGGTAGCTAACGCCGCGTGCAGAAGATAATCGAGCGGATCGACCGGCTCCTCGTACCAGCGCAGGTTCAGCGGCTGGATCGCGCGGGCGTAGTCGAGCGCGGTCTGCAGATCGAAGCGGCCGTTCACATCGACGCAAAGTTTCTGGCCATCGCCGCCGACGACCTTCAGCGCCGCCTCAATGCGCGCCATGTCGTCTTTCAGCGGCACGCCGCCGATCTTCATCTTCACGGTCGAGTAGCCGAGGTCGAGATATTTCTTCATCTCGTCGGCCAGCGATTTCAGTTCTTCGCCCGGATAGTAGTAGCCGCCCGCAGCGTAGACCCACGCGGTCTCGTCCGCCTTCCCGCCGTTGTAGCGGTCGGCGAGCAATTTCCAGAGCGGTACGCCCTCGGCTTTCGAGACAGCATCCCACAGCGCCATGTCGAGCACACCGACTGCAACGCTGCGCTCGCCATGCCCGCCCGGCTTTTCGTTCTGCATCATCGCAGCCCAGGCCTTCGCCGGATCGATGAAGCCGCGCTGGTCTTCGATGTTCTTCGCGTCGCGCAGACGCGGAATGAACCGCTCTCGCAGGAGGCCCTGCGGCGCATAACGGCCGTTCGAGTTGAAGCCGAAGCCGACGACCGGCTTGCCATCGCGCTTCACATCGAGCTCGATCGCGACCACGCTCGCAGTCATGGTCGAAAAATCGATGAAGGCGTTGCGGATGGAAGACGAGATCGGGACGACGATGTCGGAGATTTTTACGATTTTCATGGCCCGGGCGAATAGCAAACCCGCCCGGCTTCGTCACCGCGCCTTGCTGCAGCCCACCTCCGATTCATGCGGGGACCGGAACGCGCGGAATTTGCAATGGCGCCGCAAGCCAGCACTGCTACACTTCTGGAAAAGCAACCGGGGGAAACGATGTTTGGAGATGTCTGGCCGATCCGAAACTGGGCGGGCCTGGGGGCCATAGTCGGCGCACTGTTTCAAGCCTTCCAGATCATGAACGGCCCGGCCCAGAGCTGGAGCTTCAATTCCGGCCGGATCATCGGGGGCATGTTCGTCGGCGCCGCTATCGGAGCCATGACGGCCCTCCTCCGGAACCGGCTCCTGGCCGGGAAATAGGCCGCCCCTCGCCGTCGTCCGGGGACCCCTCCGCCGCCCCTTGGGGATTGGACATTTCTGGAACGGTCTGGTACGGACGCGCCCTCTGGCGGGGATTTCCCGGCCTATCCAAAAACCCAAGGTTTTCTAGGAGCACACGTGCAGGTTCTCGTTCGCGACAATAACGTCGATCAGGCTCTCAAGGCGCTTAAGAAGAAGATGCAGCGCGAGGGCATTTTCCGCGAAATGAAGCTGCGCGGCCACTACGAAAAGCCGTCCGAAAAGAAAGCCCGCGAGAAGGCGGAAGCCGTGCGCCGTGCGCGCAAGCTCGCCCGCAAGAAGTTGCAGCGCGAAGGCCTCCTGCCTTCGAAGCCCGCGAAGCCGGCTTTCGGCGCAGGCGGCGGTGGCCGTGGCGGCCAAGGTGGTGGCGGCGGCTTCGGCTCGCGCCCACCGCGCAGCTAAGTTTTCAGAATCAGAATTCGAAAGGGCGGTCGAAAGACAGCCCTTTTTTCTTTTTCGAGTTTGTTATCTTGAACCGTTCGCAGCTAACCACCGTTCTTCTTTTTCATGAATTTGGCATTGGTGGTAGATTCGGGCCTCGTTTCAAAGGGTGTTTGGTTGTTGCCCATTCTCGAGGCGGCCTGAAAGATATTACAACGGTTGTGATATTCGGTTACATCGTAGATCGCTCGACTCAATGGATAATCCTCGAGGGAGCTATTCTGATTGGACAAGATTATCGTGCGCAGATTGTCGCGATCAGAAGTAATTTGTGATGTTGCGCGCGACATAAATTCCTGAGCCAAAAACTCGTCCTGAAGAGTTTTCCGCGAGCCTGTGAGACCTTTGTTGATGCTCGAAAAGAAATTGATCGCGTAGAGGCTTGTAAAGAGCGTTCCAACGGCATCAACAACTGCAATACCAGTCTCTGCCGCCAAATTAGCTCCTCCGCGGACGAGGTAGAGCCGAGACAAGTAATAAGTGCAAAGTTGATCGGAGCGACGCATCAACTCTGTTTGATATAGATTTCGCTGTTCTTTGCTAACAACTGTCGTTCTCGACCAAGCTATTAGTGCACTATTGTCCAGCGCTATTGGAGGAGGAACAGCATAGTCTCCGTTTGGAAGTCCAATGCGACTATTATAACCCGGAATAATGTACCCTTGTTCAGCAGTTGGAGCGTTGGCAAGAATAGGGCTCGGACCCGTGGGCAAGTCTCCGTTCGTCCCTATTGGCCCCATCACTGAACTTTCTAGGATTAGCGCATTCGGCGAGCACGCGGCGAAACCGACGGCGAGAACTGCCATCACAGAAATACGAATTAACATCTGAAAACGCCCCCACAAGAATGTGGGGAGGCTATTTCGCTTTATGATGTTCGCGCGAAGAAAAAAAACGGCGCATTGTGAACTGCGGGGAATAAATTGCTAAGCAGAGGAATGCGCTTCGCAATTTTCGCTGGCATACAAGTAATGTATTACCTGCCTAGCGTTTGCTTGCTGTGCTTTCGAGAAAGTCAATCACAGCCTTCAGCCCACCGTGACGGTCCAGATCGTAATGCTCGCCGCCCGGAAAGCGCGCGAACTTCTTTTCCCGGGTAATCATCGCATAGAGCCGCTCGCCGAAGCGGATCGGAACCACGCTGTCGCGCTCGCCGTGCAGCACCAGCACCGGCGCCTTCACGTTCGCAATCCGCAGATCGGAGCGGAACTGATCCTTCATCAAGAGCCGTACTGGCAGGAACGGATAGACCGAAGCACCGACTTCCGCCGCCGACGTGAACGGCGTTTCGAGAATGAGCTTTGCGATCGGCGCTTCCGCCGCAACCGCGACCGCAACCCCCGTCCCGAGCGACTCGCCCCACAACGCGACGCGGGCCGCCGTGTAGTGCCTCGCGGCGAATTCGTAGGCGGCAACGCCATCCGCGATCAGCCCGGCTTCGCTCGGCGAGCCGCTGGAGCCGCCGTAGCCGCGGTAAGAGACGCCGATCACGCCGAAGCCTTCGGCTGCGAGCCGCGCAAAACGCTGCGCACGCAGGTTCAGCGCCCCGCCGTTGCCGTGAAAATAGACGATGATCGGCTTTGCCTCGTCGCGCGGCGGGATGTGCCAGACGATGATGGTCTCGCCGTCGGCGGTGACGAGTTTTTCTTCCTTCGCTTCCGGAAGACCTGCATCTGCCGGAACCGTGCGCATCCGGTCGGGGAAGTACATAAGCGAGCGCTGCGCGAAGAACATGAAAGCGCAGAGGGCGAGATAGCCGGAGACCGCGATGACGGCGAACGTCTTCATCCTCGAACTATAGCGCAAAAACGAAATGGCCGGGCACAGGCCCGGCCATCGAAGCAGGTTTCCGCTTGCGTCAGAGCGCCTTGACGATGTTCTCGACCATCTTCTTCGCGTCCGCGAACAGCATCATCGTGTTGTCGCGGAAGAAGAGTTCGTTCTCGACGCCCGCGTAACCCGAACCCATGCCGCGCTTGATGAAGAGCACTGTCTTCGCCTTTTCGACGTCGAGCACCGGCATGCCGAAGATCGGCGATTTCGGATCGGTCTTGGCCGACGGATTGGTCACGTCGTTCGCGCCGATCACGAAGGCGACGTCGGCCTGCGCGAATTCCGAGTTGATGTCCTCGAGCTCGAACACTTCGTCGTAAGGAACGTTCGCTTCGGCAAGCAGCACGTTCATGTGGCCGGGCATGCGGCCCGCGACCGGATGGATCGCGTATTTCACCTGCACGCCTTCTTCCTTGAGCTTGTCGGCCATTTCGCGAAGCGCGTGCTGCGCCTGCGCGACCGCCATGCCGTAACCCGGCACGATGATGACCTTCTCGGCGTTCTTCATGATGAAGGCCGCGTCGTCCGCAGAGCCCTGCTTCACGGGCCGCGTTTCGACCGCGCCGCCGGCCGCAGCGGTTTCCCCGCCGAAGCCGCCGAGGATCACGGAGATGAAGCTCCGGTTCATGCCCTTGCACATGATGTACGAGAGAATGGCGCCCGAAGAACCGACCAGCGCGCCGGTGATGATGAGCGCCGCGTTGCCGAGCGTGAAGCCGATGCCGGCAGCAGCCCAACCCGAATACGAGTTCAGCATCGAGACCACGACGGGCATGTCCGCGCCGCCGATCGGGATGATGATGAGCACGCCCAGCGCAAACGCGAGGAACACGACGAGCCAGAAGTCGACATGGCTCTCGGACACCACGAGGCCGTACATGAAAAAGACCACGGCGAGCGCCAGCACGATGTTGATGACGTGACGGAACGGCAGAAGGATCGGCGCACCGCTCATGTTGCCGTTGAGCTTCGCAAACGCGATCACCGAGCCGGTGAAGGTGATGGCGCCGATCGCGGCACCGAGCGCCATTTCGACGAGCGAAGCTTTCGCAATCGAACCGGCGGCACCGATGCCGAACGCAGCCGGCGCATAGAGCGCGCCTGCGGCCACGAGCACCGCAGCAAGGCCGACCAGCGAGTGGAAGGCGGCCACGAGCTGCGGCATGTCGGTCATCGCGATCTTGCGCGCCATGACGGCACCGATGCCGCCGCCGATCACGAGACCGCCGATCACCAGACCCCAGCCGATGGCATCCGAAGGCGGCGACCACGCGAGCGTGGTGCCGATCGCGATCGCCATGCCGACCATACCGAAGGTGTTGCCCTGGCGTGACGTAGTCGGGTGCGAAAGCCCGCGCAGCGCGAGGATAAAAAGAACGCCTGCGACGAGATAAAGAAGTGCGACGATATCTGCGCTCATGGCTTACGCTCCCGCGTCATGCCCGGCCTTGCGCCGGGCATCCACGTCTTGGCTGCAAGGTAAGGCGTGGATGGTCGGAATAAATCCGGCCATGACGACGACTTTTTTCGATTGCGTTTTCATGTCGTCGTCACTTCTTCTTCTGATACATCGCAAGCATACGCTGCGTGACGAGGAAGCCGCCGAAGATGTTCACGGCCGCCATGATCAGCGCGAAGAACCCGAGGATCCGCGCCCACCAGGCGCCGCCGGCATCGCCCGCGAGCGGAACGCCGACCGCGAGCAACGCGCCGACAACGATCACCGACGAAATCGCGTTCGTGACCGACATCAGCGGCGTATGCAGTGCCGGCGTCACCGACCACACTACGTAGTAGCCGACGAAACAGGCGAGCACGAAAATCGAAATCTGGAAGATGAAAGGGCTCGCCGCATTGGCGGCGGATGCCGCCGGCATTGCGCCGAGCGGGAGCAATTCTTCCGCGCCGGACGAAACGATGTCTGCCGAAGCCGAAAGCGCAAGCGATACGAAGTCGATCATCCTCGTTATCCCTTCTTGAAGTTCGGGTGAACGACCGCGCCGTCTTTGGTCAGCAGCGTCGCCTTGATCAGTTCGTCGTCGTAGTTCGGCGCGAACTTCTTTTCCTTGTCGAACATCGTCTCGACGAAGGCGAAGAGGTTTTTCGCGTAAAGCGCCGAAGAGGTCGCCGCGAGGCGTCCCGGCACGTTCAGGTGGCCCACGATCTTCACGCCGTTCACGTCCGCGATCTTGCCGGGCACCGCACCTTCGACGTTACCGCCGCGCTCGACCGCGAGGTCGATGATCACCGAACCCGGCTTCATCGACGCAACCATCTCCTTCGTGACGAGGCGCGGCGCCGGACGGCCCGGAATGAGCGCCGTCGTGATCACGATGTCCTGCTTTTTGATGTGATCGGCAGTGAGGGCTGCCTGCTTCGCCTGGTACTCTTTGGACATTTCCTTGGCGTAGCCGCCCGCGGTCTGCGCGTTCTTGAACTCTTCGTCCTCGACCGCGAGGAATTTCGCGCCCAGGCTCTCGACCTGTTCTTTGGTGGCGGGGCGAACGTCGGTCGCGGTCACGACCGCACCCATGCGCCGCGCAGTCGCGATCGCCTGCAGACCCGCGACACCGACGCCCATGATGAAGATGCGCGCTGCAGGAACGGTGCCGGCCGCCGTCATCATCATCGGCAATGCGCGGCCGTATTCCGCGGCGGCGTCCACGACCGCGCGATAACCCGCAAGGTTCGCCTGTGAGGAAAGCACGTCCATCACCTGCGCGCGGGTGATGCGCGGCATGAATTCCATCGCAAAGGCGTTGACCTTCGCCGCGGCGAGATCCGCGAGCGCGGCATCGTTGCCGTAAGGATCCATGATGGAGATGACGAGCGCGCCCGGCTTGTAGCTGCCGAGTTCGGCCTTAGCGGGACGGCGCACTTTCAAAACGATGTCGGCATCTTTGACGACATCGCTGCCGACTTCCGCGCCGGCGGCTTGATAATCGGCGTCGAGGATGCCGGACTTTACGCCCGCACCCTTCTCGACGGCGACTTTGGCGCCGAGGCCTGCGTAACGCTTGACGGTTTCGGGGGTTGCCGCGACGCGCGGCTCGCCCTGTTCGGTTTCAGCCGGTATCGCGATCTTCATGACAATTCCTGCCGCCGCTCAGGTCAGGAACCAGTACATCAGGAAGACGATGATCGTGTTGATGATGATGCCCCACTTCACGATCTGCACGAACAGATTGTACGTGCCCTCGTGCTCGGCGTAATCGTTGCCCTTGGCGGTGCCGTATTCGGTCTTGCCGTGACTGGCCATAGCGTCTGGTCCCCAATTTCCCCGGGAAGAATGTGGCAATTGGATTAGCGGAAAGCGCCGGAACGGGCAATCAGCTAGTGCGGCGGTCGCAGGTCCGTATCCCTTTTCAGCAAGCTCTCATGCGGACCTGCGAACCTAAGCCACACTAGAAATATAGAGTTTTCCAGTGATCCTTTGGTTCTTATATTCGCAACGACGCGCGCTGAAACGGAATGCGAATGTCAGAACCCGATCACTGGGTCACGCCGCGACGGCGAGTCCCACCGCTGTGAGCGCGGCCGCCTGGCGGGCGGCCACCTTTTCCACCGAGAAATCGCGGATCGCGTCCTCGAACAGCCGATGGAAGTTCATCTCGGCGCGCAGATGAAGGAATACGCCACCGAGACCGATCGCCGCGCGGTCCATGAACACGAACTCCCGCGGCACCGTCACCGGCCCGAACTCGCGGATCGCCTGCTTCACCCGCCAGGCCTCCCGCCTGCCGTATTGCGAAGGCGAAACGCCGTCCGCGATGGTACGGACGCGGTCGTCCATCAGCGGCCCATAGATAAAGCGCGCCCAAATGTTCAGCGCGTCGATCATCGGCCTGGAAAGCCCCTTGAAGCCCCAGATTTCGTAGGCCGAGATCACACGCGCTTCATCGTTCTCGAGCAACCCGCGGTAGAGATCGACCACCCCGCCGACGAAACGCGGCGGAAAGATACGGATGCAGCCGTAATCGAGAAGATTGATTCCCGCAGCCGCGCCGTCCTGCTCGAACACCGTGTAGTTTCCGAGATGCGGATCGCCGTGGATCACGCCGTGACGCGCGAACGGCAGCCACCAAGCATGAAACATCGCCTTGGCGATTTTATTGCGCGTCTCCAGATCGCGCTCCTTGTAGGCAAGGAGCTTCTCCCCTTCGAGCCATTCGAGCGTGAGAAGACGGCCGGTCGAAAGTTCAGCCCGAACTGACGGCACGCGAACTTCCGGCGTGTCCGAAAGGATCGTTTTGTACAGCGCCGCGTGCTTTGCCTCGCGCCGGTAGTCCAGTTCCTCACGCAGCCGCGCGCCGATCTCCTGCTGAATCTCGCGCGTATCGATCTCCGGCACCATCCGGCGATAGATGCCCAACAGCACGCCGAGCTGTTTCAGATCCGCTTCGACCGCGGACTGCATGTCCGGATATTGCAGCTTGGCGGCGACCGCCATGCCGTCGGGCGCTGTCGCACGATGCACCTGGCCGAGCGAAGCGGCGGCCGCAGGCATCTTCGAGAACGAGCCGAACTTCGTTTCCCAGTCCGCGCCGAGTTCCGCCGCCATGCGCCGCTTCACGAAGGGCCAGCCCATGGGCGGCGCTTCGGACTGCAGCTTCGAAAGTTCGGATGCGTATTCGGGCGGCAGTGCATCGGGGATCGTGGAGAGAAGCTGCGCAACCTTCATCAGCGGGCCCTTGAGCCCGCCAAGCGCTGCGGCAAGCGACGCCGCGTTGTCCGCGCGATCGCCGCGCATGCCGAGAAAACGCTGGCTCGCTATCTTTGCCGCAACGCCTCCGACATTCGCGCCGACGCGCGCATAACGGCTCGCGCGGGCGGAGAAACGATTGCGTTCCGAATCCTTCGGCTCGTCAGCCAATTTCCTTGCCTCGTTTGTGAAGGGCGTCAGCCGCCTTCATCCCGCTCCGCACCTCCGAAGCGCTCGCCGGCTCGCCGCCAGCCTTGCGGATAATCTGCACCGCTTCTTCCACGAGTTCGCGATTACTTTGTGACGCACCCCAGGGCATGTCCTCAAGGCCGACGCGCACATGCCCTTCCCGCTCGACCGCAGAAGGAATGAGCGGGCGAATATCGACGCCGAGGCCCGCGATCATCCACGGATAGCCGCCCGCCACTTCGCGCAACAGGCCGAGATGCGCATCGAGGTGATTGGACTTCGGCGGGAACCCGAACGTGAATTCTTCCGCGAACATGAAGCGGTAGATCGGCGTCGGCACTTTCATCATCGCCTTCGCGGAAGCCGCGCCCATGCGCGTGAAACCCGGCTCGTAGATCGCGTAGCTCGGATTGATGCTGTAGCCGGCGCAGATGCGCATGCCTTCCAGAAAGTGATCGTCGGGATTCTGGTAGACGAAACCGGGCACGAGTTTCGCGACGTCCGAGAAGCGTGCGAAGTTGCATGAGCCCGGATCGACCACGCCCCACTCGACGAGCCCGCGCTTCGCGAGTTCCTCCAGATGCGCGTAGCGCTCGGCCGCGGTCTTCATCGCGCCGTTCGCGTAGCTCGACCCCGCGATCGGGATTGTCGGATAGATGATCGCGTCGCACTGCGCGCGGATGCCTTCGATGGCGGCGGCGTAAAGCTGCCAGTCGTCTTTCTGCTCGCCGGTCGCTTCATCGTAAACATGCAGGTGCACGATGGCGGCACCCGCTTTCGCCGCAGCGACGCCGTCGGCGATAATGTCTTTCGTGGACGTCGGAATGCCGGACTGACGCGCCTTGCCCCAAGGCCCATTGATTGCCGCTTCGATCCAGACTTTGTGCGCCATCGCGCGGGCCCTCGGAAATTATCGAAGGCACCAGTATCGCACGAGAATTTCGAGAACGGCCAGCAACGGCGAGGCGCGGCACCTACTTCCAGCGCAGACCCGGATCGCTACGGAGCGCGCAGGACGATTTGAACGACGGATTGCCCGTGTAATTCGGCAGCCGCCGCGAGCGGATGCTGAAGCGGTCGGTCAACACCACGAGTGCGATCTCGCCCTTCGGCACGCGGCCTGCGTAAAGCCACGAGCGTACGCGCTGTACTTTCGGCACACGGAGCCGCGCCTTGCGGCCGAATTCGGCAAGCACGCCTTGCGGACTTTCGCCCGGGCCCACGAGGCAGAGCGCAAACCAGTTGCCGCCCGCGACAGGGATCACGTTCACATCGGAACGATTGCCGGCACGCGCATCGGCGAACTGCTCTTCGAACAAAAGCGCGTCGTGATGACTGCGGTCGTCGACGAGCCAGAGCTGATGATCGGCAATCAGAACCGCGGCAATGAGCAGAAAGATTGCCGCGAAGACAAAGGAGTATCGCTTCAAGCAGCCTTATCCAGTTTCTCGATCTCGTCGATCATGCTCGAAATGAGTTTCAATCCCGTTTGCCAGAACGACGGATCGCGGGCGTCCAGACCGAAGGGTTTCAGCAATTCGGAGTGATGCTTGGTGCCGCCGGCAGCGAGCATCGCGAGATACCGCTCGGCAAAGCCGCTGTCCGCCTTCTCGTAGACCGCATACAGCGAGTTCACGAGGCAGTCGCCGAAGGCATAGGCGTACACATAGAACGGCGCATGGATGAAGTGGCCGATATAGGCCCAGTAGGTCTCGTAGCCTTCGCCGAGATGGATCGCGGGCCCGAGGCTTTCGCCCTGCACGCTCATCCAGAGTTCCGAGATTTTCTCCGGCGTGAGTTCGCCGTTCTTGCGTTCGGTGTGGATCTTCCGTTCAAACGAATAGAAGGCGATCTGGCGGATCACCGTGTTGATCATGTCCTCGACCTTCTGGACGAGCATGGCCTTCTTCTGGGCCGGAGCGGCCTTGGCGAGCAGCGCGCGGAAGGTCAACATCTCACCGAACACCGAAGCGGTTTCGGCAAGCGTCAGCGGCGTCGGCGCCATCAGCGCGCCATTCGGCGCCGCCAGCACCTGATGCACGCCGTGGCCGAGTTCGTGCGCGAGCGTCATCACGTCGCGCGGCTTGCCCATGTAGTTCAAGAGCACATAAGGGTGCGCCGACGGCACAGTCGGATGCGCGAACGCACCCGACGCCTTGCCGGGACGCACCGGCGCGTCGATCCAGTTCTTGTCGAAGAACTGTTTGGCGATGTCGGCCATACGCGGCGAGAACGCCGCATAAGCGGAAAGCACGGTGTCTCTGGCTTCGGGCCAGGCAATCGTGCGCTGCTCGACCTTCGGCAGCGGCGCATTGCGGTCCCAGTGCTCGAGCTTGTCCTTGCCGAACCACTTCGCCTTCATCTTGTAGTAGCGGTGCGAAACCTGCGGGAATGACGCGCGCACGGCTTCGACGAGCGCATCGACCACTTCCCGCTCGACGCGGTTCGCGAGGTGGCGCGAGTCGGCGATATCCTGAAAGCCGCGCCAGCGGTCGGAGATTTCCTTGTCCTTCGCGAGCACGTTCGTGATCAGCGTGAAGGTCGGCATATTTTCTTTGAACACCTTCGCGAGCGCGCCCGCAGCCTTCGCGCGTTTGATTTCGTCGGCGTCCTGCAACAGCGTGAGCGTCGGCTCGAGCGTGAGCTTCTCGCCGTCGATGTCGAAACGCAGGCCCGCCACCGTCTCGTCGAACAGGCGGTTCCACGCGCCGCGGCCGGTGACCGACTTCTCATGGAAGAGCAATTCGATCTTATCGTCGAGCTGATAGGGTTTTTCGCGCCGCGTATCCTCGACCCACGGACGATAATGTCCGAAGATCGGATCTTCGAGCGCACGCTCGATCAACACGTCGTCGATGCGGTTGAGTTCGAGCGTGAAGAACAGAAGGTGCGAAGATGCGCCGGTGATCTTCTCGACCACGTCGCCGTAAAACTTGCCGCGCTTCGGATCGGTCGTGTTCTGCGCACGCACGAGGCCGGCGAAGGACACGAGCCGCCCCAGAAGATCGTCGATCGCTTCGTAACGGCGCACCGCCGCGCCGAACGTCGCGCCCGCAGCCGGCGACTTCGCGATCTCCTCGAGCTTGCCCTTGAACTCGTTCTCAAAGGCAACGCAGTCGGCTTCCGCCTTGGCGAGGTCGGCCTTCACCTTCAGGTCGTCGATCGAGGCGTAGAGATCCGTCAGATTCCACTCCGGCAGATCGCCGAGGGGACCGCCGGAAGCAGAGGAAGAAGCCGGGTTTTCGAAAGCGATTCTCATCAGGCGAAATCTCCAGACCTGCAAATTCTAAGGCACGGCGGCGCTCTCGTGCCAGTGCGGTTCGTAGCCGCGAGCAAGCGCTTTTGTAATTGCCGGTGGCGTCAGCATCATGGCGCGTCCCGACGGCCTCGGCTCCCTCGCAAGATAGCCGTCCGGGGACCAGCGCAGCAGCGACTTTCCCTTTACGGCAAATGATTCGTTCCCGCCGAAGGTCACGAAGGCGCCATCCGGCAGATCTTCGAGCGAAACCGGGTGCAGACGCTTCGAGCGGCGGTCTTCGCCGAGCCGCTCGCGATGCAGCCGCTCGTCCATCGCGGCCGCACGCGATCGCGGTCCGCGCCCGGAGAATTTTCCGGCAAACGCCATCGCCTCCGCGCGGCGGCATTCGAAGCAGGGGCGATGCCCCGCGGCGAGCGCGGTCGGCTCATCCAGAAAGAAGAGCTCCGTGTAATAGCGGCCCCAGACATCCCGCTGCCTGCCCTTGAAGGCGAGCAGGCAACAGATCCAGGCCCGCGAGGCATGGCGGCGGCGGCCGAGCGTCCGGCCGTCCCGGTGAAACTTCCCGCCGCGATTGCCGAAAAAGCCGCCCCGCGAGGGCACGGCGATCAGTTCGCCAAAGGGTGTCACGCGGTTCTGGAGAGCCATGACGGAAGATTCAGACTCTCTTAACGCCCGTCAACCAATGTGCCCCGAAACGGCACATCTTGTCGCCGGGTGGGATCATTCTTTTATGAGTGCGCGGATTCTGGTGGTGGACGACGACCCGGTGCAACGCCGGCTGCTCGAAGCGATGATCAAGCGCTTCGACTACGAGCCGGTGATGGCCGAGGGCGCCGAAGCCGCGCTGAAGCTGCTCGACGGTCCGGAAGGCGCTGCGGTCGAATGCATCGTGCTCGATCTCGTGATGCCGGGCATGGA
>VFQR01000623.1_pt1 | contig 42402 bp, 27 predicted proteins | sample 3512321 | NCBI WGS metagenome assembly VFQR01 (sample SAMN10412374, study PRJNA504923) | tailings metagenome | isolation source: Relicate 3 Philex TSF1 revegetated site | place: Philippines: Tuba, Benguet | collected 2017-08-29 | reverse complement strand
CGTACCGCTTTAATGGGCGAACAGCCCAACCCTTGGGACGTACTACCGCCCCAGGATGCGGCAAGCCGACATCGAGGTGCCAAACCTTCCCGTCGATGTGGACTCTTGGGGAAGATCAGCCTGTTCAAAAATGTTACCACATAAGCTTTTTATCTTATGTTTCTCTTAATTTCTTAAGAGTTCAGACTATGTCATTAACTCGCTTACTAGAACTTTTTAAGCGTCTTTGCGTCTTAAAAAGATTTAAATATCCTTAAAAGAAAATCACAAATGCGAGTTATCGGGCACTCGTGGCAAGATTATAGGCGTGTCTCCGCACTTGCTAGTCGTTGAACGGTCTTGCTTTTCTTTCTCAAGATGAGAACACACATTAACAAGCTTCGCTGCAAGTTGGCATATTGATTAGTATTTTTTTTGTAGTAAAAGTAATAATTCAAGTTGAATAATTTTTAGATAATCTCTAAAAATTTCTAACTTTTTAGAATATCACTCAAAATAGAAAAAACATACTTTCAACTTAGCTGTCCTTGACAATTCACCCGATTTTTTATTAGTAATTTATCAAAATTAATTACTAGTCTTGATGTTACCACCAAGTGGGACAAACGGCTTATCCCTAGAGTAACTTTTATTCGTTGAGCGACGGCCCTTCCACTCGGTACCGTCGGATCACTAAGGCCGGCTTTCGCCCCTGCTCGACTTGTAGGTCTTGCAGTCAAGCTCCCTTATGCCTTTACACTCTTCAGCTGATTTCCGTCCAGCTTGAGGGAACCTTTGCACACCTCCGTTACCTTTTGGGCATAATGTTAAATTTATTTACTTAATGAAAAGGTATTTTCTTTAAAAATTTCAAGAAAAGTTCAATATTTTCTAACTTTTTTAGAAAATTAGACCTCTTCTCATGAAAAACCTTTAAAACAAAAAACAACATTTTATCTCAAACTTCTCTTATTAAGAATCTCTCGTTTTTCTTGGTGGTGGTAATTTGTAACGCATCGTATCAACAAGATACGAGTCTATAGCTGTGCACAAATTCTCATAACTACGGCTTGAGATATAGATTTGATAAGTAGTACGACCACTTTTTTCGGATTGTCTTCGTGGAGTACATTCTAAGTCAAACTTTCTTTTTAAAAGCCTGCATAGTTTTTCAACATCTTTAAGCTCAAAACCTTGTGTATTGAGAATTGCCGCTTTACTTTGTACATCTTTAATAGACCCATCGTCCATATACCAATAAGCTAATGCGCGAGCACTTAACAAACACCCGATATATTTAGGTATGATTTTTTTACCTTTCTCATTATAAAAGAGTTTTCTAAAAATACCAAGCTTAGGTGTTGTTAAAGTTCTAAATTTTATTGAACTTGTAATCAAACCTACACGAAGATGATCGGCAGCTCTGCTTTTAGCTACAGGGGGTTTTTCATTTATGAACTCTTTGAAGAGATCATACAAATGAGCCACATAGTCAGCATGTCTTTCACTTTGTTCAATTAATAAGCGACCTGTTAGAGGCCCCTTACCAACTCTAGATTCGATATGCGCATCACCAAGTAAAACTCCAACTAAAACTTGTCTTAATGTCGTCGAAAATTCTATATTTTTTATGTTTTTTACTGCTTTTTTTACCATATTAAGTAATAAATTCTCTAGCAAAGAATTAACATTGCTAGACTTTTAGTTTCCTAAAAGATCAGACTATATCACCATCCATACCATGGATGTTCAGCGTTTAGTCGTTGAGGAGTTCCAATATAAGAACCTAAAGGGTTTTATATCACAACTTTCCTGCTGATTGCCCTCTTAGCTTAAAAGGTTTTTACTAACTTTTTAGTACTTTTAAGCTTCTATTGGTAGTGAAAGATATAGTTTTAGATATTTTTAGATATTTTTAGAAATTTTTAGATTTATGGATTAAAAATCCATCTCAAGAGCCTCTAAAGCTGCAAGTTCACCTTCTTCCTCTTCTTGTCTTAAACGCTTTCGTTCAGCATTAATACGGTAGCTTTCAACAAAGGCTAGAATATCCCCATCTTGCATTCTTCTATAAGAGTCTCCAAAAGCATTATTGATACGACTTGTCAATTTTTGTTGCATTGCCAAATCCTCAGATAAGATCTCTTCTAAAAAACCCATAACTTCGCGCAATTGAATATTTCTTCTAAGTGCTGCACGTGAACCACGTGAGCTTTTAAGAAGACCTTTAGATTGCTGCTCCTTTAAATAAGCTGTAAAGCCAACTTTCAATCTTTTTCTATCTAGCAAAATATCTCCACCCTCTAATTCAATAATAATACGCGGATCCAATTTTCGTGCAATTCGAAGCACTTTCTCTGGAGTAAAACCAATTTCTGTTTTTAACTCTAGAATTAGAAACATTGGAGCGTCCTCTAACTTGATAATTTGAGATGTATCAAAATTGTTATCTTTGATTTTAGAGCGTTTAATTCTGTTTAATACATTGACCGAAAGTTGTAAAGACTCGGGTACTGAAGCAAGTGCATCATTTTTTGCTTGAATGACTTTTTCTACGTTTGTAGCTTGTGCTTTTGTACGAGCCTGTTTTGCTAATTGTTGAGCCTTGATAAGTTCTTCGTTAATTGAGGAACTAGAGTCCTTAGTTGCGGAAGACTTCTTATCCTCTTGATTGTCTTCTTGGTTGTTTTGCATACCTTTTTATACTAAGTTTAATACTTCTTACAATAGTAAGACTATAAGAACTATACAGTTATTAGTATAACATATAACTATTCAATTAAAGATTCTATTTCTCAAATCTATTAATCAACCAATCTAATCAAATCTAATTATTTCTAATATTTTCTAATATTTTCTAATACTTTCTAACTCTTTTTAAATAAAGAGAATATCTTAATCTTTAAACCAATATTATAAGGGTGTTCCAGCATATAGCCAAATTGTACATTTTATTTCACAATAAAAGTGCCCTCCATAAGTTTAGGCGACCGCCCCAGTCAAACTGCCCGCCTGACACTGTCAAATGTCCTGATTCAAGGATCATTATTAGAATTTTAGCTCTTCCAGAGTGGTCTCTCAATAATGGCTCCATTTTACCCGCAAGTAAAACATCATAGCCTCCCACCTAGACTGCGCAAGAAAAGCCCAAACCCAATGTCAGGCTACAGTAAAGCTTCATAGGGTCTTTCTGTCCAGGTGCAAGTAGTCCGCATCTTCACGGACATGTCTATTTCACCGAGTCTCTCTCCGAGACAGTACCCAGATCGTTACGCCTTTCGTGCGGGTCTGAACTTACCAGACAAGGAATTTCGCTACCTTAGGACCGTCATAGTTACGGCCGCCGTTCACTGGGGCTTCGGTTGTCAGCTTCTCTAACACGAAGTTAAATAACCAACTCGCTTCACCTTCCAGCACCGGGCAGGCGTCAGCCCCCATACATTGTCTTACGACTTAGCGGAGACCTGTGTTTTTGGTAAACAGTCGCCTGGGCCTGTTCACTGCGACCTCCTCTCGGAGGCACCCCTTCTCCCGAAGTTACGGGGTCATTTTGCCGAGTTCCTTAGAGAGAGTTATCTCGCGCCCCTAGGTATACTCTACCTAGCTACCTTTGTCGGATTCGGGTACAGATAATAACAATTCAATATCAAGTACGAGCTTTTCTTGGAAGTCTGATATTAACCATAATATTTACTTACTTTCTCAGAGAGAAAAAACATAAACACATAATACGATTCAGCTCAAATACAGTTTTTCTTCTGTTTCTCATCACCTTAAACGTCTCTCACTAGTTCCAATTCTAGTGTATGGATACCTACTCCGTCCCTCGGTTGTAAATTATTATTAGTACAGGAATATTAACCTGCTTACCATCGGCGACGCCTTTCGGCCTAACCTTAGGATCTGACTAACCCTCCATGGACGAACCTAGTGAAGGAAACCTTAGCTTTTCGGGGCATTGGATTCTCACCAATGTTTTCGTTACTCAAGCCGACATTCTCACTTCTGCTTCGTCCACACTTATTGACATAAATGCTTCAACCTATAGCAGAACGCTCCCCTACCGATATATATTTTTAAAGTTATCAATTTATAAGAATTCTTATAATTTTAAAGTATTACATATATATCCCACAGCTTCGGCAGACAACTTAGTCCCATACATTTTCGGCGCAAGAGCGCTCCACCAGTGAGCTATTACGCACTCTTTAAAGGATTGCTGCTTCTAAGCAAACCTCCTGGTTGTTTCTGCACTCTCACCTCCTTTATCACTTAGCTGTCATTTGGGGGCCTTAACTGGTGATCTGGGCTATTTCCCTTTTGACGATGGAGCTTATCCCCCACCGTCTCACTGATTCAGGGAATACAAGCTTAGTATTCTTAGTTTGCCACGATTTGGTACCGCTTTCGCAGCCCGCACCGAAACAGTGCTTTACCCCTAAGCCGTACATTATTTCCTGAATCGCTGCGCCTCAACACATTTCGGGGAGAACCAGCTAGCTCCGAGTTCGATTGGCATTTCCATTTTATTGGTTTCTGAATAAGAAACTAGACGTCTTATAAGATAATTTACTATACTCTGAAATTATCAGACAAAGTCAAACCAGAAACCCTTAGTTTTTCAACTAAGATTAGACTATACCTTCAACTCACTTTTTTACAAAGGTAAAAATTGAAGTTTGTGAGTGCTGACGTGCTAGCAAAGGATTTTGCTAGACTCTTTCGAGTTAGTCGTTACGGGGTTTACAATTAACGTGTTTTTCATTATAAAAAACATTTACTTCTCAGTTAATCAAACTTCCCACGGTATTGCCATGGGTTACTACGTCAAGCAGTGTGGTAACCTTTAGGTTTCACCGTTATGAGTCAGTATGTTACAAAAAGTCACCTTTTTGTGGGGCAAAATCGCCAATCAATTTTTACCCCTAACCACAGCTCATCCCACGATTTTTCAACATCGATGAGTTCGGACCTCCACTTGGTGTTACCCAAGCTTCATCCTGGCCATGGTTAGATCACCCGGGTTCGGGTCCATAAGGAGTGACACAATTGCTCTGTTCAAACTTGCTTTCGCTTTGGCTTTGGATTCAATCTCTTAACCAAGCCACTCCCTATAAGTCGCCGGCTCATTCTTCCACAGGCACGCGGTCAAGATAAGAATATCTCTCCCACAGCTTGGTAGATTACGGTTTCATGTGCTATTTCACTCCCCTTAAGGGGTTCTTTTTCACCTTTCCCTCGCGGTACTATTTCGCTATCGGTCATTCAGGAGTATTTAGCCTTACGAGGTGGTCCTCGTTGATTCACACGGGATTTCACGTGCCCCATGTTACTTGGGATAAGATATCTATAGGCTTTGAAGCCTATACAAGATTTTATAGTTTAAATTACAGGACTATCACCTTCTATGGTACAGGAATCAGCTGTTTCATCTACTTAAATCTTGTTTTTATGTATCCTCCCACAACCCCAATTGAACAGAAGCTCGATTGGTTTAGGCTGGTCCCACTTCGCTCGCCGCTACTAAGGGAATCGCTTTTGCTTTCTTTTCCTCCAGCTACTAAGATGTTTCAATTCACTGGGTTTTCTCTTTTTTATCTATGAATTCAATAAAAAGTTTTAAGAGTTGCCTCATTCGGGATTCTCCGATTCAAAGCTTGTTTCCAGCTCCTCGAAGTGTTTCGTCGGTTGCCACGCCCTTCATCGTCTCTGAATGCCTAGGTATCCACCGTAAGCCTTTAGTCATTTGATCTTTAATTTTTTTTTATCAAATTAAGGTCTGTTTTATAGAAGTAAAACATTGACGCGGAAGCGTCATTGTCCCACAAATAAAAACAATTATCTGTGCCTTTACAAAGTTTTTTATACACTGGTGTATATCAAAAAACTCTTCAAAACATATATAGATACTACCTAAAAATATAAACTAAGTCAAGTACCAAATGCTGTTTCACTTTTAGTTTAAAACTAGTTTTATTTTTATCAATTGGTAGCGCTTATTCTAACATACGTGGTACTGTATTTGCGAAACAAATGCAAAGCATAATTTCCTGATGCATCTACGGAGTAGATGCAAAGCATACGCAAGGTACCGAGAAGGTATGATACTTTTAACGCCACTTTATTTTATCGTAAGAATTTTAAGCTTAACCTTTGTATTAGATCAACTAAAAACATTACATAGCAGTATAAATATGGTGGAGACTAGCGGACTCGAACCGCTGACATCTGCCTTGCAAGGGCAGCGCTCTACCAACTGAGCTAAGCCCCCGATCAAAACTAGGTTTTTTATTCTTTAGATAAAGAATTGATGTTCTCTAAATATCATTGCAATAGATTATATTTAACTAAACATACTTTATTTTTTTTACAAAGTGTGGGCCATGCTAGACTCGAACTAGCGCCCTCGCCCTTATCAGGGGCGCGCTCTAACCAACTGAGCTAATAGCCCTTTTTATTGTATGTAATATTGACTCTCTTATTAGTTGACCCTTATTGTAGTTGACCCTTATTGCCCTTTTTTTTATCTCATTAAGATTTAAAGTTTAAATCTCCTGTATAATCACCTAATTCGCTTTGTGAGAAAGAGAAAGAAAAGGAACAAAGAAAATTAAATATGGAGTATATAAAGTGGATTTATAAAACAGCAAACAATTTTTTATGGTAAGTTGATTTTATTCCAATATTTAGTTTAATAATTATTTAATCCTTTGTCAATACACATATTCCAGTTGTTGCTATTTTTTTTAATAGCAACAACATATTAAACTCTTAGACAACAAGTCGAATAAGAGAAATAACAAATTAATAAATTGCATTTTAATGATACAATTTATTAATTTGTTATTGGAGTCAAACAAGATAAATTGTGGGACAACACTTAAAAGAGATCAATAACAGAATATATTGGCCCGAATGGGCCAATTTAATTCGAGTTGTTCATAGTATAAAAATATTGGTTAGAATGTTTTCTGTATTAGTAATTTTTAATCATATTTTATGCAAAGTGTATACGATTTAATCGTTGTTAATCTCTCTTTAATATGCCTAATAATTACTAGACAGAAGCAAATGTAAATTATCTGTCACCAATAAACACAAAGTCTTGCAATGACATTTTTTACTAGCCCTTTTAGCTCCTTTTACTTTAATAGTTTCCGTCAGATACTTGTAAACACTAACAAGCTACCTACCATGCAGCTTTAGTTTGTCTGAGATGTAATAGCAAATCTTTTGCACCAGAAGGATGCAAAAGGACATATCTCAACAAATAGATAAAACTAGCAGCTTGTTAATGATATTGTTGTTTGTGTAATAAAATTGAATGTCTGCAGTAAATGCACAGTACAAAATACTAAAGATTCTTGAAATAAAAAATGATGATTTGTATATTATCTGTATAATAAATTATAAGTATCTCAACTTATTCTAACCAAAATAGATTTTGTTTACGAAAAATGGAACTAATAAAGTGAATGTTAAAACTATGGCCTTTAAAACTTAATATGGTTCATAATAATGAGGCGAGATCATGACTGTCTATTTGACTTGTTTTCTCAGATTTAAAAATCTTTCGAAATGTTTTGTAAAGCCAAATACAAATAAGCAAAAACAAGACGCTACAAACATCTTGCCTACACTCCCATAAAAAAATTGTGTTCTGTTACTTAACCAAAAAGTTGATCTGTTAAGTACACAATCACAATCTAAGCCATATTATTCATGTGTTAAGTTCACTCTTCTATTTTGTATAATAACTAGAGAATAGTAGTAACTAAACTATTTTCTATAATTTTTATTATTTTTAAGAATATGACTTTTCTTTTTCAATTTACATTACTTGCCTTTATTGGTCTTTCCTTTCTTTTAGTTGTTGGTGTACCAGTAGTTTTTGCTTCTCCGGAAGGTTGGACACAAAATAAAGGAACAATCTTTTCAGGTGCTGGATTATGGATTCTGCTTGTGTTATTGCTAGGTGTTTTCAATTCTTTTGTTGTATAACACATTACAAATTTGATTGGTCTCGATCAGGTGGAACTATTTATTATCTCTGACTGCCGAACACTAGGCAGTGTTCGGCAGTCAGAGATAATAAATAAAATAAACAACGAGTCCAGCAGGAATCGAACCTACATTAGAAGCTTAGAAGGCTCCTGTCTTATCCGTTAGACGATGGACCCAGTACTAGATTAATGTGATAATAATAAGGTGTAAAAAAATTCGCAAAAAAAACTATCTTAAAACGAGTCTACTTGAATTAGACAAAAGAGGCAGAATAAAAAACTTGATTTTATTTACTTTTAATTATACGTAATTTTACTAGTTAAGTATAGACAACTAAGAATTACCATAAGATACGAAAATACAACACTTAGAAAATATAATAAACATTAACAAGGTAGAAGTAGGGCCTAGATAGAAAAAAGAGAATATAAGTTGCATAAAAATTCAGTGAATGGTAACATATTTTATATGTTATCTTTTTTCGCCATGCAGCAAAGCGAAACGCCTAAATATTTTAACTAAGATCTATTTTAAATCTTATGCTGATACACCTCACGAACTTGAGGGCGTTCAATACTGGTGTCATTTACGGGTTATCGTGAATATTACAAATACAGCTCTTTCACAGTGATATATTTACGAAGGAAACACAAATCATTTGCAAGAAGATAAGACGAGGACGAAACACACATAAAATTATTTGTATAACAGAACAACTGGAGTGATGTCTGAGTGGCCTAAAGAGCTCGATTGCTAATCGAGTGTACAGGAAACTGTACCGAGGGTTCGAATCCCTCTTGCTCCGAATATCCAAAGTATTAATCAATTATAAATTAGCGTAAAATTGGTTGTAAAATACTGTATAAATTAGCGTAAAATTGGTTGTAAAATACTGTTGTTTTTGTACCTACTTTGTAGGTACAACGCTGATTTATAGATTAATTAAATAAGTAAGGATCTCAGGATAAATTATTGCTGCTTTGTAGAAGCACCGCATCTACCCAGGTAGATGCGGTGCTTCTACAAAGCAGCAGCAGAGGTGTCAATAACCCCAACTTGGGATGTATTAAACCAAAGATACGATTAAAAAATCGGTTTTACCTCATCTAAAAGAACAGAGCTATTGTAAATCTCTAAAATAATAACTAAAAACACAGCAAAAAGAGCCATAAAAACAGCCATAATAACTGTTGTTCCCCAACCTGGTGCTACCTTGCCAGATTCCGAATTTAATGGTTTAAGTAAAGTACCAAGAGTTGTTTCAATACCTTTAGTATCTTCTGTTTCTTTGAAAGATTTTTTTACTCCAGCAGTCTTTCCTGTTGCCATAACTTTTTGTTTATTTTTTTATAAATACATATTTACTTTCTGTCATTTTACACTGCAAATGTTGCCCTTACTTAGTTTATCTTTTAAAATTCCACACATTTTAACGTTGCAGTACACCATTTGTCTAAAAATCACTTCTATTCCCATTAAGCTATTTCTTAGTAATTTTGTTAGCTTTTTATTAAGAATAAAATTTTTTTATTTGATTTAACAAATTCAACTGCAATATTCTTACTTTTTTATTACAATATAAATAGATTATTCCGCTTTTATAAGCGATTAAATAAAAAAATCTATTATATTTACTAAATATAAAAATATAAAACTAATATGGAAAGTCCAGCTTTTTTTTACACTATCTTTTTATGGTGTCTTTTACTAAGTATTACAGGTTATTCAATATATGTAGGATTTGGTCCTCCGTCTAAACAATTGCGTGATCCTTTTGAAGAGCATGAAGATTAAAATAAATGTTCTAGTTGCTTACTGTTTATGTTTTTGAATTCTCTCGCAAAATAGCGAGAGAATTCAGATTTTTTTTAGAAAAAAAAAGGCCTTAATAAGGATCCAACAATTACAAATTAAGTAACTCTTACAAAATATTTTAAGATTTATTAAAACTTTTTGTTTTAAACACAAGAAAACAAAAAGTTACTGTAACGGGCGCATTACATTCGCCTTCTACTTGCGGTACCTGGCACGGAAGACTTCCACACATAGTGTAGATTTTTTTGTGCCAGGTGAAAAAGCTACCTAGATTCTTATAAACCTGACTGCTTAAGAACTCACGAAAATATAATTCTAGGTAAAAACTAGCGTATATAATCAATTATTAAATAAGATCGTATGATAAATTGTATGATAATAAAAAAGAATGACACATTGAGTCTCATGGCTCAAAATGCTTTACTACACAGGCTAATAAAAGTGGTCTCGGATAACGCACTACCTGCAAGTATATCAGATACCAGGTGGGGTAACATTCCTACGACTTAACAATAATATGGCCTAATCGTTTAAATATATTCTTTAATAGAAACCCATATACCTGTTACGTTCGCAACGAAGGTAGACGTCTTGATGCATCTATTGTATTTACAACTTGTTGATACCTGATGAATCTACTTTTAATCTACTGGATGTCTCTATGAAGTAGATGCAAAGTAGATTAAAAGTAGATTTAAGCGTATGCTTTGCATTTACAAAGTAAATGTATTGCATCAAATAAGATCGATATTTATTTAATAATGCGAGGTGGTTCTCTAAAGAATATTGCGAAGAATATAATTCCTAATGTACCGATTAATAAAAAAGTATAAACTAAAGCTTCCATATGGATTAGTGGATAATAAAACTTGATTTTTTCTTAACCAAATATAAACTTTGGCTAGTTGTTACATTCTCTTGGTGCGTAGCGGGCCTTCTGATCATTCGCTTAGCGAATGATCAGAAGGCCCAGATCAACAAAGAGTTATAGGTCCGCCCTACTAAGCATTAATTAGTACCGGTGTCTCTACTGTATAAATGGACAAATACGAAATAACAGCAAGTGTTGCATCTACAAAGTAAACACAAAGGAAAGTGAATCTATAGGATGGACACAAAGATACTTCAAACAACTGAAGTTCAATTTGTAAATCCAATTACACAGACTGACGTCTAGTTGTTGGGTCACCAAGCTTTTGGAAAGCACCGAATTCTACTTGATCATCAATGTCAGCATCAATTCCGGCGAATACTTTACGGAATAAAGCTCGTGAGCCATGCCAAATGTGACCAAAGAAGAAAAGAAGAGCGAAACATAAGTGACCAAATGTGAACCAACCTCGTGGACTAGTTCGGAAAACACCATCTGATTGTAGTGTTGCACGATCAAATTCAAATACTTCACCTAATTGTGCTCGTCGAGCGTACTTTTTAACTGTGGCTGGATCAGTAAATGTTACACCATCTAGTTCTCCACCATAGAAAGTCACAGAAACACCAACTTGCTCAATACTGTATTTTGATTCTGCTCGTCTAAATGGTACATCGGCTCTAACAATACCATCTTTATCAATTAACAGTACTGGGAACGTTTCAAAGAAAGTAGGCATACGTCTAACAAAAAGTTGATTACCATCCTTATCTTTAAATACTGCATGGCCTAACCAACCAACAGCGATTCCATCACCACTATTCATAGCACCAGCACGGAATAACCCACCTTTGGCTGGGTTATTGCCAATATAGTCGTAGAAAGCCAATTTCTCAGGAATTTTTGCCCAAGCTTGTGATAAGCTATCTCCTTGAGCCAAACTTGATTGAACTCGTTTTTCAATCTCCTGTTGGAAGAAGCCTAAATCCCACTGATAACGAGTTGGACCAAATAATTCGATTGGAGTAGCAGCAGAACCATACCACATTGTACCTGCTACCACAAAAGCAGCCCAAAATACGGCGGCAATGGAGCTAGATAATACTGTTTCAATATTACCCATACGTAATCCATTATATAGTCGCTCAGATGGACGTACACAAAGGTGGAAAAGACCAGCTAATACACCTAAAATGCCGGCAGCTACGTGATGGGCTGGTATACCACCAGGATTATATGGATCAAAACCATCAGCACCCCATGACGGAGCTACAGGTTGAACACTTCCTGTAATACCATACGGATCTGAAACCCAAATACCAGGACCAAAGATACCAGTTACATGGAAGGCACCAAAACCAAAACATAATAAACCGGATAAGAAAAGATGAATACCAAAGATTTTTGGTAAATCTAATGCAGGTTTTTTTGTTCGTGGATCTCTGAATAATTCTAAATCCCAATACACCCAATGCCAAATTGACGCCATAAACAAAGCTCCAGACAATAAAATATGTGCTGTAGCTACACCTTCATATGTCCAAATACCAGGATTTGTAGATGTTGAACCATTTATTGTCCAGTTACCCCAAGATTTTGTAATACCTAAACGAGTCATAAATGGTAATACAAACATACCTTGACGCCACATTGGATTTAATATAGGATCAGACGGATCAAAAACAGTTAATTCGTAAAGTGCCATTGATCCAGCCCATCCTGAAACTAATGACGTATGCATTAAATGAACGGCAATTAATCTGCCTGGATCATTTAAAACCACCGTGTGAACACGATACCATGGTAAACCCATAAAATTTTCTATAAAAAAACTAATTAGTTATTTACTTTCTTTCTTTTACGCAAATTACAACACCATTAAAGTAGTGCAAAAAAAATTCATTCAATATAACGCATTGTCGGTGCATTACTACCTAACAATTTGGTATCTCAAACAAATTAGGAGGACTACACAGCTACTCGCTAGCGTTTTTGTGTGAATTTTTGTTAAAACAATATATATTTTATTATTTTACTATTGTACCAAATAAATAGAATAGCATAAAAAGATTTATGCATCTTTATATTTATAGTTTTTTAACCTCATTACCTTTAATTATATGTGAGATGATATATTAAAAAGTTTATAAGTTAAAGCAAAAATACAAATAAAAGAATTAGGAAAAGAGTACTAAAACTTCTATAAATACTAAAACAAAGCATCTTGAATTTTGGCTCTCTTTTTGTTATGATATTATAAAAATTAATATTAAATATATTAATTAAAAATTATACAACTTAATTGTACACTCTCAGTAACAATCCAGTAAATTACTAACAATTAGAAAAAAACTTTAAAACATCTTATTTTAAGATTTTACTCTTTATTCCAGGAAGGGTGGCAGAGCGGTTCAATGCACCGGTTTTGAAAACCGGCGTAGCTTAACGGCTACCGAGGGTTCGAATCCCTCCTCTTCCGAAACAGACCATATAAGGTTCAAACACAGTAAAGATTGAGTAAAACCCGTGTTTTTTTTTTATTAAAAAAGCGTTAAACATTTAATGTTTAAAAGATTAGTTGAATAAACACTATTTTCTAAATAAGAGAAGAGGGGGGGCTTAAACACCCGATATATTAACTCTCGATAATATAAAAAAGCAAAGCCTTTCCTTGTTAAAAACTTAAAAAAATATTAAATAAGATTTTTTTAAATAGAGTTCGTAGTTTCCGCAAAGCGATATAATACGTTTTTTATTTTTGATTTTTTTATTAAAATAACTCATTAACTTTTATATTGTTCGCGAAGAGAATACATTTATATATATCAGATATAACTAGGGCGGAAGGATTCGAACCTCCGAATGTCGGGACCAAAACCCGATGCCTTACCACTTGGCGACGCCCTATTTAAATAATAAAAGAATCAGATGAGTTTTTATATTTTTTTTATCTCTTAGTTTGTGTAATATTCACTGAATAGTGCTTTTCAGAAACGAACACAACACCTTCGTGATTACCTTCGAAAACGACACATTGACTATGTCTCTACAAAGTAGATACAAAGGCGAAGTGTCAAGCACAGCTATTCTAGGTAGGAGAACAAGAGTCTCTTGAGATCGTCCTGAATACAAGAATTGCATTTACTTTTGCAATGGCAAGATCAAGCTTAAAAAGAGATGCATGCTATTAGTCTTTTCGGAGTAATAAGAGAGTAAACGAGATATTCTTGTAACCTATCAACATCTATTGCGGTAGTTTTTTCTAAAAAAGTAAAAGATTATATATACATTATACCTCAAATTATATTAAAAGTCAATTTTGGTTACTAATAAAAATTAGAAGAATTTCTTATATTATGGTAAACATAAACTATTCTATGTTAATTCTTTGTTTGTACCCTATACCCACCCACCCGATGTTGGGTGGGTGGGTGGGCATACTTTTATATACACATGAGTCAAAACAGTGGTAGAGATTTAATAGCTGCCACTACTTAAACATCAATAACTAAATAAGAAATAGAATATTTTTTACGTGTATACAAAGCTAAGAGATTTAGAGTTTATCCAAATTTTCCAGAAGTTGAAGCAATTAAGAAAGCAGCATAAGTTAAAACATAACCAGCTGAGAAATGTGCTAAACCTACTAATCTTGCTTGAACAATCGATAAAGCTACAGGTTTATCTTTCCATCTTACTAAACTTGCTAATGGAGTTCGTTCATGAGCCCAAGCTAAAGTTTCGATTAACTCTTGCCAATAGCCTCGCCATGAGATCAAGAACATGAAACCAGTTGCATAGATCAAATGACCAAATAAGAACATCCACGCCCAAACAGATAAACTGTTCATACCAAATGGATTATATCCATTAATTAATTGAGACGAGTTTAACCAAAGATAATCTCGTAACCAACCCATTAAGTAAGTAGATGATTCATTAAATTGACTCACATTGGCTTGCCATACACCAAGATGTTTCCAATGGAAATAAAATGTAACCCAACCAATTGTGTTTAACATCCAGAAAACAGCTAGATAAAAAGCATCCCATGCCGAGATATCACAAGTACCTCCACGCCCTGGTCCATCACATGGGAAACTATAACCAAAATCTTTTTTATCTGGCATTAGTTTTGATCCTCTTGCATCTAAAGCTCCTTTAACAAGAATTAGAGTTGTTGTGTGTAAGCCTAAAGCGATCGCGTGATGAACTAAAAAATCTCCAGGCCCAATTGTTAAGAATAAAGAATTATTATTACTATTAATAGCCTCTAACCAAGCAGGTAGCCATAGAGATTGTGCAGCGGTAGAAGCTGCACTACCAGATTGTGAAAGTAGAAGATCAAAAGCATACACTGTTTTACCGTGAGAAGATTGAATCCACTGTGCAAAAACTGGTTCAATTAGAATTTGTTTTTCAGGTGTTCCAAAAGCTTGCATTACATCGTTGTGAACATAAATACCTAATGTATGAAACCCTAAGAAAAGACTTACCCAACTTAAATGTGATATGATTGCTTCTTTATGATCTAAGATTCTCGCTAACACATTGCCCTTATTTTGCTCAGGATCATAATCTCGAATAAAGAAAATAGCCCCGTGAGCGAAAGCACCACAAAGAATAAAACCAGCAATATATTGATGGTGTGTATAAAGTGCAGCTTGTGTTGTAAAGTCTTGTGCTAAGAAAGCATAAGGTGGTAGTGAATACATGTGTTGAGCAACTAGTGATGTGATAGTGCCCACACTAGCTAAAGCTAACCCAAGTTGAAAATGTAATGAATTGTTTACTGTATCAAATAAACCTTTATGACCTGCACCTAAACTACCAGATGGTGGTGTATGTGCATCTACAATCTCTCTTAAACTATGACCAATACCGAAATTTGTTCGATACATATGCCCAGCAACAATAAACAAGATTGCGATGGCAAGGTGGTGATGTGCAATATCTGTTAAATATAAACTTTGAGTTTGCGGATGAAAGCCCCCTAAAAAAGTTAAAATAGCAGTACCTGCACCTTGAGAAGAAGAGAATAAATGATCAGCAGTATCTGGGTTTTGCGCATAAACAGCCCAATCACCTGTAAAAAAAGGAGTTAAGCCTTTAGGGTGCGGTGCAACTGATAACAGATTATTCCAACGAACATGTTGGCCACGTGCTTCTGGAATCGCTACGTGAACTAAATGCCCTGTCCAAGCTAAACTGCTTACTCCAAATAAGCCTGCTAAATGGTGATTTAAACGAGATTCCGCATTTTTAAACCATGATAATGAAGGCTGAAATCTAGGTTGAAGATGCAGCCATCCAGCAAAAAGTAGAAAGGCTGAAACAATCAATAAGAATAAAGCACCTTGATAAAGATCTTGTGGTGATCGAGCTCCAATAGTATACCACCACTGATAAACCCCTGATGTCGCTATATTTACAGGTCCTTCAGCTCCACCACGTGTAAATGCTTCTACTGCTGCTTCCCCAAAATGAGGGTCCCAAATTGCATGTGCAATTGGACGAATATGTAAAGGATCTGCGACCCACTGACTAAAATTACCTTGCCAAGCTACATGAAAAAGGTTACCTGAAGTCCATAAAAAGATAACTGCTAATTGACCAAAATGAGATGCAAAAATCTTTTGGTAAACACTCTCTTCAGTAATACCATCATGACTTTCAAAGTCATGTGCAGTGGCAATACCAAACCAAAGACGACGAGTAGTCGGGTCTTGTGCTAGACCCTGACTAAATCGTGGAAATTTTGTTGCCATACTCTTACTATAATTCGAAAAATTAAAAAAGTAATGAAGGGTTTTTTTCAACCCGTACATAGTACTCCGTAGTTGCATTTACAAAGTAATGCAACACTTGTACTTAATCTAATAAATGCGTCTAATCCCTAAAAGCAAAGATGCAATCACATTCGTTACCCCCTGCATTTGCTTCGCAAATGCAGTGGATTTGTAACTGCACTGGTAAGACGAGGGCACGTTCCAACAATCTTATCTCTAAAGTTGGAAACATTTTTAACTACCCAACCGCAATTATCCTTGCTAAGAAAAACGACCATGTTGTCGCGATGCCGCCTAAAAGATAATGTGCTACACCTACAGCACGGCCTTGCGTAATACTTAAAGCTCGTGGTTGAATCGCTGGCGCTACTTTTAATTTATTATGAGCCCATACAATTGATTCAATCAGCTCTTGCCAATATCCGCGACCACTAAATAAGAACATTAAACTAAACGCCCAAATAAAGTGTGCGCCCAAGAAAATAAGACCATATGCAGATAAAGCAGAACCGTATGATTGAATAACTTGTGATGACTGTGCCCATAAGAAATCGCGCAACCAACCGTTGATAGTGTTGGCACTTTGTGCAAAGTTTCCTCCAGTGATGTGTGAAACACCAGCACCATTTACAGTTCCCCAAACATCAGATTGCATCTTCCAACTAAAGTGGAAAATAACGATCGATAATGAATTATACATCCAGAATAGCCCTAAAAAAACATGGTCCCAAGCAGACACCTGACAAGTACCTCCACGCCCTGGTCCATCACATGGGAAACGGAAACCAAGATTTGCTTTATCCGGTATTAATCTTGAACTGCGAGCATAAAGAACACCTTTTAAAAGAATAAGTACAGTGACATGAATTGTAAAAGCATGAATGTGATGTACTAAAAAGTCAGCAGTACCTAAAGGTATAGGCATTAAAGCTACCTTTCCACCTACTGCAACTACGTCTCCACCCCAAGTTACACTTGTCGAAGATAAAGCATTCGGTGCAGTAAAATTAATTGCTGAATTATGAGTGTTTTGAATCCACTGTGCAAAAATTGGTTGTAATTGAATAGCAGTATCAGAAAACATATCTTGAGGTCTTCCTAATGCACTCATTGTATCATTGTGAATGTACAGTCCAAAACTGTGGAAACCTAAGAACAGACACACCCAATTTAAATGCGAGATCATAGCATCTCGATGTCTAATTACACGATCCAATAGATTGTTGTAATTATTAGTAGCATCGTAATCTCGTACCATAAAAATGGCAGCATGAGCACCCGCTCCTACAATACAAAAACCACCAATCCAGTTGTGATGCGTGAACAATGAGAGTTGCGTCGCGTAATCAGTGGCTAAGTACGGGTAAGGTGGCATTGAATACATATGATGCGCCACAATAATAGACAATGAACCGAAAAGAGCTAGGTTTATTGCTAATTGCGCGTGCCATGATGTAGTTAGAATCTCATAAACTCCTTTGTGACCTTGACCTGTAAATGGACCACGGTGAGCTTCTAAAATCTCTTTAATGCTATGACCAATTCCCCAATTTGTACGATATTGATGACCAGCAATAATGAACAGCACAGCAATAGCTAAATGATGATGTGCTGTATCAGTTAAGTACAGCCCCCCGTTAACAGGATTTAGTCCTCCTTTGAAAGTTAAGAAGTCACTATATTCCCCCCAATTAATCGAAAAGAAAGGTGCTAAACCTTTTGAAAAACTTGGATACAATTGTGCAATAAGTTCTCGATTTAATATGAATTCATGGGGTAAAGGGATCTCTTTAGGGTCAATCCCAGCATCTAGCAATTTATTAATAGGTAAAGATACATGAATCTGATGACCAGCCCATGCTAAACTGCCTAAACCAAGTAAACCAGCAAGATGGTGGTTTAGCATAGATTCAACGTTTTGGAACCATTCTAATCTTGGTGCAGCCTTATGGTAATGGAACCAACCCGCGAAAAACATAGCTCCAGCTAAGATCAATGCACCAATAGCTGTTGTATATAACTGTAATTCGCTTGTTATCCCACTACTACGCCATAATTGAAAGAAACCAGAAGTGATTTGAATACCTTGGAAACCACCCCCTACATCACCATTTAAAATCTCTTGGCCAACTACAGGCCAAACGATTTGTGCACTTGCTTTTAGGTGAATCGGGTCTTGTAACCAAGCTTCATAATTCGAAAACCTAGCTCCGTGGAAATACATACCACTTAACCAAATGAAAATTACACCCAATTGTCCAAAGTGTGCACTAAAAACTTTTCTAGAGATCTCCTCTAGATCGTTTGTGTGACTATCAAAATCATGGGCGTCAGCATGAAGGTTCCAAATCCAAGTTGTTGTTGCTGGTCCCTTAGAAAGATTTCGCGAAAAATGACCAGGTTTTGCCCATTTTTCAAAACTAGTTGCTGTTGGATTCGCATCAACTACAATTTTCACCTTTTTCGCTTCTCGCTCTGGTGCACTAATTGTCATGCAAGCTCTAGTAAAATATCTACAATAAGGCGGCACCCAAAGGTACCTACTATGCTATTTTTCGATAAAGATAAACTAGATAAATTAATACAACTATTCAAAAATATTGCATTATTACTTTTATTTTTTGTCTTTATATGTGCTTCTGTACCAACACAACCTATTTATTGCATTTGCAAAGTAAATGCACTTACATGGTGGCACTCGATGAGAGTTTTACTTACAGATACTCTCGTAGATATATTTGGTACACTAAACAACTATAATCGTCAATCGCTGCACTTACTCAACCCTTTCCTTTTTTTACCGTACTCTTATTTTTTACCTAAATGCAGTCCTTCAGCAAAGTTGAAGGTCAGTAAGTCAAACTCTTATTTGTGTAAGAAGTTGAGCTTTCTTTTTAAATGTTTTTTTATTATATAAAAAAATTTACCGCTTAACGTAAAAAAAGGATTTTGAATGTATTTTACTTTTATCTATTTACTTATTTGAATCAATAGAGTTGATACAAAAATATCATGCCCTGTAGGACTTGAACCCACGGCATTAGGTTTTGGAAACCTACGTTCTACCAACTGAACTAAGGGCATATTAGTTAATACTTTCATTATTAAATAAAAAAGAACAAATCACATTTACATCTCCAAAATCGTGTTCGGTACCTCACGCACGTGAGGTAAGACGAGAGTAAAAATGTTGAAAATCTCTTGTTATAGAGAGAGTGCCTCTTACTGGACACGTCTGTTCTCTTTCTGTCCTTTCATGTTTTTATATTTGTTTTATTTCTCAGCTAAACCGATTCAAGTAGAAGCAGCTGCTTTATAAAAGCGCGTTCAATAAGAGAGTTTTCAATTCCCTGCTCTATTTGATTTCGATTATTCTACTATATTTTTTTAATACTATTTTTAAATTAAACTTGTCAACTGAACGGGTATTTACAAAAGTTGTTAATAGTATTAGGATCCATGCTTATTCCTATGGTATACTAATATGATAATAATACTATATTAGAAAGATTAAGAGATTGAAAGCCATGCACAATTCACTTAGTTACCAAAACGTGAGATCAATTTACTAAGAAAAAACAAGCTTTCATAGAAGTTGATCCTGTAAAAACAGCTTTTTTTATGTATTTACAATCGGGATGACAGGATTCGAACCTGTGACCCCCTGTTCCCAAAACAGGTACTCTACCAAGCTGAGCCACATCCCGATCGATATATATATTATTTTAACCTTTCTTTTTGGTAGACGCAAACATTTTTGATTAATATTCAAACCTTTATTATGAAAAATTTTACAATTTATCTATCAACAGCTCCAGTTGTTGCACTTATTTGGTTTACAATAACAGCAGCACTTCTTATCGAAATCAATCGTTTTTTCCCTGATCCTTTAGTTTTTTCTTTTTAATCAAGATATTACATCTCATATTACCTTGTCTTTTGTTCTGAAAAAGCATAGCAAAAGCAAAGGTTGTTACAACCTTTGCTTTTGCTATAGACCGGCGCACTCAATATGTAATTTTCGAGATACCCAACACATCTACTGTATTGACAAAGTAAATGCATTCGTCTGACCTTACAACGAACGCGTTTTTACCCCCCTCAATCCGTGTTGCACTAGCAACGAGGGTATTGGAGTATTTAACGCAATCCTCGTTAAAACTTTTACCGCGAACACTTTGCCTTTACTTGATGCATCTATCGGATTTGATACCCGATGCATCTACTTTGTAGATGCAAACTGCATTTGTTGTATTGACGAGGCACCGATACCTGAGGCATTTACAAAGTGAATACAAAGCATTCTTACTTGATGCATCGATTTCGATAAATGCATCAGGTAAGAATGCTTTGCATTTGCTCCATGCAGCTCTAGATGCATCTACTTTGTAGAAGCAAAGCAAATGCAGTTGATTCGTAAATACAAGGGTATCGAATTAAATCAAGTGGAGGCACTGAATAAGTTTATTTAAAAAACAATTGCAACTAAAGATTATAAAAACAAAGTTAACCGTGGCTTTCGAGTTACCAAAGCCAAAATGAATACATTCGATAATATAAAGCAATGAGAGTATTATAAATTATAAAACAATTCAGGAAAACTCTAGCTTTTTTGTTGGGTGAGCGACGGGGATCGAACCCGCGCATGAAGGAGTCACAGTCCTTTGCCTTACCACTTGGCTACGCCCACCATTGTTAAAGTATATTAGTTGATATACTACGCATGCAATGCATCACATTTCCAAAGATTCAACATAACAATAAGATAATTTTAAATAATATAATAAGATACATCTAGTCATTTGTCAATGCACTACTTTCTATTTGAGAAAGTCTTGATAATAAGAATACCATAAGAAATGCGATTAGTTTTATTTTATTCAAGATATTGTCTTTATTTATATCAAGTTTATAGTTAGACCCAATTTGAATATTTTGGTATGATACACGGTACCCCCGGTACAACAAAGTGTTATCGAAGTACCGGGTAAACAGTTTGTAAAATAAGTGTTGATAAGAACTCAAGCATTTAATCTACTTACTAACCTTGTACTTTTACCTACTCTATCTCGTAGATAATATAATTTTGCACGACGTACTTTAGCACGTCGAATTACTTGAATACCTTGTAAACATGGTGAATGTACAGTAAAAACACGCTCAACACCAATCCCTTGAAATATTTTACGTACGGTTATTGTAGTATTAACGCCCGCGTTATGTTTAGCTATAACTGTGCCTTCATAGGGCTGAAGGCGTTGTTTATTTCCTTCTTGAATAGATACAGCGACTCTTACAGTATCACCTATAGCAATAGTCATTAAATCTTTTTTTTCTTGACGACTTTCTAAAGTTTGGACGAGTTGTTGGAGTTTCATTTTATCGTATGTTTTAAATTTATTAGCATTTACTTGATTTTATTGTGTTATTTGAAAAGTTCCACTGTGACGTAAATCGACTTTTATACTTATGTTTTCCGGTACCCGATACAGTTGATTTACAAAGTAAACCAACCGGTACCGGAAAACATTAATATAACAAGCCAACAGGCAAAGAGTGAATGTGTCTTATGCTAAGATGGATGATACTACTCCTGCTCCAACTGTTCTATTACCTTCACGAATTGCAAAACGCATACCTTTTTCAATAGCAATTGGTTCAATTAATTGTACAACAACTTTAATGCGATCTCCAGGCATTACCATTTTAAGTTCACTTCCATCATCTAAGCGGAAAGATTCAATCTCACCAGTAACATCTGTTGTTCTAACATAAAATTGCGGTCTATAACCTGGGAAGAAGGGAGTATGTCTTCCACCTTCTTCTTTTTTCAACACATATACTTGTGCCTCAAATTTTGTATGTGGTGTAATAGTAGATGGTTGAGCTAAAACCATACCACGTTGAATGTCGGCTTTTTGAATACTTCTAAGTAGAATACCCACATTGTCACCTGCTACACTTTCTTCAAGTGTTTTTTGGAACATCTCTAATCCAGTTACAGTTGTGCTTCTTGTTTCACGTAAACCCACTAGTTCTACAGTTGCACCTACTTTGATTTTTCCTCTTTCCACTCTTCCAGTAGCAACTGTACCACGGCCTGTAATTGAGAAAACATCTTCTACTGCCATTAAAAATGGTTTGTCAGTTTCTCGTTCTGGTGTTTGAATATAGCTATCAACTTGATCCATAAGATCAAGAATTTTATCAACCCATTTGTTTTGACCGCGGCCTATACTAGGGTTTTCAGTTAAAGCTTCAAGGGCTAATAATGCTGATCCAGATACAATTGGGATCTCATCGCCCGGGAAATCATATGCATCTAAAGTTTCACGAACTTCTAATTCAACAAGTTCTAAAAGTTCTGCATCGTCTACCTGATCTTCTTTATTTAAGAAAACTACAATATTAGGAACACCTACTTGTTTTGCAAGTAAAATATGCTCTTTAGTTTGTGGCATAGGGCCATCTGCACCTGATACTACTAAAATAGCACCATCCATTTGCGCTGCTCCAGTAATCATGTTTTTAACATAATCGGCGTGCCCAGGACAATCTACATGCGCGTAATGACGAGTCTCTGTTTCATACTCTACGTGACATGTATTGATAGTAATTCCACGAGCTTTCTCTTCAGGCGCCGAATCAATATCAGCATAATTACGAGATTTACCGCCACTTTGAACAGCTAAAGCCATTGTGATAGCTGCTGTTAAAGTCGTTTTACCGTGGTCTACATGCCCAATTGTACCAATGTTAACATGAGGTTTTTTACGTTCAAATTTCGATCTTGCCATAAAATAAAAATGAATAATTAAAAAAATAAAAATAGTATGTGACTATTTGATAATGATGACCTTAATCATTTAGTTGCATTTGCTTCATAGATGCACGGGTAAGTGCATCTATGAAGCAAAAACGTTGTATATCCTGTAGGAAGGACACGTCAAATAGTTTTTATTTACATGCTCCCTACTCAGATATAAGAAAAAAACAAAAGATGCAATTTGTACACCTTAAAATCTATGTTTAGCAAAAGCTTTATTAGCTTCCGCCATTTTATGAACTTCGTCTTTTTTACGAACGGCATTTCCCATCCTTTTTGATGCATCTAATAACTCATTAGTTAAATTAGAAGCCATATCGCGCCCAGAACGATTTCTCGAAGCTGAAAGTATCCATCGAATAGCCAATGCACTTCCTTGTTCTGGATCCACTCTTAAAGGCACTTGATGTGTTGCTCCCCCTATTCGTCGGGCTTTAACAATTACTAATGGTGTGACATTTCGAACAGCTTCTTCAATAACTAAAACTGCATCTTGATCTGTTATTTTTTCAATCTCGGACATTGCTTTATAACAAAGTCGGTAAGCTAAACTTTTTTTACCCTTCTTCATTACGTTATTAACAAGCATTTCAACAAGCCGATTTTGATATATTGGATCTGGCAAAATACTATTTTTTGTGGGGGTTCGTCTTCGAGCCATGGATTTATTTTAATAAATAATTGATATAAACTCTTTGTTTAAACAGAGAGAAACTAGTTCGAGTTTAACGTTTTTACAAAATAAAACTAACTAGTTGCATTGCTATTGCCTTTCAAAAGCCGAGTTGTACTATTACCTTATCTTGTTGGGGCCTTAGGCCCCAACGAGGGTACACAAGTGCAAAAATCTTGCATTTAGAGAATCGATGGAATAAGCAAAAAGCAAAAATTATAATAGACTAACGAACTTCTCTATTATTTCTTTGGTCGTTTTACACCATATTTGGAACGACCCTGAACACGATTTTTTACTGCAGCAGCATCTTCAGTGCCTCGTACAATATGATAACGAACACCTGGTAAATCTTTAACCCTACCACCACGGACTAAAACAACCGAATGTTCTTGAAGGTTATGCCCGATTCCAGGAATATAAGCTGTTACTTCAAATCCCGTTGTTAGTCGAACACGAGCTACTTTTCGTAGAGCAGAATTAGGTTTTTTAGGTGTTGTTGTGTATACTCTGGTACAAACACCACGTCGTTGAGGGCAACTTTTTAATGCAGGAGATTTGGTTTTATTTTTTATTTCCTGTCTAGCGTCACGAATTAATTGTTGAATTGTAGGCATAACCTTTTTTAGCTTTTGATTTTTTTTATTTTTAAAGTAATATTGCACTATAAAAAACATGCAAAAAAAAAAATAAAATAATCGAATAAGAATAGAGCTTTATAGTAAATTTATAAAATCGAGCATAAATCTAGTGTCAATTATCAAAATATACTCAACTTTAAGAATACCAAAAAAAGAAAAAAAATACAACGCTGTTAAAAAATTATATAAGACATAAAAAAAACGGTAGCTCTAAGAATCAAGATTTCTATCTATAAGATCTTAGATTATAATCGATACATTGTAAAAGAGTCATTCGAATTATAACGAGCTAGGAGGGATTCGAACCCCCGACTCCATAGTTCGTAGCCAAAGGCAACAGGTACAACGAGAGGTTTTCATAGACAAGCAAAACCTCTTCTGGCAGCTTCAGCTTTCTTGGTTTTGCGAAGCAAAACGATGAGGTTGCAGCCTTTGGTTCACTTAGCAGTGCTAAGTGAACCAAAGAAACAAAGCGTCTATCTCTTCAGCTATCAGCAATGAATAGCTTTGTCACTTGCCATATGGTTTTAAGTTGTGAAAAGGTTTTTAGGTTGTATAAAACCAACAAGCGGGGCTATTAGCTTTCGTTATCATAAAAGAGGTCGTGTTCAGTACCTAACGCACTTGCTTTGACAAAGTCAAAGCAAGTGCGTTAGGTACTGAACACGACCCTGCAAGAGGCAAGCTTTTGTCGCTTTTGCCAGTCCGTGCATTTACCCCTTAAAAGCCTGAACAGGACATTCAGGAAAGGGGAGAACAGCACACTCACGGGCTTGGAAGGTTTCGAACCCTCGTCCTCACGGTTCGTAGCCGTGCGCTCTGTCCACTGAGCTACAAGCCCATACTATATAAAAGTACATAATATAGATTATACATTTTTATTAGAATATTGTCTATTGCATAGAATTTACAAAACTAAAAAAAAAGCATTTACTTGCACACACTAATTAGATAACATTGCATCTGCTGCAAAAAAACCGCGCAAGTTGAAGTCAATTTAAACGCATTAAATTATACGTGGTGCATCAAAAGCGAAGCTTTTGTAAGCACGGGCCTACGTTCCAGTTTTAGAGTAAATGTGATGCGTTACAAGAACACAAACGACGTTTGGTGCAAAAACGTCGTTTGTGTTCTTGTAACGCAACGGGTGCATTTACGAAGTAAATACAGTCCTTTTGCAGTGCAATGTGCGCAAAAGTATCGGTTCAGATCAATTGTAGATAGTAAATTTAAAAATTCATTTCTGCCAATTGAACTTTTTCGAATTGTTTTTTCTTAAATACTAAGAATAGTTGTGTTAAAACAACAAAAACAAAGAACGCAATTAATCCTTGAATTCGAGCTGGATTTTGTAACACAATTTCTGTTTCTTCCTGTCCAAAACCTCCAACATTAGGGTTATTCGTTAATGGTTGATCTGTTTGTACTACTTGCCCTTCTTTAACTATTAAATCAGGCCCAGCTGGAATTTTATCAATGATTTGTTCACCATCTTGTTTTTCAATAGTAATTTCAAGCGCACCCTTTTTACCTATCTTTTCGATTTTTACGATTTTTCCACTAGTAGATGCGTTGTAGATAGTGTTATTACTCTTTGAGCCATCTGGATAGACCTGGCCACGACCACGATTCCCTCCTAAATAAATAGGATATTTTAAATATGATATGTTTTTATTTTGACTAGGATCAGGTGATAACACAGGTACAACCATTTCACTGTATGTCTTTCCAGGGAGAGGTCCTGCTACTAAGATGTTTGGATTATCAGCGTTGTAAACTTGATAAGGAATATTTCCTACCTTGTTTTTTAATTCTTCTGAAATACGATCTGAAGGTGCTAGGGAGAAACCTTCAGGAAGAATCACAACAGCTCCAACATTTAACCCACCTTTTTTGCCATTTCCTAAAACTTGTGTAATTTGTTTGTCATAGGGAATCTTAATCACAGCCTCAAATACTGTATTTGGCAACACTGCTTGTGGAACATCGATCTCAACACCTTTTTGTGCTAAATGACAATTAGCACACACAATGCGACCGTTTGCCTCTCGAGGGCTTGCATAATTCTGTTGTGCAAAAATAGGGTATGCTTCCGCTCTTTGTAAATCAAAGACCGAAACAAGAGTTATGTTTAGTAACAAAGCTAGTACAACTTTTTTAGTGAAGTCTTTTACACTAATCTTACTAATGTGTGAAATCGCTTTCTTTATTTTCAAGTTACCTAAGTAACCTCGTTTTACCTCACGTGCATGAGGTACCGAATACGATTGTCGTGAATACAACGCAGAGCGCGTCACATCAAAACCTTTAGCTAACATATTGTTTCTTTGTTTTTTTTAATTAAATTTTCTTCTCATTGTTTATGATAGTCTAAATAGTATCAAAATGATAGTTCTAAATCTTTCTTCTTTTTATGCTCGTCTTACCTCGTGCTTTGACAAAGTCAAAGCAAGTGCTTGCTTTGACTTTGTCAAAGCACGAGGTACCGAATACGATTGTCTACCTCGTCTGACCTGATGATTTGCTTTGCATCTACTTGGCGCATCTATTAAATGCAAAGCAAATGCATCGAGCAAATGCAAAGTTAATACAGCAACTTTTGCATTGTCTTTAAGAAGTCAATGCAAACACAGCAAGGCATCACACTCGTCGTGAATACGATAGATCTCACTCAAAAAACATGCCAATTTATGCTCTACTTTAGTGGAGTAGAATAACCTCATTCTAACATACTATGATACGTCACTACAGTCGATGGAGATATCTTATTTAAATAACGAAAGATCCAATATTTAAAAACAGTATCTAAAAAAACTGGAAACAAGGCAACAAATAATAAAATAAAATTCTCATTCTCTGGTAAGCCTAAGTGACGAAGTATGGCCTCTAACGCTATTTCCCAAGCGCGAGGGGAATGAAAGCCAACTAACAAATCCATCCCTAAGATTAATAAAAAGGATTTGCTAGTATCACTTAAGCTATAGATCGATTCTGTTAAGAATGATTTTAATATTATTATTTGTGCTTTCATTACTACAAAAAGCAAATATATAGTAAAAAAAGTTATGAAATCACCTAATAAATTTGTAATAGCTAGAATACTTTGTTTGTTATAATGAGTTGCGATCTCTAAACTTTTTAATTGAAAAGCTTTTTTCATGTCTAAGCCAAGCACATTTTGGTCAAATGAGCTTGTTTTGTCATTATATAACGTAGAAAGCGCCGTGTCTTGAATTAAAAAGTATTCATTGATGTCGTTGGTACTTCGCGTATGCGAGGTAAAAACGCGATCCCCTTCCTGAGGTATACTAGATTGAGATTTACTATTTATGTTTAAGCTCGATGAGATAAAAAAAGTATCTGCATCAGTAGACTCAATTAAAGAATCAAAAAATAATTTTTCAGAAAAATCATGTAGCTCGGCAAATGCTCTTTTTTCTTGATAGGCATTAATAAAAATCTCTTCTTGCCGAGAATCCCAAAGATATTCAACTAATGGTGCCAATAAAAAAGATTTTACTGTGTAATTAACAAAAAGAGGTATACAAATAAGCTGAAAAAGTGACTTAATTGAAACTATAATTTGGTAACGGGAAAGTCGATATTCTCGAATGGCAATATTTTCACTTCCAGGTAACAATTGTTGTAAAAATCTATCAAAAGTTCGGATAATAGAACGAGGAATTAAACCTGTTGCTTCAAATGCTTCTTTTTGCATAGTTTGCTTTTTTTTGCATAGTTCAAATACTACAAAAATCTTGAAAAATCCAAAAATCTTAGTAGTTTTGATTATTGGAGAGCCAAAAGTTTTTATTTTTCTGTTATTTGATTTAATCAAATGGCTATCTTTACTAGCGTAAAACTATTAAAAAATTGTATAATATTATTACTACAATTTTTTTAATCTTACCTTCTTTGGGACACTCGATTTATTCGCTTTCTATTACTTCTTATTTATAGTTAGTATTTAAATGGGTAGTAGCTTTTCCAAAGGTAAAGATCAAAGGCAGCAAAATAACTGTATCAAAGAGTAAAAACAGTGAGAGACTACCAACATAAAGCAAAGATTTGTAATATAGATAAGGAACGTAAAAGTTAAACTTTATCTTGTTTAGTATATTCTTTGTCTTATAATATCTCTTTTTGTCTGTCTAACCAACACTTTACTCGGTGCAAAACAATTGCATTTTCTTATTGCTTCTCCATTACGTTGAAGAAGTAACTCATTCTTTAATCAATCTCTTAACTGTCGTACCTGGTAGTCACTTTTTGTATACAAGGACTTATACTAGGGGTAAGTTTGGATACCACATAGAAGAACGAGTAAAGTAGAACGTAGTGCCTCAAAACGGCACTTTTTGTTCCTTTTTATATATAAGATTTATAATAGATTTTAATTATATTATGTCACGATATCGAGGTCCCCGTTTACGAATTGTACGACGACTTGGTGAATTACCTGGTTTAACTAACAAAATCCCAAGAAAACAACATCCTCCAGGCCAACATGGACAAAGCCAAGCTGGTCGAAAAGCCAAATTATCTCAATATAGTGTTCGCTTAAGAGAAAAGCAAAAGCTTCGTTTTCACTATGGTGTAACTGAAACTCAATTGTTACGATATGTGCGAGAAGCCCGCAAATCTAAAGGATCTACTGGAGAATTACTTTTACAGCTTTTAGAAATGAGACTTGATAATGTTGTTTTTAGGCTGGGAATGGCGCCTACTATTGCCGCAGCTCGACAATTAGTGAGTCATGGTCATATTCAGTTAAATGGACAGAAGGTAACTATTCCTAGCTACCAATGTAATGAAACAGATAAGATCTCTGTTAATCCAAAAAAAGAATCTCAAGCATTAGTTTCGACTTATTTACAAAATTCTCGCTTATTACCAACCTATTTAGCAGTACAAAAAGAGAAGTGTGAAGGTACTGTTACACAAATTGCTGACAGACAATCTATTGGTTTAAAGGTCAATGAGCTTCTTATTATTGAATTCTATTCACGTAAAGTCTAAACACAAGCACGTGGTTAAACAAAATTTTTAACTAGAACGTTTCTTACATTACAAAAACATAGCTATTGTCTTGCAAAAACTTGGTTTGTCATATTTAATTCCCTGGTCTCTACCTTATGCATCTACCTGGTAGATGCATAAGGTAGAGACCAGGTAGACAAGTGCAAAAGCGAAACTTTTACAATAGCAATGCACGTATACTTAGTTGTATTCGATGCATTTCTATTCGATTAATAAAATCCAACTACTTTATGCCTATTACTATGAGGTCAGTAGGTGGATTTATCTCATAAAGGCACTATAAATTAGCGGAGCAGAAAGGTTTTAAATAAATCTTACAACTCCAATAAGTTGTTATTTTAGCCTAAATAGTGTGATCACATAAACTACTCACTCTTTAACTGTATTACAACAATTTTTATTTAATATTTATTACATACACTATGGCTGTTCCAAAAAAGCGTACTTCCAAATCAAAAAAGAACATAAGAAAATCAAATTGGAAAAGAAAAGCTTCCGAGCAAGCAAAAAAAGCCTTTTCCTTAGCTTCTTCTGCATTAACTAAAAGAATTACAACTGGTAAAGATTAATGTTTTAATCTCGGCGTCTTTATTTTCTCTCTGCCGATTTTATCTACTAACGACTCATAGCAAATGCGGGATCTGATGTTTCGCGTTGATGCAAAGTAGATGCAAATACGTATGCATTACATTTACAAAGTCAATGCACCGATAAAAAAGCGATGGAGTCAATGCAACAAACACCACAAACGTAATAAACATATTACTAGATATGTATAGCATAATCTAACTCTAGTGTAAATTGAATGTAAAAAGCTATTTAAATCTTATGGATACACAATGTCCATATGCAATTAGCTCGTTATTTTATCTATAAGGTAAGACTTTAAAAAAAGAGTCTTAAGTAAAAATGACTTTTTATTAGGATAAACCCTTTTATGGTTTGTACACTTGAAATTTGTGTCAAATGTAATTTTTGTAAATTTTTATGTATAAAAATTTGATAAAAACTGGAGTTTCATGGACTGTCATTTCCACTTGGTTGTATTTTTTGTTTTTTTTAATAATACCCATTTGTGCTCTTTTTACAAAAACGAGCCAAACTAGCATTAAAGATGTTTTTCTGATTGCGACGCAACCAATAGCTCTTTCTGCGTATCGTGTCACCTTTAGTATGGCATTTGTAGCATCCATCGCAAATGCGTTCTTTGGTTTTATCTTAGCCTGGGTTTTAGTCAGATATAAATTTCCTGGCAAGAGATTACTCGATGCAGCCATAGATTTGCCATTTGCAATTCCAACGTCAGTAGCTGGCCTTAGTTTAGCTACAGTCTATAGCTCACAGAGTTGTCTAGGAAAATGCCTAAATGAGTATGGTATACAAATAGTATACACACGAATAGGAATTGCCATAGCAATGGTGTTTGTATCCTTACCCTTTGTTGTGAGAACGGTACAACCTGTTTTACAAGAGATCAACCAAGAGATAGAAGAAGCAGCGTGGTCATTAGGTGCTTCCCCTTGGCGAACCTTTAGACAATTGCTTTTACCTAGCCTGTTTCCAGCACTTCTTACTGGAGCTAGTTTAGCTTTTTCCAGGGCTATTGGCGAATATGGCTCACTCGTTTTAGTGTCATCCAACATCCCTTTAAAAGATTTACTTGTTTCAGTTTTAATTTTTCAAAATTTAGAACAGTATGAATACGCTGAAGCAACAGTGATCGCCACTGTTGTACTAATTCTCTCGTTTTTTATACTTCTCATTGTTAACACTATTCAATCACTCTATAGAAATAAAGCATAAATTGCAATTTTAGTATAGTCAAACAGGACACATTCCTACAATAAAATAAAAATGTGCTACCACAATTTATTCTATTGTGATTTGAATTTGATTATTGTACCACAATTTATATGGTTTGACTATAATAAAACAATAATTAAATTGGATACTTTTATTAATTTTTATCTTGATTCTTAAAAGTATCCAATTTATTCTGCTCTATTTTAGTAGCACTAGAATCTACATGTCTCTCATATCATATATAATATAATACTATAGCACGTTAATTAATATTTGTTAGAAGGATAATTGGCTATCGTATTCATTACCCAACTTACCGATACATTGACTTTACATCTACAGCATAGACTCATCAGATCTTCCTCAATACAACAAAATGAAGCAAGTATGTCAGAATTACGTGGTCACGTTGGGTTTCTTACAGGCGTAAGATCTGATAAGTTTAGCCTTCTTATTTTTGATTAACTAAATAGACACTAGATACGTTAGATCATTGATTATATAAAAAATTAACTAAAACGCTCCTCAGCATTTCTTCCAGCAATCGCTTTATGAAAGATCCAAAAATTTTCCGATAAGTGACACTTTTAGGCACCTTGTATGTTTTCTTAAAGTCTTTAGAATCTAGTTAAAGATCATTTATCGTTGACAGATATATATATCTTGATTAAAAAAAAACTATTACTTCAGTCCAGTTATATTATTAGTATTATCTTTAGTAATAAAAGGATTAAAAAAATTTATTTTTACGGGTGTAAAAATAAATTTTGTGCTATACAGCGGATTGCGGGACTCGAACCCGCGACATCCAGCTTGGAAGGCTAGCGTTCTACCACTGAACTAAATCCGCATATCTAATAATTTGTAATTATAAATTTTTAATACATATACTATTATACAATATCATATAATATTGAATCAAATTGGCCTATTCAGGCCAATTTATTCTGCTGTTTTGCTTGAGTAAAGCAACAATTAAGTATTATTTTTACCCAGTCTTGAATACGATTTTGTGTCTAGTTATACAAAGTGCTACTGCTTTGTAGATACACGATTTCCGTGTATCTACAAAGCAGTAGCACGTACAAAGATTTGATTACAGCATTACGGATGTAAAAACATTGTTTTTTAAGGAATAGTAGATAATAAGAACCCCTTGTATATTTCAAGATCTAAAAAAAATTTTATAAAAAAAATATTACTTAATCTCTTTTAATTTTTAATTTTTCAATAATCAATTTTTGTGTTGTCAACTTCCTACCTTAAAAGCATCTATAAAAAAACCAATCATTACACCAATTTTAAAAAAATTAGCAAATTCCCAAACTCTTTTTTTTATAATTTGCGGATGAATTAAAAATAAAAAAAAAGTCCTATCCCTAGCATGATAGACAGCATAACTTACTATTTCGAAAACAAAAAGAAAACAAATAATAAGTAACCCATCCCAACTAGGAGAGGCATTTATTTGTCGAATCACATCTAGAATGCTTCCAAAACTATTACCTATGACAAAGCCAATAAGTAATAAAGCAAACATAATAGCAAAGTGTTTTTGTAAATAAGAGAGTCGACTTTTTACACGAGATAGATTTTGATAAAAAGGGTTAATTATTCTTGTTGTAAATAGCATAATACTGTCACAAATGCTTGAATTAAAAAGTTTTTTAGTGCATCTATTCGGTGCACTTACTTTGTATCTGCGTGGTCCACTGCATTCGATTGGTAAATTTAAAGCATTCTTACCGGATGCATCTACTTTGCATCTATAACTTAGATTGATCGAGTCGATGCAAAGCATGTGCTTTGCATTCTCTTTGTAAATGCATCCGGTAAGACAAGGTCAGTAAAAACAACAAACCAAGCTTTTGTAAGTCCAAAAGCCAAACGTTTGCAAGACTTTTATGATAGCAGTGCAATCCGATATATCTAGCTAGGACATTTACTCTGTAGATGCAAGATACAAGCATTTCTTTTAAAAAAGTTGTAAGAATTTATGTAACACACCTTTATAAGGTGTCTTTAAATCGATTAAATAATCTTGTTTACCTATTAGTCGTCTAGCCGCATTTTCAAAAGCTATACCAGAAAGTGTTAGCTTTTTTCTAAGAACGAGAGGTTCACCTCTATTTGTAGATATAATAACATTTAAATCCTCTGGAATAGCCCCTAGAAGTGGGATACCTAAAACATCTTGAACGTCTTGAACAGACATCATATCATGCCTTTGAATCATGTCGGGTCTAACTCTATTGAGTAAGAGTTTTGCATTATAAATACCATTAGCTTCTAAAAGCCCAGCTACTCGATCTGCATCTCGCATTGCTGTGATTTCAGGTGTTGTCACAATAAGAGCTTCCTGCGCTGGTGAAATAGCATTTATAAAACCTACGTCAATACCAGCAGGACAATCAATTAAAATAAAATGATATCCTAATTCTGCTATAGATGTTACTAAGTGTTCCATCTTTTTTCGAGTCACGTTATATCTTTGTCGATTCTTTGAAATAGCAAGTAAACACAAGTTTTTAAGGCGTTTGTCTCGAATGAGAGCTTGGTCTAAACGACACTCACCATCAAAAATATCCATGGCGGTATAAAGAACGCGATTCTCTAATCCTAATAAAAGATCAAGATTTCTTAACCCAATATCAGCATCAATAAGTGCTACACGATACCCTAATCTTGCAATAGACATTCCTAAATTTGCAGTTGTAGTTGTTTTCCCTACTCCACCTTTACCAGAAGTTATAACAATAGTTCGCGAATCAAATTGGGTATCACGATCCAATTTGTTTTGTGCTACGTAAGTAGCACTGGACTCTTGTTCGCCTGACGAAGAATAAGATTTCTGTTCAGCTTTTAAAGTCATTTTTAGAAATCGTTCTCTCTTTTGTGATATTTTAAGAGAGTTCAAAATTGATTTTAGACGCATTTGTTTCATATAAAAGTTACAAATGAATATATTGTAAACCTACATAAGATTTAGCTTTACAAAGATTAAGTAGATTGCTTCTTCCATGCTTTTTGTAGACGTACAGCGCAAAAGCTCGGCTTTTGCAATGCATGGCATTTCATTTGTAAATGCAAAAAAAATCCAAATTTGTATTCTAATCTACAATTTGTGGGTTTTTAGTATCCATGTATTTGTCAGATTTACAAATGAAATGCAATTCGTCTAGCCTTGTCTTAACTCACGTGCATGAGGTGGTACCTGATACATCTACGAAGTATCTGTCTCATCTAACAACGTGGTCGTTTTGCATAACTTACGTAAGGTCGCAAATGCTTTGCTTTTACTCGATGTATCGACTTCGCATCTACTTTGCATCACCGCGTTCGCATTCGATTTACAAAGTCAATGCACTGATAAAAACGCGATGGAATAAATATTATGTCATCTCTCTTACAATATAGAGATTAGCAAAGATTAACAGCAAATATTTATTTCTACTTTTTTAATTTAAATGTATGTTTTATTTGATATGATATACCAATAGTAAACAAAAGAGAAATTCATTTTAGAAATAAAAATAAATACTCTTTTGTTTTTTGTTTCTTCTTTTTTTATGATCCATTTTATCGTTTAAAGTATGAGCTTAATCAGGAAGGAACCTGAAACAAGTTTTTTTGGTCTATACCACCAATGTATTGATAATTCTATGTCTTAAATTGTTATTGGGTTGGGAGGGGGTCGAACCCTCGACCCGCCGGTTAAAAGCCGGATGCTCTACCACTGAGCTACCAACCCGAGTTTATTAGTCTTTTTTTTTTCTTTATTATATAAAACCAAAAGAACAGTATTTAAATCAAGTTATGGTGGTTTACCAGTGCATTTTATTGTTTTTTTACCCTCGTCTGATTTCACGTGCTTGCTTTGACTTTGTCAAAGCACGAGGTACCGAATACGATTTTTTTAACCAGGCATTAGATATTGGGAAATCAAAGAAATAAATTGAATGCGAACGCGGTGATGCATGTACTTTGCATCTACTTTGTAGATGCAAAGTAAATACAAATCCAACAATTTGACTGGAGTAGATGTATATGCACCAGTTATGGATTACTTTGTAAATTAAATGACATCGTCTTTTTCAATATACACAAAAAGCGAAGCCATAGCTAAAGCGGGGAAAACAAGACCAACAAGAGGGACTAAAATTGACGGTAAATAAGCTGCCATAATATAAACACTCCTAGATTAAATTACTACATTGTTTTTTATAACAAAGAAAGATTTAATCAATAATAAATATTATATCAAAAGATATTTGTTTATTTATATTGTTAGATATTGCCATAATTATGGCAATATCTAACAACATATCTTAATTTTTGCAAAGAATAAAATTGGATCATTTTATTGACAATTATTTATGATCCAATGTATTTTGTTGTTTTATTCAAGTAAAAAAACTAGAATAAGCAGACTTTAGCTGTTATCTTTGCGTAAGAAAATAGATGATACATTTTGCAACACTGCTGTTGTAGTCGCAGCACACAAATTAGTCTTTTACATGTTTGAAAAGACGAGAGATTATTCTAATCTATTTTAGACCAGTCAATTCGTTTCACTAAAAAAACACATTGACTTAAAAGATTTTATGCTAATGTTTTTGCTTTTTTAACTCTAAAATCTTAACAGTTTTTATAATTGATCATTGGGATTTCTAGCAGGGTCATTAGAAAGAAAACCAAAAATAAATAAAGATACAAAAAATGTTACAACAGTATAAACAAGGATTTTTAAAGTGACCATTAATTACTTAGTTAAAAAAAGCAAATCTTATAGGCTACTAATAATTTTTTTTCGTATTCACGACGAGTTTTAAAACAAGATTTATTTGTTGTTTTACTCAAGTAAAACAACAAATAAAACAATCTGTTTTTACTCCGTATTCGACTATATATTTATCTATGAGCTGTTTTTAACACAATGATAGACATACAATAAAAAACAATGATATCTCTGGAGTAAAACGTCAATGGATAAGGTCATTGCATTTATCTTGTTCACTAACCTCGTCGTGAATACGATCATCGGTACCTGATGTGTTTGCAAAGAGAAAGCAAAGCGCATGCTTTGCATCGACGCGATGCATCTACTTTGTTTCTACTAACTAGATGCATCATCGTATTCGGTACCTCGTGCTTTGACAAAGTCAAAGCAAGCACGTGAGGTCAGACGAGGTAAGAATGCTTTCGATTTACAAAGCAAATCGAATCGACAACATAGTTACACAGTAAATGCTAAATAAATATACTGAAATAATATATTTAATAAAAAAAAACAAAACAATCTTAATTAAACAAAAATCAATAAAAAATGCATGTAACAGGACTCGAACCTGTGGTGTCCATATGGAAACAGATTATGAGTCTGTCGCTTTCGACCGCTCAGCCATACATGCTTTATCTGTTTTTTTGTTATAAGTAAGATTGACTCAATTTTACAAATCGAGCCTTTTAGTTTTTTAGTAATAAAGTTGTTAAAATTTAAAGATAGATATAGTCCGTTACTTTTATTTCTATCTTTTTTTTATTATATTAGAAACTCTATATATCGCTAACGAACGTGATCGTATTCGGTACGTCTTGCATTTACGATGCCACTTGATTTGCTCTCTAAATACAAGACGTACTACCTACCGCCTTCCGTACCTCACGTACGTGAAGTAAGATGAGGTAAGTAACTAGCTGAAAAAAAATCAAATTCTTTTAATAAGCTAACCCCATACTGCGAGTTGTTTCTGATCCTAGATACACTCGTACGCTTAGAAAATCAGTAGGGCAAGCTGACTCACATCGTTTACACCCTACGCAATCTTCTGTACGAGGTGCTGAAGCAATCTGGTTTGCCTTACAGCCATCCCAAGGTACCATTTCTAAAACATCAGTTGGACAAGCGCGCACACATTGAGTACACCCGATACAAGTGTCATAAATTTTTACAGAATGTGACATATAATAAAAAATTAGAATGTTTTTACAAGATTAATGAGTAACTATTATTATAACAAATTTGAAGATGTAACAACAGCAAAAATTACTAAATCTCAATTTGTTGTCATTAAAAACAAGATTTATATTTCTTCCATCTCGTGTAACAACTGTTAGTAACACTAATTAAAAACAAGTCTACTGTTACATGTAGGTGACTAGAGAGATCTGTTTTTCATTTATAGTTAAATCAGTAAGCGAGTTTTTGATTATTTTGGCAAAATCTACTCGATATTTGATTTTACTCGTATTCACGACGAGGCTGAAAATCCAATACATTGTTTTATCGCAAAAAAAACATCGATCTTTATTGACTTTATTGAGATGAAAATAATAAACTATTAATAGGATCTAAAAAAAATACATTTTACTTTTTATTATCGGCCTATAGCTCAATTGGTAGAGCAGCGCCCTTACAAGGCGAAGGTTTACGGTTCGAGTCCGTCTGGGCCGATCTCTCGGGGAATCAAAATAGAATTTGATTCCAGTTGTTCTGTTAGACAGAACAACAGAATAAATTTGCACTCGTTTTGCTTTGCAAATCGAATGGAGACGAGACAAGTCTTGCGCGACCTAATGATACAATTCAATGTAAGTAATGTGGATATATTGGATAAGCAGAATGCAAAGCAATGTTGATGCGTAACAATTAGCTTTTTTTAACACAACCTGTGTTTAAAAAACAATAGAACTAATTTTGTGACAGACAAATAAGGTATCAAATATATGAGATTTAAATCAAAGGTTGAAAGCTTGTGAGATTTATCATACAATACAAACATGTTATAAAAAACTCAATATTACAAATGACATACACCGAAAAATGACACATTGATCTTGAACTTGACTATATACGGTTTAATTGTAACTGTGTCGAGTAAACAGTATAAACCTTGTATGTACAAGGTTACTTTGTTTGATGCGAAATTACTGATGTTTTGCTTTATAAAAGATTGTTTAGATAAAATAAAAAGAAGAGTTAGACTAATTGTGATTTTTAAAAAGTATTTAGTAACTTTATGAGTAAAGTTTATGATTGGTTTGAAGAGCGATTAGAGATTCAATCAATTGCCGATGATATTACAAGTAAATACGTACCGCCGCATGTAAACATATTTTACTGCCTAGGTGGAATCACTTTTACTTGCTTTTTAGTGCAGGTAGCTACTGGATTCGCTATGACTTTTTACTACAGACCTACTGTAGCAGAAGCTTTTGCTTCGGTACAATATATTATGACAGACGTGAATTTTGGGTGGTTAATCCGCTCTATTCATCGCTGGTCTGCTAGTATGATGGTTCTTATGATGATTTTACACGTGTTCCGCGTGTATCTAACAGGTGGTTTCAAAAAACCAAGAGAATTAACTTGGGTTACAGGCGTAATTATGGCTGTATGCACAGTTTCATTTGGAGTTACTGGTTATTCATTGCCTTGGGACCAAGTAGGATACTGGGCTGTTAAAATCGTAACTGGAGTTCCAGATGCTATTCCAGTAATAGGTGGCACTGTAGTTGAACTGCTACGTGGTGGCGTAGGTGTTGGACAAGCAACTTTAACACGTTTTTACAGTTTACACACATTTGTTTTACCTTTATTAACAGCTGTGTTTATGTTAATGCACTTCTTAATGATTCGTAAACAGGGCATCTCTGGTCCATTATAAAAAACCGAGCGTTTTGCCTATGTTTAGCTAATTTAAATTAGAAAGCATAAAAACACAACCATTAAACTGCTAGTGCCTTGTGCTCGTTGTGAATACGATAGCAAGCTTATCTTTTATTTTGGTTGTACAGCACACTTATAGTTTTATAAGTCTTTATTTTATTACGTTTTATATATTTTAATTTTATTTACTATTATGGCAGTTACAAAAAAACCTGATCTTTCAGATCCTATTTTACGAGCAAAGCTAGCAAAAGGTATGGGTCACAATTATTACGGTGAACCTGCATGGCCTAATGACTTACTATACATTTTCCCAGTGGTAATTTTAGGTACATTTGCTGGTGTGATTGGTTTAGCAGTGTTAGATCCAGCTGCAATTGGTGAGCCTGCGAATCCATTTGCAACACCATTAGAGATTTTACCAGAATGGTATTTCTTCCCAGTTTTCCAATTGTTACGCACAGTACCAAACAAACTTCTAGGTGTATTACTGATGGCAGCAGTACCTGCTGGTCTGTTAACAGTACCCTTTATTGAAAACATCAACAAATTCCAAAACCCATTCAGAAGACCAGTAGCAACAGCTACATTCTTATTAGGAACAGTGGTGGCAATTTGGTTAGGTATTGGAGCTACATTACCTATTGATATCTCTCTAACATTAGGTCTTTTTTAATTGATACATTCATTTGTAACAAGAACCGATTTGTTTTTATGTCGAGTTTTTGTTAAATACTAACCTATTTTATAGGCGTAGAGATTATCCGGTGCAACAAGCACCGGATAATGCCTATAGAGGTTGATAATATAATCCTTAAAGCAATTACTTTGTTCTACAATTTTATTCCTGTTGTTCTGTCTAACAGAACAACAGAATAAATTGGATCCTAAGATCCAATTTGATTCCAGTGCTACATGAGTAGCACAGAATAAATTGGCTGAATAGGCCAATTTGATTCAAGACTCTTATACGAATAAAAAGCCTATGTAAGTCTTAAAAGGCTTACAAAGGTTTCTAAGATTTAGCACCTTATTTACTTGATACACATACTGTTTGAATTGACACAGCAAATGCACAGCAACGCAACAGTCCAGAAATTAACATTTATAATCGTGTTTCCATTTAAGGCTTTTGTTTTTTTTTTAATTTTCTTTGAATGAAACGTACTTATGTCTTTTTATGATAGTATTAATTGCATGTAATTGTTAAAATACTATGTATCAATCCCTTGTTTGTTACATCTCGTTCATCTTTTAACGAGAAACCTTTTAGCTAGATCTAGATCTTAAAAAAAGGCTTACATGCTCATTTTGTGACTCCCTATCGTAGTTTGTAGGAAGGTGAGACCAAAGGCAATATTATAAAAAAAAATGACAAATACTAGAGGCCTAGTATGCTGTTTTTACTAAGTAAAACAATCATACAAAAAAACCGGATATTCCAACACGGTTCGATTTACGAAAGAAAGAACACAGCATGTTGTTAATCTTATTATATTCGATACCTCCATTCGATTTCCGACAGGAAATGAGAGCATTCTTACCTTGTCTGACCTCACGTGCGTGAGGCACCGAATACCATGATGTATCAAGTCGGTATCAAGCACACACCTTGCATTTACAAGGTAAATGCTATGGCTTCCAAGTCGTCTTCACGACGAGGCACAAAACCTTGTTTTTCGAGTGTTTTTGTAATGCCATAGATGAAACTACAATTAATTACTAATAAAATATTTATGACTCGAGTTAAACGAGGCAATGTTGCACGCAAAAGACGTCAAAAAACATTAAAACTCTCTTCAGGCTTTACAAGCAAATCTGGTACACTCTTTCGAGTAGCGAACCAGCATGTGTTAAAAGCCTTAAAACAATCTTATCGAGATAGGCTTCAACGCAAGCGTGTTTTTCGACAATTTTGGATTAGTCGAATTAACGGCGCAACTCGCGCGGCTGGTTTAAGTTATAGTCAATTTGTTAATCTTTCAAAGAAATCGAAAGTCATGCTAAATAGAAAGATTGTAGCGCAATTAGCTGTTTTAGACAAAGAAGCTTTTAATCAACTGGTTACCTTTGTTCGGTAATTGCCTGATATGCTACACAAGTCAGGCTTTAGAGCATAACTCTCAGAAAGGCAAGCAAAATGTAAGAGCAAAATCTTCGATGTGTGCTAAATCAACCACATTGTACCACACATGACTCTGTTTTTATTTAAAAACCGATAGCCCTCTCTTACAAAATGAACAAATACTGTAAAAAAACAAAACATTTAAATCGAAATTTATGAGAATGTCAACACAGCGTACAGGCTTTTCAAAACGACGCTCAAGACGAACAACGTCCTTCCCGTTAGTGGCTGTAATTCCAAGAAAATACAAACCAAATCGTATCTCATCACAAACTTTTAATACATTAAATAAAAAGACGGGAATGTCATCTTCTGCTCGAGAAAATCAATCTCTCAAAAGATCTCGTGGCACTATTGATTATAAGAATGTGGTGTTGCTACGCAAATTAATTACCGCTGAAGGTAAAATACTTCCTCGTCGAATTAACAAATTAACAGCAAAACAACAACGTTACACCTCAAAAGCTATAAAAAGCGCCCGTATTATGGGCTTACTCCCATTTATTAATAAGAGTCGTTCTCTTACTCTGTAATTTAAACATACAAAAAGCAGTGCCATTGCAAATGCAATGACTCTTCTACATAGGATGAACGATCTGATCATGTGTTGATGTTGTTAGTTTTTACATTAGGTATCCTTGTGAGATTCTATCAAATATTTATACACAAAAACTCGTCTTACCTCGTGCTTTGACAAAGTCAAAGCAAGCACGTGAGGTACCGAATACGATTACAAATTACATTGAGAAACAAAAACAATTAAAAAACTATGGCAAAAAAAAGCATGGTCCAACGCGAAGTAAAGCGACAACGATTAGTTAATCGTTATATCAAGAAACGTGAAAACTTAAAACAAGAGATTCGTAATGCTTCCTCTCTTGAAGTTAAATTTAATTTGCATGCGAAATTACAAAAATTACCAAGAAACAGCGCTCCTGTAAGATTACACAATCGTTGTCTTTTAACAGGTCGACCAAAGGGTTATTTTCGAGATTTTGGGTTATCTAGACACATGTTGCGTGAGATGGCTCATCAATGTTTACTTCCCGGTGTGACTAAATCTAGTTGGTAAGCATCTTTAGTATTAGTTGGATCGGATTCCTTTTACCCATGTCTTTACGAGGTCGTCTCGCCTCACACGTGTGAGGCGAGACGACCTCGTAAAGA
>VFQR01000622.1_pt1 | contig 42424 bp, 36 predicted proteins | sample 3512321 | NCBI WGS metagenome assembly VFQR01 (sample SAMN10412374, study PRJNA504923) | tailings metagenome | isolation source: Relicate 3 Philex TSF1 revegetated site | place: Philippines: Tuba, Benguet | collected 2017-08-29 | reverse complement strand
GACCCTGGAGCCCCAAAAATCAAAACAGTGCGGAAGGGTGAGGTTCTTGCCCGGGTGGCAGGGGTCGGATGTCTTCATCCGCCCCCTGGTCAATCGATTTCCCCAGCGCAATTGCATCCGAAACATAGATTCATATCTTTTCATGCTGTTCGTTATAAACGATCAAAGTCTAAAGAACTGGGGGCAAACGAGAACGTTTGACCCCAGCCACACTTCAAAAAGCCTCTCGGCAAAAGATGTGTAATAAACAGCGCAGAGCTGCGAGCATGGCACTTAAGGCGCAGTTGCCTTGTCAAACACTCTTGAGGGGCGACGTCCGAATGACCTCGGGCCAGCAAGGTCAGTGCGAGCGTAGGCCATTACTGGCTGATGGACAGCGACGACGTTTGTAACGCGTAGCCGTCAGCCATGGCCACCGAACGCTGGGCTGACTCTTCCGAGATGACTCGCTTGATATGCCGGTGGCAGGCCATACAGCCACCCCCTGCACCGCAAGCCGAAATCACTTGCCGTACCGTCTGCAGCTCACCGATCTGAACGGATTCCCGCACCTGATCTTCCGAGACTCGCAGGCAATGGCACAAGTACCGCCTCTGGCTCACCTGAGAAACCCGGCAAGCCGACTCTCTCCCGTACGCCGAATCAGTCAGGCAGCCAGTGTCTGAACCACAGAGAGAGCTGGCACCACAAGGTGTGCTCGAACCACAGGGTGTGCTGGCTCCACAGGAACCTTCCATCTGACAGTACTGTGGACTGGGACACTCGGACGATTGGGCCGCAACGAAGGGAGCGGAAGATGACTCCAAAACCTGTGAAGAGTCACACTGCACCCCTGTGGCGACCGCCTGGGCGAGTGGTACATGACCATCATCAATGGAGAAAGAAATCGTCATGAACAAATTCAGTCCAACTCAGGCGGGAGAATCAGGCTGGAGACTGCAATTGAGACTCAGTGTCAGAAGTCACAATTGAGTATTGGGGTTCTCCGAAGGATCGTCAACACTTTTACGAAAAAAAACAGCAATTGTTGTCAAAAATCCGACAGACAGAATCAGGGCAGAAAAGCGTCGCAACTACTTACCAAAAAATGAGATGCGATCATTTCCATCGGTCGCTGATTTCTCAGAAAAGATTGACGACCAGCCTCGAGAGCTCGCGGAATTGCTGGGGAATCATCATCGAGGCCACGAAAAAGATGGCGATCGTCGCCACCCACAGCAGTCCATCGGTCAACCGGCTGGGCTGAAGTGCGGCGTGGATTTTCTGATAGCGGAAGTAAATCGTCGCGGCAGCAATCATCGGCAGTGTGATCGCCTGAGCGATCCCTCCCAGTTGCACCAGCAGCTTCGGATCATGCAGCACGAGGTAGAAAAACAGCGCCAGTACGGGAAAGAAGAGACAGAACCGCTGAATGATCTTGAGCCGCACTTGTGCGACTCCTGCAGGAGCTGCACCTGCCAGAATCACAAAGTCCGCCGCCAGCCGACTGTTCGCTGCACAGGCCAGGTAGAGCGTCTTGAAAAGGACGGCCCCTGCTCCCACGAGAAACAGAATCCGTGTCCACTGCCCGAATGGCCCTGCATACATATTGGCCAGTGTATTGATGAGCTGGCTTCCTTCGGGATGCAGGCCCTGGGGATGCAGCACAGCCGCTCCCAGCAGATAAAACGCCACAGTCGAAATGGTGAAGACCACCATACTGACCCACGCATCGAGCTGCATGACTTTGATCCAGCCTTTGGCCCGGGCCTCCCATTCCGGCGAGCCATCGTACCGACCCACAAAGCGGGCATAGCCTTTCTCCAGGCACCAGTAGGGATAATAAAACAGCTCGGTCGCACCCACGCCGGTAATGCCAAAGACTGCAAAGGCAGTCATCATGCCTGCCGGGGGTGTTTGGAACTGAAAGCCGCTCGCCAGTTGATTCCAGGAGATCGAGTAGTCGGTCCACGCCAGAGCTGCGACAGCCAACATTGTGATCGTTGTCACACTCACCACAATGATCGTGGTGAGCCACTCGATCCGCCGATAACCACCCTGATAAATCAGCAGCATGGCTGCCAGGCAGGTGACAATCGCCCAGACAAGTTCAGGACGAGCGGCAAACAGGCCTTTTGTCGCAGGCACGAGCTGCACAATGCCGACTGTGATCTGTTCAGAAAATCCCGGGAACGCCAGTTGTAAAACCTGCCCGACACCTCCTGTCATGCCACCTAACTGCATGACGGTGCAGAGCATCATCCCGAACCACCACCAGACGAGCCAATGCGTCGGAAAGATCCGCCCCGGCAATTCGTTGAGCGCCCCCAGTGTCGGCTTTCCCGATGAGATGGCATATCGGCCTAATTCCACCTGCACAAAGACCTTGATCACACAACTGAACAGGATCAACCACAAGAAGACAAAGCCGTTTTTTGCGCCGAGAGAGGTGGTGAGAATCAACTCGCCAGAGCCGACGATTGTTCCAGCCAGAATGATTCCCGGGCCAATCTTCAGCAGTGCTGTCGCGAGTGACCTGGGCGGTTCCTGCACATCTTCCGGCGGGAGTGCATAAGGATCGTAAGCCGCAAGTTCTTCAGACATAGCCACTCGCTGAACATCAAAGAGTTCGTAATCATCGAGAAATCGACAGGAAATCCCGGTAAGCATAACGAATCATTGATGCTTTCGCGATGCGTCCTGAACCTCTCTCGTCGCTGTCAGCCTGAAGTTCATCGCATCGAGTTATCTGGCGGCCGGTGTGATCAGAAGCTGACGAAATTCGACGGGGCCATGATCTCCCTGAAGCATCAGTGGGCCGGGCTCGCTTTCGTGGCTATCGAGTGCTCCACCAGTAATCCCCGGGATTAGTTGGCGATCGATGACTCGTGTGCCATTCAACACCACAGTCACCCGGCGGCCCACCAGTGTGACCTCCAGTTTCTGCCACTGGTCAGGGCCCAGGGCCGCATTGTCGGAAGGTGTAAGAAAGCCATAAACCCCGCCGATGTTATGGCTGTCGATGGCCTTTCCCGAATGGTCTTCAATCTGCACTTCGTAGCGGCCACGCAGGTAGATTCCACTGTTGCTCCCTTTGGGGTAACGAAACTCGGCAAGCAGTTGGAAATCTTCAAACGTCTGTTCGGTCAACAGGTTATTCCCCGGCTTGGCATTGGTGAGGATGCCGTCAATGACCTGCCACCCATTGCTGGCCTTGGGAAACTGTGGCTTCCAGCCGGCAAGACCTTCTTTGGGAATCAGATTGATCGGTGTGCCCCAGGCGGTTGGAGAAGCATGATCGAGGGCCGGTGCTCTCTGGGCTGTCCAACTCAGGACTTCGCCCTGGCTCCCCGTGAGTTCGCCCTGCAGCAGATTTCCTTGCAGCGAACCTTTGATCTGAATGTTCTGCGAACCCCCTTCCCACTGAGGAGGAACCACGAACTGGAAGTTGTCGCCATTGACGACAACCTCTGAAATCGGACGAGCCGAGCCAAACTGCCCGACATATCGACCCACAATGGTTTTGCGTCCCGATTTCTCGAACTCCAGCCACGAAGGGAAAGTGGCACCATCGGCCGATTTCACCGTCACATCCCAGCGACCAATCAGCCCGGTTTTGACTGTCTGCTGAGCAACAAGAGGTTCAATGCCATCCATCACTGCCAGGGCGCAGATCGTCAGAATCCAGGTGATCGTCTGTCGAAGTGTCATCTGCTCGAAACCTCAATAGCAATGGTCGGAAAAGAGATGGTCGGAGAATCCTCTACGACCGAATTCTCTGCGACATTGGCGAGAGTTCGCGACACTTGTCAAGGAAGTTTGAAAGGAATACGTTTCCCGGGAAGCAACTGCGAGCTGTTGGTCGCGAACACATGCTTGCCCAGAGCTGCAAGCATGGCACACAGAGCGGCCAGCGCTGTGAATCACAGCTTTAGCCCGAAGTCAGCTTGAGCCACGGTTCAGCGGTAGATCCACTCAGGTTCGCCATCGAGGCGGATTTCGAATTCTTTCTGATCAAATTCGTCGCCGGGACGCCAGTACTTCTGCATCAGAGTTTTGTGCTGCACCAGTGGCTGTCCATCGGGCCCTTCAATGGTACGAATTCCATTGGAAAAACCGGTGAGATAGACGGTGTAGCGTTTGGCCTTCGGATTCACATTGCGAAAAATCGCCACGCCGGAGATCGCCTGCTCATCGGGTGATTTGGGCTCTGCGGCGGGAGGAATAGGAGCCACAGCTTCCACAGAATTCTGGAAGGTAAACTTTTCGCGTTTGTTGATGGCCGCCAGTGCTTCGGGGCAAATCGTGTCCTGGATCACTTCGGGAGTTTCCGATTGTGTCACCAGTGTGAATTCGGGAACGAACATAGGTGGCAGAACGGGCGGATCGAACTCATTGACGGGCTGGTTGTCGACTTCCCGTTGAGCGATCGGGCGATTGAAGGCGCGATACGTCATGTACCAGATATATTCGGGCTTCTTTTCGCCCGTTTTCGGATCTGTCACTTCGACCACGATCTGCCGCATGGGTTTGAAAGCGATGTCCATGACCCACAGATCACTCTGGGCCACACGTTCTTCGGCTGTCGAAACACCTTTGACAAGCTGCTCGCCACCCAGCAGCACCTGGGCTGATGCCTCCTGCGCAAAAAGCAGGCCTGTGCTGAGTGCAGTCACAGCCAGCAGGCTTCTCACAGCTTTTCCAGCCCATGGGGCCGAACCAACAATTGTGTTCACGAGAGAGTTCGCCCGGGAGATTGCTGTCTGGTCGTTATTCAATCGTGTCATGCAAAGCTCCGATCAGCAGATCCTGTGCGGTTCTGGCTGTCTCACAATCAGTCATAGCGAGGAAATCTCTGCGAAACCCGATTGACCTGCTTTCTGACCTGAGCAGAAGAGTCAACCAGGCTCACTCAGTTTCCATGTGGACGATCTTCCTACATATAGAAACGTCAGCCAGAGGGGGTCAAGCCGCGATCGTCGCAACTCCTCTCGAATTGCAGAGTTCCTGCGGGTGTGGAACCGGTCGTAGCTGGATTTCCTGAAAATCGGTGCTGTCTTTACGGATTTTTGAACGGATCGGCTGGTCGATCCCCACTTCTATAGTGTGGAGCCTGGCGGAAGAGCATGCCAGTTCAAATTCTGTCGATGACGACGATTTTGCGGGGCGCAATGATGCGACTGACTTTACGGACACTTCTGGCTTATCTGGATGACGTGTTGCCACCCGCCGCAGCGAAAGCCCTTGGAGAGCGGATTCGCGAAAGTGACGACGTCCAGCAACTTGTCAGCCGTATTCGAGAAGTGATCCGCAAACGGCGTCTGAACGCCCCCGCGATCTTTCCTGATGGTTCGGGTCAGAATCATGTCGATGCAAATTTTGTGGCCGAGTATCTGAACGATCTTCTGACACCTGAACAGGTTGTGGCCATCGAGAGCCTTTGTCTTGAGTCAGATGTCCATCTGGCAGAGGTGGCGGCCTGCCACCAGATTCTCACACTTGCTGCGGCTGAACCTGTGACATTCACCGCGGCGGCCCGCGAACGACTATACGCCCTGATGGATGGGACACCCATCGAAGTCGAAAGTGCTTCCACAGCCAGTGCATCCACTGCTGGTCGTTCTGAGACGGGCGAGGCCACGGATGCAGCCCAGGCGGATGCACCACAAAATGGTGAGGGTGATGGCTTCAAGATTGGCGATTCCCGCAGAACCACAGGGATCGATCTGGAAAAGCTGGGGACGAACGCAGGTCGCTTGGCGGGAGTGGTCGCCACATCACGACAGACGTCGACCAATAGCATCGGGAGCGAACGCAAACAGCCTCAGCGGGAAAAGTTGAGTGTTCAGGCTGAACTGGATTTCTCTCGGCCAGTCGAAGAATCCCGATGGTCACACCGGGTCCTTCCGATGGTGGCTGTTGTCGCAGTCGGGGTGGCCTGGCTGGCGATCCTGCTGCGTGATCCGGGACTTAAAGAGGGGGTCACCGGACGCAAGCCCGCAGGAACTCAGGCCCCCACAGCGATCTCTGCCACCACGGCAATTTCGACCCCAGGCGCAAACTCGGGAGGTGAACTGGCTGCCAATGCGGCTGCTCCAGCGAATACTCCTGAGAGCAATCCTCCTGCGGTTGCGGCAGCCAGTGGGAATGGGCCAGCAGGAGTTGCGACTCCTCAAGTCGAGGGTGGCACAGCACCGGCTGTCACTGGCAATCCATCGGTCAATCCTGCGGCCAATTCTGCCACAGTAACTCCAGAACCAGCCAATGTCGTGGCGATGGCTCCCGGGACTTCCAAGCCGGAGGCCGGAAAGACATCGACTACCAATTCTCCAGCCAATACTCCTGCCAACTCTCCTGCCAATGCAACTCCGGTAGCCGCCAATACTGGGAATGCCGCGACAGCATCTACCAATCTCCCGGCGGCGGCGCAGAGTGCAGCTTTACCTGCGGCAGTTCTGCCCGCCACCACAGCCCCGGATTCCGGGAATGCGACAAAATCCACGAGTACAGGCCGGCCGGAAATTCCCGGGGAATCGTTCCTTCCTGGCACCACAATCACCTACGCTTCAACCGAGAGTGTGGCGATTACGCGAGATGAAGAGACCGCAACCTGGAAGCGGGTCGTTCCTCAACAACAGATGACTGTGGGGACTGTGCTCGTCGTGCCAGAACCCTTTGAAGCCCGCTTTGAAGTGGCAGTCAATCAACGTGCCGGGGCGGCTGTTTCCCCAGAAGCTCGCCCGGCTGCAGTCTTGCAGTTGGATGTCCTTCCGGGTTCTGTCATTCGATGGGGCGGAGCCGTCGGCAATGCTCCTGCTTCTCTGCTGGTGGAGCGAGGACGTGTGAGCCTCAAAGGGATCTCCGGGCAGGAAGCTGCCTTGGGCAAAATCGAGTGGGCCTTTCAGGTCGGTTCGACGGTCGTGAAAGTTATCCCGACATCAGCCGATCTCATCGCGGGTGTAGAAGTTCAATGGCGTGAGCCCACGCGGTTTGAGCAGGATCTGGGGCTGAATCGACTCACCGGCGGGTTGTACATTGCCCGGGGAAGTGCCAATGTGATCGTCGGGCAAGGTGAAGCTCGTCAAGTCTCCCAGGGGATGTTCACCACGCTGACGAATATCAGCCAGCAGCCGGAACATCTCTCAGCCACACCTCCCATCTCACCGGCATTGCCCGAATGGCTGACTGTCGACTCGCGACCTCTTTCTCCCGCGATTAAGCGATTCGCTTCATTGTTTGAAAAGGAGTTCGCCGTTGGTGCCGCGATCGATCTGAATATGCTGGCTCTGGTCGTTGATCCCCGTCCTAAAATGGCCGAACTTGGTGTGCAGACGTTAGGGCTTATGGGGCGGATGGATGGCTTGGTGGAAGCTCTGGCAAAATCGGAACATGAAGAAGCCCGCATGAGTGCCTTCATCATGCTGCGGGAATGGCTGGGGCATTTGCCAGCCGCAGGGAGCGTGATTCGCGAAGAACTTTCCAGCGAATATGCCGAAGCCGAGGCGAATTCTGTCTACCGGCTCTTGTGGGGTTATTCTCCAGCCGATGCCCGTAATCGCCTCACATCTCAGGAATTAGTGGATTACCTGGGGAATGGCCGCGTCGAGATCCGTGAGATGGCGTTTTACTACATCCAGAAGCTCACGGGAAAACGCCTCGATTACCGTCCACTCGACAATCCCAGCCGGCGGGAAGTGGCACTCCAGAAGTGGTACAGCGTTCTGCAGAAGGATGGAGCACTGCTGCCGAATACCCCTGTGGATGCGAAAATTCCCGAAGGAACCTGATGGGAATTCGGCAGAAATCGCCGGTGAAGGGCCTGATTCTGCACGCCAGGCGGAATCTACGCCCCTCTGAAAGAAACTCTCATTGTCGATTCATACTCATCTGGGCCATACTACGGGCTACGACGCCCCATTTTGACGAATTTCTTTTCGGCCAGGCCCAGCGAAAAAGCCTGGGCAGGCCGACCGATCTTTTCAGGGAAAGGATTCCCTCATGTCTGTTTCCGATTCAACGTCTTCCCAGGAAGGTGCCTTCCCTGCGGGCTCGCAGCGGGTGGGGACACGCGCTGTGGATGGTCAATTGACCCCACGTTTTGACGGCCCGCACTTTTCGATGCGCGGCTCACGCCATGCTAACACACCTTCGGGAGACGGCCTGGCCAAGCGTCAACACCACGAAACTCATCATCCCGAAACCACCCCATACCCGGAGTCTCCACAGAGACCGGATTCACAGCTTTTATGGCAGGCCGGGCAGCTTGTCGAAACGTTACAGCAGCAGATTGCTGATATCGCCCGCCGCGAAGAACTGGTGGCCTCGCAGATCCAGCAATTTGAAGAAGATCAGCGGCACTTCCGATTACTCATGGCCAGTCAGCAGGCGAGCCTGCATGAACGCGAACTCGAACTGCGCGAGCGGGAACGAGAAGTGGCCATTCGCTGGGGAAGTTTTGAAGCACAGATTGGCCAGCTCGAGAAGCGACGCCGGGAACTGGAAGCTGCTGCCGGAGAGGTCGAACGTCAACGCTCGCAATTGCGGCAGCAGATGCAGGCCGAGTTAGAAACCCGGCGTCAAGAACTGGCTCAAGGGGAAGAGAAACTCGCGCGTGGTCAGCAGCAACTCAATCAGTTGATCGAGATTCACGAGCTGCAACTGGCGGAGCGCGCTGAAAAGCTCGAAAAGGACTTCCGCAAGGAGCGGGAAGATCTCTGGAAAAAGCTCGCCGATGAATGGGAAGAGCAACGCATCAAATTCGAGCGGCAGCAGGCCGAATGGTGTACCGAACGAGATGCCGAACGCGAGCGGCTCGACCGGCAGAAAGAGATTTACGATCGCGCGTTAGGCGAGATTGATAACGAACTGAGCGCGGCCCGTCAGGCTCAGTTACAGGAATTCGCCGCCCTGCGGGAAGAGCAAACGGCTCGACTGCGCGAAGAACAGCTCGCGTGGGAGCAAAAACTCGCGCTGGATGAACAGAACTATCATCGCGAGCGGGCACTGCTCGACAATCGATTGAAGTTTCAGCAGGACCATCTCGAAAAGGTCAAACAGGAGCTGGAAGCTGCACAAAATCAGTTCCGCGAGACGCGCCAGCGTGAACGCCAGCGGCTCGAAGACGACACGATGCAGCTCGAACGGCGTTCGCGGCAACTCGCGGCTTATCGGGAAGCTCTCGATGAAAAAGCCGGTTCGCTGGCTCGAGAACGCGAACTGCTGGCACAACAGCGGGGTTCGATTGAGAACAGCGTCCATAAAGACCGCCAGAGCTTCCTGATGGAGAAGCAGGCGTGGGAACAGGAGCGCTCACTCCAGCAGGCCGAAGTTCGCCGTCAGCAGGAGTTGCTCACGGTCCATGCGGAAAGTCTTGAAACACGCCGGGTGCGTCTGGAGGCGTTAAGGGCTGAGCTGGAAGTGACTCATCGCTCGACACTCGAATTGCGCCTGGCTCTGGAAGAGACCTGGATGCAGCTCTCGGAAAGCCTGGGCGAACAGCGCACGAAAGAACGCGTTGAACGTTCCCGATTATCCATTGCTCAGCACTATGAGATGCTGCAGAACTCACTCGAAGAACAGCGTATGGAAATGCGGGCTGCCTTCGAGCGGTTTGAACAGCAAAGGCTCGAATTCCAGCAGGAGCGTCAACAGCTCATGCGCTGGATCACCGAACGCGACGAGTCGATCCGTCTGAGAGAGAGTGAACTCGCGACCAAAGCGATTGCACAGGCCGAGGCCGACGCTATTCGTGAAAACGAGCGGCAGCGCTGGCTGCAGGAAAAACTTTCCAGCGAACTCAAGATCCGCCAGCTCGTCGAGCAGCTCAACCAGCTACCCACTCAACGACCAATGTTCGATCTGTAATTCACGCCCTGACCCCTTCTCCCGTTCCGACGGGAGAAGGTGAGGTTGAGGGCGAGTTCGAACGTATCGGTCGTACAATCCACGAGCGACCCCATCGCGGGATGCTTTTCATTTCTGGCGTTGAGCAGTCCATCGGCGCCCCTGCCACCCAGCCGTTTTTCAACGTCCCGTTGGATGCAAAGCCGGCGGGAACGATGCTTAACTCGCAATCGATGGCTGGCACACTCTTGAGAGATGTTTCTTCAGAATAAAGATCCCCTCGCCCTCACCTTTGGTCGACTTTCGATGCAGATAGAACTCGACATCAAAAGGGAACTTGAGTTCCATCTGCAAGGCACTCAGCCACGCCCACATCCCAGCCTGTGACCAGCAGTGATAATGAATGTTGCACTCAGTTCGAATCAGATGTTCGACATGCGCCTCAAGTGCCGCTGGTTCCGTCACCTGATCGACGAGCCGGGCATACTCGACAAAGTGATCTCGTCGTGACCAGGCCGGACCTTCCCGATAGTCTCGCAACAGATGCTCGACAGTTGTCTCTGGCCGATGCCGATCAAACGTACCCCGCATATCCGGGATCGTCAGATAAATCACGCCCCCTGGCTTGACGACACGCAGGAAGTTTTCGATCACCGAGATCGGGTTTTCGGCATGCTCAATCATATGGTTGGCAATCACGAAATCCTGCGATTCATTCGCCAGCGTTGCCAACGTCTCGCCATTGTCGATGATCGCCGGGCGCACGATCCCTTTGTTAGCCATGGTCGGATAGGCGCGAATCAGATCGTCATACGACATTCGATCCACATAGGTCACGCGGGCAGCGGCTGGCACCTTGAGAGGATTGTGCAAAGCACCAATCTCGATCCCTTCGCCACACAGGTACTCTTCGGCCACTCCCCGCCGGCCAAACAGCCGGGTTGATCCCGCCGCAGATCCCCATGATCTGGCAGAACCGTGCGAACCTGCCAGCCGATTCCATAAAGTGCCCAGACCCATGCTTTCCATCCCTTCCCTGAAGACAGACGTCATGGGAGGAACTGTAGCTCTGAACAGACTTTTTCAGCAAGGTGGGTTTTCAATGGCCAGCCACCCGGGCGAGTCGATGGATGACAACCATCCCTCATTTCCCTTTGCGAGCCGCTTCCTCCTGTTGCAGTGATTTCCGGATCGCCTCGTTGAAAGCTTTCTCATGCTCAGCAGGCGTAAGTGGGGAATTCGACATCTGGCTTTTTGAGTACTCGCCACCTTCCCAGCGCAAATTGCGGATCTCGCGCGGCCCCTCCCAGGCCTTAGCGTCAACCTTGACCAATTGCCCGGATCTGGTCGTCTGTCCGGCAGGACTGATGCTCAACTCGCAAACCGTCTGCCAGTCTTGAATTGGCATGGAGAATTTCGGGTCAGTGACAGCCAGTTCCTCCAGACTTACCACAACGGTCTGCCAATCGGTCGAACCCTTCAACGGCTTGATCACGCTGTAACTTACCGCGGGCTTGCCCGGCTCATAAGCGCCCCACTCGTTGCAGTGAACACTCACGACCAGCGAGTTATCTGTGTGACAACGAATGTCGAACAACAGTCTGGCACCATTCGGCCCACGCCATTTAACATCCTTCACCTTACGCGTCGAGGCGCTCCAGAGGTGGGGATGATCCCTGTTGATCAAATACCAGTCGTGCCACCCGCGTGCTCCATCATCAATCAGCCGCTGCTGAGAGTCCGTCACCATCACACCAGCCGCGTTCAGCTCAACAGGCCCCGCAGAAAGGACCCGCGAACTGAGCTTGTAGGTATCAGGCAGGTGGTAACTCCTCGAGACCGTGCGATAACGATCCGGCATCTCATACGTCACATCCGCGTAGACGAAGAGGGGCTGGTCGAGACTCATTACCGGACATCTGGCCTGCCATTGCCCGCCATTTTTCTCGGCCCTGGCATCCCGCCAGAACCGTGTCAGTTCGTGCGGATCGAGAGCATAGTAGATGGCGACATTCTGCACCCCTTGCGATCCATCGGGCACAACCGTAACCAGTGGTACGCCATCCTCGGTCTTCAACTGCAGTTCGATTCGGGGTGTTTCCGGCATTTTGAAGGCACCTTTCAAGTGCTCCTCAAACCACAGGAACTGTGTCACTTCATGTTCTGGTGTGTGACGATGATTGAAATGTGGCGAGATGCTCAGGCGGAACCGCTCATCGGGTACCTCTCGCCAGTTCCAGGCCATGTTGTCAATATGCGCATGGAAGTCGTTGGTCGGCGAAAGCCACAGCACGGGGCATGTGAGCCGCGGGATATACGCGTTGTCCGAAATGCATGCGAGTTTCATTGCAGAGATTTTTGTTTTCAGGCCTCCCGGCAGGTCGGCCTGTAACTCAGTGAGATCGCCCGCACCACCACAAGAGGGGACAGCCACCCGCACCCGCTTGTCGATCGCCGCAAGATTCGTCGTGAGCTTGCCGCCCATGGAATGTCCGCAAACGCCAATCAGCGAACCATCGATTTCTGGTTGTGATTCAAGGAATGTGATCGCACGCCTGGCAGCCATCAACACCAGGAACCAGTTACTATTCCGTGGCGAAACGACTGCATCCAGCGTGTATTCGTCAGGCGTCAACTCACTCACAAAGTGATTTGCTTTGTTCCGCTGCGGCGGGTGTGTGGCATCAAGTCGACCCCAATCGGTTTGAGGCCCCTCGTACTTCACGACGGCTCGACCAAAGTTCAAGGGGTTGCCTCCCCAGTTAATGGACATGCTCGCGTAACCGCGCACTGTATCTTTCAGCACGCTGTCAAAGCCGGCCGATTGTCCCCCGCCATGGATCGAGAGCAGTGCTGGTAACTTCTGCCCTCCTTGAGGAAATGCATAAAACGCCGCCACTTTCGCCGGTGCACCTTTGAAAACACCAACCTGAAATCGCACCAGACGACACACCGCGCCATCCTGCTCCCATTCCTTGAGGACCTCGACTTCCAACGGCTCTTGGCGAGGATCGAAGTCTGCCCAAAGTTCATCCAGATTGGCGGGCACTCGACCATTCACAAGAGGCGGCAACGTCTCGGCCTGAATGGCCGTTGATAACAAAGCGTTCGTGCACACCAAAAGGCTAAACAGATAGAACAGCAAGGATTTCATGGATGTTCCGCTCAGGCTGGATAATTCCACATGTTCTCGGCACACACTTCTGTGACACGTTTTGGGGGAGTGAAGAGCAGACTATACCTTGTCGTAACTCTGAGAGAGCATGTCTCATGCAAGCTCTCAACACAAAGTCACTTGTTAGAAAGAGTATCACAAAAGCCGTCTGAGCCTCTCCTCGAGAAGTTCGAGCCGTTCATCTCCCTCTTTGGTTGGCACTCGAAAATCATAACGGACACAGTCCGGATCAGTCCCCCCACATCGGCAAGCCCACGCAACCTCGACAGCAACAGGTACGTTGATCAATGTTGCCATATGAATCAGGCGACTCAATGTACGAGAATCTGACACAGCCAACCCAAAACGAACAATCCCCGGAGCAGGTTGTACCCAGTCAATCTTTACCCCAGGGAGAGCATTGAACAAATCTCGAATACGTGCATGAATCCCAACGGCTTCTTCACCCCCACGCGGCAAACCAAATGCAGCGAGTATTGACAGATCGTGCGAGATCACTCGACGATTCTCTGGCATTTTTCTTCCTACCGAGATTCGGTTATCAACGCGGAGAAAATCGTCATCCCAACGCATAATCCATGCAGAGCCAACGATGTTAGGTGGGCCGAGTCGCTCGATCAGGGCATTTGAAGCCGTTTTGAACAAGAGACGCATTGATGACTGATCATTGTTGCTGAAATTGACTGAAATCAACTTTTGTTTGTAATGAGTGACAAAGTCAAAACGAAATGTGGCGTGAATTCCGAGGAGAGTAAAACTCAGCAGTGGCCATCCTTTGTAGAACCTAAGTTTCGCTTCCTTTGGTATGAGTTTGAGAAAGTGGCCTTTGTCGATTAGCCAAGGGATAACCACGTCATACTCAGGGATCGGGATACCTTCGCGTAATTCGACTAGCGCCTTGATATCTGCCATATCTGCAATTCTTCCAGATATACTTCGACTGAATCCCTCGCGTTTGAGCGTTGATCGTCACAGCCACAATTCAATAAGTGACCTGTTTTCAGAAAACGTTCTGCCACAATCAGTTGTTACCACCTTAAGCTCAAGAGCAACATCGTGAACAGCAACAGCCCGACAATGGCATAGACCCACCAGCTTTTCGAAATTGCGCTGCCGGATCGGCTGATGTATTCACCACAGAACGGGCAACGAACCGCATCCTCATAAACATCAGCGTGGCAATGCGGGCACTCCATGTACTCAGGTTCTTCGTCATCCACCTGATCATAGGTGTCATCTTCGTAAGACCAGTCCTTGGGCTTTTTTCCCTTCTTCCACCAGTCGTCATCATCTTCTGCAATACTCATGATGCACTCGGGAATCAGGAACGTGACATGTCGGTCTTTGCTGCATTTCGTTGTGTCGGGTGCATGGAGTTCTTACGAAATGCACCAGCTTCATCTTACGACACCCCAGTGATCACTTCGCAGCAGGTTTGGCCAGTTCTGCACGCAGAAATGCCGGTCGATTGGTCGTAATGCTGTCCACGCCCGCTTCGCACATGGCCCGAGCCAACTCAGGATCATCAACTGTCCAGACATGCATTTCGAGGCCCGCCTGCCGAATGGTCTCGACAAACTTCCGGTCGATATCGGTGGTCGCCGAAAGATCGACACCATGAACACCCAGACGTCTGGCGGTCTGCACAAGTTCTTCAGCAGTCGGTGGCGTTTTGTCGCCACTTTTCGGCTTCTTGATGTCGGCGAGATAATACACCCTATGCTCAGGAATCTGCTCGCGGACAGCCTGACACACAGCGGCCTGAAAACAGATCACCACGATCGCTTCGGGTGGCTGCCCCGATTTCGCAAACTCCTCTTTCAAATAAGGCACAATCTCCGGCCCGCACTTCACCTCCACCAGCATACGTTTGCCTTGCGGAATGCTCGCCAACGCTTCAGCCAGTCGAGGAATCTTTGTCCCGGCATACTTCGGAGATTTCCAGGCACCGGCATCCTGCGTCGAAAGCTCTGCCCACGTCTGCTCCGCCACCGGTTGATCAACTCCAGTTGTCCGTTTGGTCGTTTTGTCATGCAACAGCACAACTTCTCGATCTTTGCTCAAGTAAACATCGATCTCGACCAGATCAGCGCCTTGTTCCCACCCGAGCAGCACAGCGGGCATCGTGTTTTCCGGAGCATCGTGCGAGGCACCGCGATGAGCCACAATTTCCACTCTTCGCATGGTGCGAGTTTCCTCACTCTGCAGATTTACCCCGTAGAAACTGGCACCACAAAACCAGACCAGAGCCAACAGCACCAGCCCCGAATTTCGACTTGCAGACACAGACCCTCCCCTCAGTGAGAGTGCAAACTCAGCCAGGCGACGCAGAAATCGACCGGGGCCGATCAATCGTCCTTATGACCTGGTTTCGTTCTATTCGGCTTCGTTCTACTTGGCTTCACGAAAACCACGTCGACGTTCCAGACTGTACCTCTCCAGCGCTTCGCGAATAATCGGGAAGCAGGTTTCGGCACTGGTCAGATCATCAACTTCGACCTGCTTTCCTTCCAGCATTTTATAATCCTGAAAGAAGCGGCGAATCATCGCCAGCCGATGAGGTGGTAATTCACTCGCTTCATGAAACGAGTTGAATTCCGGGTCATGCGTTGCCACAGCCAGAATCTTATGATCCCGCTTGCCGCAGTCGATCATCGTCATCAGACCAATCGCCCGTGCTTCCACCAGCGTCAGCGGATCGACCGGCTCCTGACACAGCACCAGCACATCCAGCGGGTCGTCATCCTCAGCCATAGTCTGCGGAATAAAACCATAGTTGGCCGGGTAGTACACAGCCGAGTGCAGCATGCGATCCAGTCGCAGCATACCGGTCTGCTTGTCCAGCTCGTACTTGACGCTGGAACCCCGGGGGATCTCAATAATTGCGGTGAACTCTGAAGGAAGATCTTCACCAGGTGTTACGTCATGCCAGGCGTGAGTCATTCACGCAGCTCCTGTTAGCTGTTTCTACAAACGATTCGGAAAGGGAGCCGCAATTCAACTGCGAGCACACGCTAGAAGTCTACCGCACAGAGAACGGCAGTGCACGATGGGTCTGCTCACAGTTTCAAGAATTTCCATCCTTGAGACAGTCACCAATTTCACCCATGACAGAGCTGCTCGCCGATGATTATCCTCAGATCAGAGATTTCCTGCGGCAAACGACTCCAAACCACAAAAATCTCATCCATTCCTTAAAATGGATTCTTAAGCGATCTTTTTCAGTCACTTCTCATAAAATTTCCTCCACTCTCTCATAAGCAAATCTGTCGCATGCTCCCCGATCGCATTGGCAATTACATCATCGAGCGACAACTCGGCTCAGGAGGCATGGGGAATGTCTATCTCGGACGTGACGATGCCACCGGAGCCTTCGCCGCCATTAAAGAATTGCCCGCGTCATTGGCACGCGAAGAAGGTTTCGTCGCCAGGTTCCATCGCGAAATTGAAGTCCTCCGCTCACTCAATCATCCGCAGATTGTTCGCCTTTACGGCTGCGGAACTGATCGCGATACCCACTACTACGCCATGGAGTACGTCGAAGGCGAAACACTCACCCAACGCCTGAAACGCGAAAAACGCATCCCCTGGCGCGAAGTGGTTTCCCTCGGCATTCTCATTTGCGGTGCTCTCAAAGCCGCCCACGATATCGGCGTCATCCATCGCGATCTCAAACCGTCGAACCTCCTCCTCACCCCCGATGGGAAGGTCAAACTCACCGATTTCGGCGTCGCTCAAGTCTTTGCCAGTGGCAAACTCACAGCCACGGGTGGCGTCATTGGCACAGCCGAGTATATGTCCCCCGAACAGGCTCAGGGGGCCAGATCATCCCGCCGCAGCGATCTTTATTCGCTGGGCTCTGTCCTCTATGTCATGCTCGTGGGCAAACCCCCTTTTCAGGGGAGCAGTGCCGCCGAAATTCTCAATAAACACCGCTTCGGCCAGTTCGATAAGCCCAAATCCTTCCTCCCGGAGCTCCCCAGCCTCGTGGATGAAATCGTCTGTCAGCTACTTGAAAAAGATCCCTCCAAACGTCCACCGGACGCCTACGTCCTCGGGAAGAAACTGCAGGAAATCCAAAGGCGTGTCGACTTCCAGATCGAAGCGGCTCAAGGGACATATCACTCCCGGCTCGAAGGGGGAGAAACCACCTCACGTCAACCCGCAGGAAGTCCCTCCAGCGATTTTCCACCCATCGAACTTGGCCCCACGTTCGTTCGCGATCTCGTTCGCGCTGAAATCGATCTTCAGAATCGCCAGAGTCTCTTCTCACGAATTCTCAACAACACATACGTCCTCGTGATACTGTTTGCTTTAGTGACAGGAGGTGGCGTTTATCTGTTCCTCAATACTGGTATTGAGCCCGAAGAACAGTTCGAGATTGCTAAAGATCTGCTCGAAGGCCCGCCGGGCCCGGCCTGGTTCCGTGCCCGCGACCAGTATCTCATTCCTCTGTTGCAATCCGATCCCGTCCGCTGGCGCGATCAGGTCGAGCCTTACCTGCAAAAGATCGAGGTCTATCAGATCGAGTCGACCATTCTCCCCTCAAGGCGCAGGGATCGAGTCGATCCTCCGGCTTCTGAGCCCGAGCGGCTTTTACGCCTGGCCCGCGCTCAACTCGATGCCGGAGATGTTCCTGCCGCCAAAAAGACCTTTGAATCTTTGCGCGTGCTGCTCGAAGGAAATGGCCAGTACCAGGTGCTCAAGACGATTGTGAATAATCAGATCGAAGCTCTCGAAAGGCAGCAGGTCTCACGAGCCGAACGGGATGCGTTCATACAGACATCCTTCGAGCGAGCCGAAAAGTTCCACGCCGAGGGTCAACTCGACAATGCCCGCCAGATCTGGCAAGGGATCATCACTCTCTACCAGGATGATCCGACGGCCACACAATGGGTCGAACAGGCCCAAAGTCTGCTCGATAACTCGCAATAAAGTGTTGCCTTTCACATAACACTTTGCTGGCATGATGCTCGATGTATGGCTGCGGTCTGTTACTATTGGCCGATGAAGACATCCCACGCCAGCCATCCTTTTCTCCTTCTCTCACGAAGGCGCGGGTCTTTACTCCTTCTCCCGTTCCGACGGGAGAAGGCCGGGATGAGGGCGAGCTCGAACAGGTTTGGTGTGAAATATACGAGCAGCGTCATCGCGTGATGCTCTGGCTACTGGCAGTCAATTGGCGCCCCTGCAAGATGCTGGTGAATCTTGCACATACAGCGGCAAGACCCTCACCCGGCACTCCGTGCCACCCTCTCCCACGCAGACGCGGGCGAGGGTTTTTACTCCTTCTCCCGTTCTGACGGGAGAAGGCCGGGATGAGGGTGAGTCCGCACGTCTTGAGTGAGCGATTCACAACAGGCTTCATCGCAAAATACTTCTTGATGAGAACGGTCGAAGTCTTCGTCCTGAATGCACGTCGATCGAAAAGACCCTCACTCTGGCATTTCCCCCAAAAAAGATATGGACGCGGCTGCTTGTTATGGTGCAACAGTACGACAACAAGCTTATCAGCAGATGGGCACAAGTTGCCCGGGCGACCCGCTGAAGGCATGCTTGCTCCGAGCCGAAAGCAGGGCACTTTTTGCGAGTAGCAAGAGCAGCGCAAGCAGGCGAGCGACATTCAGAACTTCGAATTCCTCGAAACAAACTTGCGTGTGGCTCAAACATGCGGCACTTTCTCCATGATGAACAATTCAAAGATTCTCCGTCGGGAAGCCACCACGATGATCGCTCAAACCCTGCGATTTGCGACGTTTTCGATCATGCTGCTGCAGTGCATGATCGTGTTGGGTGAAGAATCGCTGATTGTGGAATCGGCTGTGCCAGGGCTGGCACCTTCGTCGCATTATGTGGTGCGAGTGCGACCTGCCGGGTCAGATCGTCCGTGGCAGGAGGCGTTTGTCTGGGAGACGGCCTGTCAGCCGATTGAGCGTAAGACCGATGCCTACTTCGATACGCTGGCTGGCTGGTCGCATAGCTATGTTAATTTTGAAACGAGTGTTGCTGTCGAGGTGGAAATCTCGCGCGTGGATGGCCAGCCCCTACGGACAGCCGCTGTTCATCCGCAGCGCAAGGCGTCTGCGTGCGTGATTGCCAATGGAAAGGCCATCGTCACTTTGGAAAAACCTTGTCTGGTGGCGGTGGATATCGATGGCCAGATGGATGAACAGGACACCGGTAAAGGCTACAAAGGCCCACCCATTCATACGATCTCGATCTTTGCGAATCCGCCCTTGCTCAATAAACCGAAAGCGGATGAGGCGGGCGTTTATTGTGTCCAGCCGGGGCAGCAGCCTCCGACGGACGGAGATTGGAAGACACTCTACTTTTTGCCCGGTGTCCATGAGATCGGCCCAGGCTATCCACTTCGTGCGAATTGCCAATACTATCTACCTGGCAATGCGATCGTGTATGGTACATTTTCCAATCAGACGTGGGGGGCTGGGCACCATATACGAATCTTCGGGATGGGGACCTTATCCGGAGCGAAATTGAAGCATCCTGAATATGTCTCTCCAGAGCTATCTCAGGCTCAGCAAAAACAGTATCGACCGATTGAAATTGTCGGGACGACCGATACTCAGGTCGAAGGGATTACGATCGCCGATTCAGCGACACACTCCTTGATGCTGATTCATCCTTATAAAAAGGACCATCCGAACGCAGTTCGCTGGACGAAGATATTCACCTGGCGGGCGAATGGAGATGGTATTAATCCGTTTGGTAACACGCTGATAGAAGATTGTTTTATCAGGACACAGGATGACTCCCTCTATGTGAGCGGCTTGGGGATACGCCGGACTGTCCTGTGGAATGATGCCAACGGCTCCTCCTTTGTGCTCAGCAGTCTGCCGGAGTTAACAGACCGGCAATTGATCGTGGAGGATTGCGATGTCATTTACAGTCGGGCGAAATGGCATCATTGGAGTGGTGGGCGTGTCTTTAACATGCGCGGTGAAGGTGGCGGAGCGGCTGGTCGCGGTGTGATCTTTCGCAATATCAATATTGAAGATCCCCGGCCGACGTTACAGCAATTCTTCGTGTGTATGACGATACCCGAGCCCTATTCGCGGCACGGAGAAGACCGTTCGGCGGGTGATCTTGCGGGAGTATTATTTCAGAACATCTCGATTGCCGCCCCCAGCGTTCTGGGTGAACCGCAGTTGTTGTGGGGCGCAGCGAACGCCCGGATTCGAAACCTGCGATTTGAAAACCTGACCGTCTCAGGCCAACCGATACTCGACGCTTCGTTCTTTAAGACCAACGCGTACGTCGATGGTTTGACTTTTCAAAAGACAACGCCACCTCTTCCTTGAATACTCTGGAACGATGGCGCACTTTAGAAATACTGATGGGTAAGTCGTTCAAGACGCAGTTGTTTGAGAGAGAGTTCGCGATGATGAAGTTATGTAGCCAGCGTATTATTCATTGGTCCAGATTGGTAAAGGAAAGTGTGTAATCCTTATGTTGGCTGGAGATCGATGGGGTCAATGCGCAACTCAATTTTCTCCAGTGATGATCGAAGCTGCAGTTCATCGATCAACCCTGCTTTGTGTAGTCTCAAGAGCAGGCGGTAAGCCGCATCCAATAATCTTTTGCGGGATGTGATCAGTTGGTGATGAGGAATACGCCTGGGTGGTGTGACTTTTCGAAAATACTGGCTCTCGAGAGAGGCCTGTAAAGGAAACTCACACGTTTGATGCTGATCCGCATAGCGGATGGTTGCCTGTTTCAGATTTTCAAAACGCTTCTCATAGCCATCGAGCACTCTCATCGCATGGAGCACTTCGTCCAGCCAGAAGTCGAGATTTGCTAAATGGCCTGCCAATTGATAGGTATTGAGCGTGACAAAGCGCTCAAACTGACCAGCGACGACATCTGCCAGTTGTTCGGAATATGAGTTTGCGATTCGTGCTCTCCTTTAAATGTGGATAGCCACCGGACCAATCCAGTTTTGCGAGGTGCGAAATTCTCGTCGTTGCCTCTCAGAACCCTGATACTATCACAAATCTCTCGAATCAGGCGCAGTGATAAAGGACGCTCTGACATCGGCGAAGGCCATGTCGCATGGCGGCTACATAGTTGACAACTTCGCCCAGATCATCCGGGTAGGAGTGTTGTGTCGTGTCGGCGTCAAACTCCAATATGTCTTCAAGAGTGCTTTGTGTTCCCTCAATCTGCGAGCTGAGGACCGCTTCGTGTTTGACGTACATCGACACAAACAAGTCAGGGGTTGGCAGGACCGAAGCGACTCCATCCAGCCGGCCCAAGGCACGATCGGCGTCCGAAAGTAACTTTGTTAACTCTCCGTCAAAATTCAATGGAGGATCCGGAGGCAACACAGCTGGCAAAAAGGCTCGGAATCCTCGCGGCTGCTGAACAAATCGACCGGCTCGGAATGACACCTGGAGTTCTCTCTTATGTCGGCAGACTGGAATAAGAGGTGCTTGACGACCTCCTTATTCCAAAATACTGCCATTTTTTGGAATAAGGAACCCCTCTGAGGCCCGTTAGGTCGGTCGATCGATGTAAGGAAACCGCCGTAGATGGTTGTAACCCCTCGTCTATCACGGTGCACAAATGGTTTGAGTGAGCTCATGATGGTCAATTCTGGTGACGTTTTGAACCTCAAATCGTCTCACGACCACATGACGATCGTTGACTCTCGGGAAACATAAGCAACCCGGCAATTTCCATGTCTGCGGGCAAGCCATCACCGATGCGAACTGCTTTGATCTGCAATGATACTCGCGGCGGAATTCAGCCCTATCTGGCTCTGGCAATTGAGCTGAAGAGTCGAGGCGATCATGTGAAAGTCATCGCACCCGAGGGATATACGCGTCTGGCGGAAGAAGTGCTGCAACCCCATGGCATTTCCTTTTTCGGGCTCCCGGGGGATGTCGAGGCGGTGCTGCGAAAGCCGGAAGTCGCTCAGCAAATGGAGAAGGGGTTCTGGGCAACTCATCGATTAATGATTCAGCATGCGACGAGTGCGATGTGCGATTCGATGCGAACAGGCCTGGCAGCCGCTGAGCAGTCGGACCGATTGATTGGCGGTTTTGGTGGCATGCTGGTGGGAGAATCAATCGCCGAGAAGCTGAAGATTCCCTTCATTCAGGCCCATTTGCAGCCATTGACAATGACGGGAGAGTACCCGGGATTGCTGGCTCCGACCTGGTTGCCGCGATCGATGAGGTTACTGAATCGATGGACTCATTCCGCATCGCGACAGATCTTCTGGCAGGCGATGCGACCTGCTCTGAATACTGGCCGAAAAACGATTCTCGATCTGGCGCCCATCCGCTTCTGGGGAAATGTGGGAAGACAGAGATCCCCGGGAGAACTTTTGCTTTACGGATATTCGGCAGCGCTTGTTCCACAACCGACCGATTGGCCACAAGGCGCCCATGTCACGGGGTACTGGTTTCTTGATCGCCGGCCGGATTGGCAGCCACCGGTGGAACTGGTGCGTTTTCTTGAAGCCGGGCCACCACCCGTGGCAATTGGCTTTGGAAGTATGTCGAGTCGTGATGCCGGAGTGATGACCAGGCTGGTGCTGGAGGCGGTGCAATCGGCTGGGCAGCGTGTTGTCCTGCTTTCAGGCTGGGGGGGCCTGCCAGTGACTTCACTACCGGAATGGGCTTATGCACTCGACTCCTGCCCACATGACTGGCTGTTCCCCCGGTGCTCGCTCGCGGTCCATCATGGTGGCGCTGGCACGACAGGGGCCGCTCTGCGCGCCGGACTGCCATCGATCGTCATCCCGTTCGGCGCAGATCAGTACTTCTGGGCCGCACGTCTCCAGGAAAAACAGCTTGGCATCTCCCTGGGTTCGCGAACAACTGTCACCAGCCATCAGTTGGCGCAGGCTATGCAATTGCTGCTGAACAATCCCGATTACCAGCTTCGAGCACAAGCCTGCGCGGAGTTCATTGAGCAAGAGAACGGCGTCCAGCGCGCCGCTGATCTGCTGATGAACAGCAGGTGAGGCGCATGCCATTGATCATGTGCCACGCGCTCCGCGTGATATGTCGTCATGCTGCGATTGAACGGCTTGAAGCAGGTCGGCACCTTGCCGGGCTGGATGGGGCAATAAGCAAGGCACCATTCGTATGGTGGGAGTCAAGCGATTCTCGATGAGCTAGTTTCATCGGCAGGTCTGAGCCTGCTCTCTATAACTACGAGCCGGAAGCATCAGCGACGGGGACTCGCATTGGTGATCTCGCAATCGGAAGCGAGAGGGATTCAAGGAAGATTTTTTTGTTCGGAGGGGCGTTGGTTCGGCGGGGTGATGACGAAGTGCTTGTGGTCGTGGAGTGATGAAGAAGTCATGTCCGTCTTCCGGCTCGTAGCGCTTCCGGCTCGTAGCACTTCCGGCTCGTAGCACTTCCGGCTCGTGTTGTGTGTAAGTCGCGTAGGGCAGGCTCCCGCCTGCCGATGCTTCCGGCATATAGGAATTTTTAGCGTTTGGATGCCATACTCGAAGGCCACGCCCTGACGAAAGGCCTTCGAGCCGTTCCACACGTGGAGTTAAATATTTTTGCTACGCTTGGTAACAGTTTTATCGGCAGGCGGGAGCCTGCCCTACAAAGCTGGCGATCAGTCGGCTTTTAATTCGAGCTTGATGTCTGTGTTCCCTTTTTCGTCGAGGGTGACGGTTAATGGGGTTTTCTTGGCGTCGGTGTATTTGGCTGGCACAAGTGAGACCGGCTTGGCCTCGGGAATCGCTGGTGAGTCGTGGCTGGCGGGTGTGGAGGGGGCTTCCGGCATGGGGGCATTCTTGGTGACAGTCACCTTGTATGTCCCTGGAACTGCACCAGGATCAGGTGGGAAGGCCTTCGCATCAAATTGACCCGAGGCGTTGGTGGCACTTGAAGCGGCTGTACCGCCAGTGGGTGGTACAAAGATCACAATCGCGCCGGCCAGTGGCTCGCCGTTATAGGTGACGACACCCTGGGCGGGAACTGTTTTTGGTCTTTGGGCTTTGAACTTATCACTACCACCGCCGCAACCCAGGGTGAGAACGATAGCGAGAGGACAGACGAGTAAAGCAAGGTTTCGCATCAGGTGATCCTTGAGCTGCCAATGGATCGATCGATAGCCATCGGTGTTGTTCGTAAAGAAAAGTCAAAAAGACGTTAAGGCACATACCCCTCGATGACACAAGGGGACATGCCTTAACGTTCGAGGTGAGATGGGTCGAGAAGCTAGTACGTATCAATCGCTGATGTCATTTCGCCTGAAGGTCATCGCGGGTTGATACGCATCGTTGGAAAAAGTTGCTCATTCATGCTTGCCCAGAGCTGCAAGCATGGTACGGGGCCGCCAGCATGGCACTGGACTGCAAGCATGGCACGGAAGATACTTCCATCAGTTAAAGAGCGAGATTAGAACTCGCCTGTAGTTTCGCCACCGGCACGAGAGCCCAGCGCGCCCCAGACACCATAAGGTGATGGGCCGCCAGCGGTCGCACCCATCCAGGCAGCGGACTGATCGCCAGTGTTGATGTTTTCGCTGATGAACCGGACGGCACCATCAGTCATGAGGGCATGAACGCCACCAGTGTGCCGACTGCCAGCGGTGTTCACAGTGCCGTTCCAGTGTCCAGCCGATGCGTTTTGTGAGCAGGCTGGGCCGTTGGGAGCAATGGCTGTGGTGAAGCCATTGAAGAAGCCGGCACCATCACCCCAGCGATAGCCCCACGACGTATCGCCTGTCCAACCGCCACCAGGGAAAGTGCCTGTGCTGCGGTCGAAGAGAGCTGTACAGGCTGCGGGGTTGGCAATACCAGCAGTGGCAGAAAGCATGCCGCGAGTATTGGTGCCTGTGGGGCGGACACCTTCGGCCATAGCAATGGTGTTGCTGGTCCCATCAAGGGCGTCGCGAACGCCATAGCAGACAAGGGAGCCGAACATGCCGCGGGATTGAACCACAATTGGAGTTGTGGAACTTCCATTACCACCAGAGGAAGTGATGCTGTCACCACTGGAGAACATGTAGTTGTAGCGACCAATCAGACCACCTGCCGGTGGGCCTGAAAGCGTGTCGGAAGGGCACATCAAAGCGGGGAGATCACGCACCCAGTAAGTACCACCAGCCCAGGGAACCTGGCCACCCGTTTGAATCTGATTGAACAGAGGTGTCTGATCGAGGTAAGGCAGCAGGCTCACAATCCCGCTGATGCGAGTTCTTAACTCTGCACCAGGAGTTGTGTTCACGGGAGTTCCGGAACCGGTTTGTCTGGGGGCGAACACACCAAACGTGTCGTGGTAGTTGTGGAGGGCCAGACCCAACTGTTTGAGGTTGTTGCGGCACTGCGTGCGGCGAGCCGCTTCACGAGCCTGCTGAACGGCGGGCAGCAGCAGAGCAATCAGGATCGCAATAATCGCGATCACGACGAGGAGTTCAATCAGTGTGAACCCTCTGCGGTTAAGACGGGGGAAATGGGACATGTGAGACTCCGAAGAAAAGTAGGGAGAGAAGACATTTCCGAATGGAAGATGGTGGAATCACCAATAAAGCACTTCTTTATCGTATCGATAGTGATCTATGCGTCAATTTGTTGGCAGCCACATCCCGATTTTTTTTGTAAAAAAATCTTTAAACCCTGAATTTGCGCGGAACTTTTTCGAAAACTTGTGTTTTTCGGTCTCCCCAATTGAGTTTCCTTACGGGAAATCCTCGGGTTTCAAAGCTGCAACTCATCTCCGCACATGTGCCTATGTTTTGTGCGAATCTCTCGACCACTTTTCTTTGAGCCCGGTATTTATGGGGATCGATTTGGCTGAATTCTTGGCTATCAGGGCGGATGGTGACCTGATGGAGCGATGACTGCTGGACGAATAGGCATTCCGTTTGCGACTGACGACTTTTCACGTCGATTTCCCAATCTTCCGGGAGAAATCCTGTTCTCCTGCCGTTAGACTGCCGTCACAGAATCGACTGTGGGCATTCGACTGTGGAAATTCGACGGTGAGCATTCGATCTGGCAGTCTCCCGGAGATCCTGTGAACAGCAGTTGGCTCAGCAAGAGACATTTGGAAACAAGACACCCCTGCAAAAGAGGACGAGCTGTACATGGCCAAGACATTTCGGGACAAGCTCTGCGCATTGGCGCGCAATTACTGGTGGTGCTGGCAACCAGATGTGACCTCGATCTTTCGTGATCTCGACGCTGCCAAGTGGCGTGAACTTGATCACAACCCGGTCTTACTGCTGGAAAGCCTGACGGAAGATCAGCTCGAACAGCGGGCTCGCGAGTCTGTGCTGCACTCACGCGTCAACTACGCTTACCGCCGGTGCGAAGAATATCTTCACGATAAGAACACGTGGGGGGCGCTCAATGCCGGTATTCTGGGTCAGAAGCCGGTGGCTTATTTCTCGGCTGAGTTCGGGATTCACGAATCGTTGCCGAACTATTCGGGTGGCCTGGGTGTGCTGGCCGGGGATCATCTGAAGAGTGCATCTGACCTGGGTGTTCCTCTGGTGGCGGTGGGGCTCCTTTATAATGAGGGTTACTTCTCGCAGCAGATCGATGAAGATGGCTGGCAGCGTGAAATTTATGATCCTGTCAGTAATCACCGGCTCCCCATCCAGAAAGCCAAAGGCCTGGATGGCAAGGATGTCATCGTCAAAGTTGATACCCGCACGGGTTCAATCTACGCGCAGGCCTGGCAGGTCAATGTGGGTCGCGTGCGTCTGTTCCTGCTGGATACGAATATCGAGCAGAACACACCTGAAGATCGCCGCCTGACAGCCCGTCTTTACGGCGGTGACGTGCGGATTCGCATCCGTCAGGAAGTCATCCTCGGGATTGGTGGCGTGCGTGCTTTGGCACAGATGGGGATTGTTCCCAATGTTGTCCATATGAACGAAGGCCACTCGGCTTTTGCCACACTCGAACTCATTCGCCAGCGGATGAATGATGATGGCATGTCCTTTACAGATGCCATGCGTGAGACAACGGAAATGTGTGTCTTCACCACACATACACCTGTCCCCGCAGGTCATGACCGTTTCGGTTACGACATGATTGACGAGCACCTGGGGCCGACGGCGGATCAACTGGGCATTGGCACAGTGGGTCTGATTGGCTTGGGCCGCGTGAATGTGGCTGATCCGAATGAGCCTTTCACCATGACCGTGCTGGCATTCAAATGCAGTCGCCGGGCGAACGGCGTTTCGGCATTGCATGGCATGGTGAGTCGTCGCATGTGGACGGGTTTGTGGCCGAACAAAGCCGAGCATGAAATCCCGATTGGTCATATTACGAACGGTGTGCACCTCGGGACGTGGCTTGCGCCGCAGCTCGCCGAAGTTTACAACCGCGTGCTGCCACCGGATTGGAAGCATCGCAGCGGTGAAGCGGACACGTGGAAGAACTTTGAGAGCATTTCGAGCGGAGAATTCTGGGAAGCTCACGAAGCCCTTAAACAGCGTCTGATTGCGATGGTTCGCCGCCGGATGATCACTCGTGCTCAAAGGCTCAATCACGATAAGAAAGAGCTGGTCGAGCTGGAGTCGCTGCTGAATCCGGAAGCATTAACGATTGGTTTTGCCCGCCGGTTTGCTCCTTACAAGCGAGCCGATCTGGTGCTGAAAGACGTGGCCCAGCTCGCGGGGATCGTGGCAGATTCTGAGCGTCCTGTGCAGTTGATTTTCGCTGGTAAGAGCCACCCTGCTGACGATTTCGGCAAGGGGATCTTGCAGCGGATTTTCAAGATGTCGCAAGACCCGGCGTTCAAGGGGAAAGTGGTTCTCGTCGAGAACTACGATATGAACCTGGCCCGGCACCTCGTTCAGGGTGTGGATGTGTGGCTCAACAACCCACGGCGTCCTCTGGAAGCTTCGGGGACGAGTGGTCAGAAGGTGGTCCTCAATGGTGGACTCAACTGCTCGATTCTCGATGGCTGGTGGGCAGAAGCTTACGATGGTCTCAATGGTTTCGCGATTGGGAATGGTCGTATTCACTCGAACCAGGAAATTCAGGATGAGCGCGACGCGAAGGCGCTGATGAAGGTTCTTCAGGAAGAAGTGATTCCACTCTTCTACGACCGCGACGAGCATGGCCAGCCACACAACTGGATCAAGCACATGAAGCGGTCAGTCCGTACACTCGGCTGGCGATTCAACAGCGATCGTCAGGTGATGGATTACGTGATGAAGGGCTACATTCCTGCTGCCGGTGGCGAGTACTGCGAAATGGATCGCTTCCACTAGGCCTGACTCTCGTGGTCAACTTTCAAGAAGTTGGCTGCGGACTGGGGTAGTGGCTGGCAGATCACCGTCTCCACGACAGCCTGGATCTCGCAAGAGATCCAGGCTGTTTTCAGTTGAGTGGCGGTATCCTCTTCACTACGTCTCGCGGAAATCTTTAATAGCGGGGGAGTGTCGGATCGATGGCCGTTGCCCAGTGATCGATGCCACCCGCCATACTCACAGCCTTCGGGAAACCCTGCTGTCTGAGCCACTGCGCCACTCGCAGGCTCCGGCCACCATGGTGGCAATGCACGACGATGTCGTTTTCCTTCTGCCCGGCCAGTTCACTCAGGCGATCCTGCATCTGGCTCATCGGCAGAAGCAATGCGGCTTCGAGATGCACAATCAGGTGTTCATCCGGTTCGCGGCAATCGATCAGTAAAAATGGCTTTCCTTCGTCAAGCCACTGCTTCACGAGGGAACAGTTCGTTTCGAGTGGGAGTTCTTCAGTCATCGCGTAGCTCACAATTCCAGGGTTCGTGCAGCCAACTCACTGGTTTTCAGCAGGGAGGCTCGCTTGAACATGACATTCATTGTATCGATTCAAGACCGATTGGAAGCAAAAAGCGTCGATTCTCCGGTCATTTATCGGGCCCATTGGGATCGGGCAAGGAGAGAGATTCATGCGATTCCGCCAGCCGGTGCTGAATGAGCGGGTGTGAGGATTTCAAGCCCCATCGATTTCGCAATTTCCTCGAGCACAGGCAGATCGGTTGCGGGTCGTGTCGGGCTGCCGGGATAGGTGAAATCTGTTCGGGCCCAGCCACGCAGTTTCAGGAATTGCGCCGCCGTATGTTTATAGGCGGCCCCGGGGTGACGAAAGGCAAACGCTCCCAAATATTGAAGCTGATCGTTGAGTTCAAAGAACCGGGCGTCATTCCCGGCCCAGTAACGATCGCGCAAAGCAAACAGATCGGGGGCAAATGTGCTCAGGCCCAGGAGATAATCACTGCCATACATCACCATATCGATGGCGAGGTCGTTCCCGGTGTAGAGGATGAAATCGGGTCGCTCGCGATTACGAATCACGAGTCGTTCGAACTCAGGCAGCCTGTGAAACGATGAATGCTTGGCACCGACGCATTGGCGGATCTTCAGCAGGCCACGGAATGTTTCCAGATCGTAAACTTTGCCAAAACGGGCTAAGTCGGTCGTCAGTTCAAACCCGAGAAAGCGATCGCAGCCACGGGCCAGTTGCTCATAGCGACTCAGGATTTCATCGCTGCTTCCTGTGGTGAGCCCGAACGATTGAAAGACAATCGGCAACCCACCAGCTCGGGCAATTGCTTCCATGCGCGATGCATAATGAGCACCATGAAATGCTGCACCCGGCTCATCACGCACAAACGCACCCGCAATGAATAGCTTCCCGCCCAGAATCGATTGCGTTCGCTGCAGGATCTCGTCTTCGAGTGGAACTCCCAGCAGGTTGATATACCCCGTATCCATATTCACTGCAGGAGTGAGACCCGCCTCAACTGTACGGATCAAATGAGCTTCCCACGCGTCCCAGTCGATGGTGGTCTGGTCGCTCATGGGGAGCAGGATGGCCGACGCTCCACGAATGGTTCGGCCCGGCTGGAGCATCGACAGCGGATCAATCTTCGGAGGAGATGACATGATCACTTTTCCAGAGTTCGATCGATCAACGTCGATCATCAGGGACATCTGGCCTCAGGTGACAATTCACGAGGCCGCTGGAGGATCGACTCGCAGCACTTCCGGATTGGAGGCAAAATGTTCTTCAATTTTTGCCAGGAGCGGATTGATTGTGTACCGCTGAATGTGATGAGGCGGCGTCCAGAGTCGCCACTCGTAACCGACATGCTCCGTGAGCTTCAGTGGCCGGTCGCGATTCAGCCAGCCCAGATAAATCATCAGGGTTTTTTCAACAGGCTCGGGACCAAAACGCGCTTCGACGGGATGGTAGGTTTCGGAGTAACTGAAAGTGGGGTCAAGCACGACATCTGTCCGGGGAATCCCGGTTTCCTCTTCCATCTCGCGCAGGGCACATTCGAGATCGTTCTCACCCTCTTCCAGATGCCCCTTGGGAAGGTCAAAACGATGCCGATGCTTCAGCAGAAGATAGGTCAGATGTGGAGTTTTACGAAACAGGATGACTCCGCACGCCCTGACTTGTCGCATGCTTGATTGTCTCCTGATGAAAAATTCACGATGAAAGTAATGGTAACCGCAGTGACATCGACAGACAGGTGGATGGCCAATCTCTGGCGCGCAGCCAGAGCTTCTCTCAGGCTGACGGACGATCGACGCACCGTCAACCTTCCGGAAACCGGCTGACACATTGAATATATCGCCAGTTACCTGTGCTGGCGAACGATCAGACCGTTTCAGGCGAGTTTCATCCTCATTGCCGCCTGCGGTACCTCGCGTGAAAATCTCCTTTGATCGCTTTTCTGGTGAGGTTTCCAGCACCTGTCAATCTGCTGAAAAGGGCATTTTCATGCCAGCGAGACTCGGCAGAACTTGGAGAGCTTTATGAGATATGCCTCTTGAGAGTGTTGTTCACAAGGTGGGATTCCCTAGAATAGAACACAAGTCGCGAGTGTGGCAAAAAGGGCATCTGTCGCGTGATATGGCCTTTGGAACCATCGCGGAACGACCAGACATTTGCCTGACAAACGCCCACAGGTTTCCTGAATGGGTGAGGGTTCAGGGCAGATTCCCGCCAGTTATTAACCTGAGGGTGGCCTGCCGTCTGAAGAGATGCACCCGCTTGAGCCATCGAAACGAAATTGAAGGAGAATCGATTATGCCTTTCACATTGCCTGCTTTGCCCTATGCCCCCACAGCTCTTGAGCCGCACATCGATGCCCAGACGATGGAAATCCACCACGGCAAGCATCATCAGGCCTACATCAACAATGCCAACAAGGCTTTGGAAGGTCATCCCGAACTGGCTGCGCTCACCGCAGAGCAGCTCATTTCCGATCTTTCCAAGGTTCCTGAAGGGATTCGCACAGTCATCCGCAACAATGCAGGTGGTCATGCCAATCATTCGCTCTTCTGGACAGTCCTGGCACCGAATGCTGGTGGTACACCAACAGGGGCACTCGAAGCAGCAATTAACCACACGTTCGGGACATTCGACGCCTTCAAGGAAAAGTTCAACGCTGCCGCCACGACGCGTTTTGGCAGTGGCTGGGCCTGGTTGAGTGTTGATTCCAAGGGTGGTCTGGTGGTGGAGAGCACACCCAATCAGGACAGCCCCCTGATGGAAGGCCGCACACCGATCCTGGGGCTCGATGTGTGGGAACACGCTTACTACCTGAAGTATCAGAACCGCCGCCCGGATTACATTGCTTCATTCTGGAACATTGTGAACTGGCCTGAAGTCTCGAAGCGATTTGCTGCCGCTGGTGGCAAGTAGTCGCGTCGTTTGTTGCGGATGGCGCGGGGGTCAAACGCCCTCGTTTGCCCCAGGTTTTTTGACTCAGATCGTTGATAAACCATTTGCGTAAAAGTCAGGAATGCATGTTTCAGATGCATTTGTGCGGGTGACCTTGATTGACCAGGGGGCGGATGAAGACATCCGACCCCTGCCACCCGTCGTTGTTCTGGCGAGTGAGAAGACTGCTTGCCCAGAGCTGCAAGCATGGCACTGGGCTGCAGCAGCAAGCATGGCACATAGCAGGCCCATCGGCTTGAAACTCCGATCCGTGATCCGAAAAAACTCCCGGGACTCGCAAGAGTGCCGGGAGTTTGCATTGAGCCATGAAACATCGTCATCATGACTTGAGCGAACTTGAAAAAACGTCCTGATGCAGCGAAAGAGTTTCTCACATGAGTTCCAATCAGGCTGTGCCGGCATCGGGTCAGAGTCCAGAAAACAGCAGCTTGCCCGCCGGTTTGCAGACACAGTTGCAGGCCTCGATCCCGCAGAAGCGATTTCTTGATTGTGTGCATTGCGGGCTGTGTCTTTCGGCCTGTCCGACATATCTCGAAACCGGCGATGAAAACGACAGCCCGAGAGGGCGCATTTATCTCATGCGTGCTGTGGCCGAAGGTCGGACCGGCCTGACCAATGAAATCGCCTCCCATCTCGAAGCCTGCCTCGATTGCCGGGCCTGTGAAACGGCCTGTCCTTCAGGAGTCCAATACGGTCGGCTCATCGAGCCTTTCCGCGTGGCGATGGAAACCACACGAACAGAGGTGCAGCCGGGGTTGGCCAGTCAGGCCAGCCAATGGCTGACCAGTACGTTACTGACGAAACTCTTTCCTTCTGCCGGGCTCACACAATGGGCGTTGTGGCCTGCCCGCTGGATGCAGGCACTGGGTGTCGATGGATTGGCGAAGAGCTGGCCGGCACGAGCATTGACGCCGCAAATTCTGCAGCGGATGCATCGCCTGTTGCCGAAGTTGTCACCTCCTGCCGGAGCGCTGCCGGATCGTTTCGCCCCGGTGGGCCCCCGGCGGGCAACAGTCGCTCTGCTGACAGGTTGTGTCGCTGAAGCGATGTTCTCGCAAACCAACAGAGCCACGATTCGCGTCCTGCAGCACAACGGTTGTGAAGTTCTGATCCCAAAGACGCAGGCCTGCTGTGGTGCGATTCATTATCACAATGGCGATCGCTCCGAGGCTCTGCGTCTGGCACGTCAGAATCTGGGGGCTTTTCCATGGCGGAATATTGATGCCGTGATTGCCAATGTCGCTGGCTGCGGTGCGATGCTCAAAGACTATGGCCACATTGGCGAGGAAGATCCGCAGATTGATCCTGTGTTGCTGGAAGAACTGACTTCATTCGCCCATAAGATCAAAGATGTTTCCGAGTTTCTTGTCGATCTGGGGCCGATCGAACCGCAGCATCCGGTCCACCTGAAAGCGGTTTATCACGATGCCTGCCATCTCTGCCATGCTCAAAAGGTCAAGCAGCAGCCTCGACAACTCTTGAGCATGATTCCCGGATTAACGATCGCCCCGATTGAAGAGGCCGAAATCTGCTGCGGCGCAGCAGGAAGTTATAATCTGACTCAGCCGGAAATGGCCGATCGACTCGGACAACGGAAAGTCGGTCATATTCTCGATGTCGAGGGCGTGCAGGCGGTGCTGACAGGGAATGCCGGTTGTGCGCTGCAAATGGCGGCCTGCCTCTCGGAAGCCAATTCCAGCATCCCCGTGATGCACGTCATGGACATTCTCGACCAGAGCTACGGCCCACTGCCGGAAGCGATGTCGCGCACCCAATTATGACTTTTCTCTACAGATCCGTGGTGTGGTGCAATGTTTTTGAACTATCTACTTTCCTCACCGATGCTATTGTATCAATCGGCTGGCATACTGACACGAAGAGGCCGCCATTTCGAATCGGCAAACAGATGATCAATGGCTGAAATTGCCTGCATTAGACGTTCAGAAGGTGTTCCATGAACCTCCAGCCATGGAGTGGTCCCCAGCTTTAACTCACTTCGAAACCATTCCTGCATCTCGTGCCGAATCTGCTCTCCATCACGAATTCCATCCTGCACAAAAGGAATCTCATCTCCAGTCAGGATATAGAGATCGGCAGGAGCTTCAGCCGCCACCCTTGCGACCTGAGACGAATCAAATCCCATGTACCGACGATGCCACAAGCATGTTGCAAAGGCGTTGGTATCACAGATCAGTAAACGATTGGCCAATCGGGCGGCAGCATTTTCCTGCCGAGTCTGTTCTTCGGCGATTGTCACAAACTCGTCACTACACCATTCTGTTTCGCCGCGATCGATCTTCAAGTAGGTGTATTCGCGGCCATACTCTGGAACCCATCGAGTCTGCAGATGCCGGGCCAACATCTCGGAGAGTGTCGTGGTGCCCGTTGATTCGGCACCGAGAACACAGATGCGGCGAGCGTAATAGCCCCTGACAGGTTCGGGAAGATATTCCCAGGCTGCATAAGGATCGTTTCGTATTGCGGTCCCTGAACAGGGAATGACTGTTCTAGCTCGATCCACAAGAACATGTCGGCAACCGAGATAGTGTGCGAAAAGATCACCATAATCTTCTGATGTAAATACGACATCGGGCGAACGCCCCAGCCAACCGACAACCAGTCGCGCCCATAATTGTGAATCTTTCGGATCGTAATGATCCTCGATCCTTAATAACTCGGCTTTGGGAGCAATTTCGCTCAACCATAATTCCCTTAAAGACCCCGGAATCGGGTCTTCATCACGTTCGCAAACAATCACGATGACATGATCGGATTGGGCCAAAGCGAATTCGATCAGATATTGATGACCTTGATGTGGAGGAAGAAATTTCCCGATGACAAGACCAAGTGGGAACGTCATGACGTTGTGATCACATTATTGAGAAAATCTGGACAGGCTTTGATTCCATGTTCGCAGCCCAATGAGACACATGACAAGAAAACAGCCATAAAGGATCGCCGTCAAAGTAAGATCCCGGCTGATATACAATGGTATGTAGATCACATCGGCGAGAATCCAGAAGTACCAGTTTTCTATTCGTTTTCTCGTGAGCAGATATTGAGCAATCAGGCTGAGGATGGTTGTCGTCGCATCCCAAAAGGGCGCAGCCCCATTAATGAGATGCAGAACATACGCTAACAGCAATGTCCCTGCGGGCAAAAAGATTGCTATAATGAACCACTCCCACGTTTTTGCCCGCTCGATCCCGAGTTCTGCCATAGAGGGATTGGTTGATCCCTGAGAGCGATTTGCTGTCCAGTTCCACCAGCCATAGACAGCAAGTGCCGCAAAGAGAAACTGGAGTGCCATATCTGCATAGAGTCGGCTGTTCCAGAACAGGCTCGCAAAGAACAGGTTGTTCATGAGCCCGATGGGCCAGTTCCACCAGTGTTCCCGAACAATCAGCCAGACACAAAGACCACCAGTGACAAACCCCAGTGTTTCGGTCATCGAGATGGTCCACCATTGCCACCATGTGGCAGTCATCATGAGGGTGCTGACTCCCAGCATGATGAACCATTCGGTCGAGGAAACTTTGGGCTGAACAGAAATAGCAGTTACCCTCAATTGGAAAACAGGACGTGTTGAAACTCCGGCATTGCCTGCTTCAGAATCAACTCGTGATATGCACAAGTGTTTTCACGGGCAAGGGGTCAGGATTTGTTTGGTGAGACTCAACGTCTACAGCAAGGTTGAGTTGCAGAATCCGATCAGGTTCCCGGGAGGCTGAGCCCGTCTTCTCCCAGAACATTTCTCAATTTGCGCAGGGCTCTTAAATGGCGCATGCCGGCGGCTGGTGGTGTGAGCCCCAGAATCTCGGCCACTTCGTTGTTTCCCAGTTGCTCAAAATGACGCATCAGGATCATTTCGCGATCATCTGCCTCAAGTTGTTCGAGTGCCAGTAGAAATCGTTCCTCGAACTCGCGGCGAATGTTCTCAGCCGCTGGTGTCAGTTCATCATCTTTGAACTGATCCATCAGTTGATCGCCGGAATTCTCCTGGCTGACGGGCAAGGCCTGTTCTCGATCCATGCTCCGCCGGAGGGCACCGCGATGCCGGCGATGCAGATCGATCATGCGGTCGCGCGCCAGATGTCTCAGCCAGACATGAAATGGCAAACGGGGATTTTCCAGATATTCCCGCAGTCGCCCGGAGGCTTCTATAAAGACATCCTGGACCACGTCACTGGCATCGACCCGGCGGGCCATCTGCCGGTCCAGCCGCAATTCAATCATCCGGCGCAGGGGTGTACGGTGTCTCTCCAGAAGTTCATTGACAGCTTTGTCATTCCCTTCCCGGAGGTTCTGCAGCAGTGCATCAGTCTGGATTGTATTTTCTTGCATGCCTCAATTATGACTGAAAAAACAACCGCACTGCACGTCAGAATTGGGAGTGACGTCACGTTTCCAACTCCTGAGAACGATTTTGCTGGTCATCCCTCGGGCCCGGGATCTCAATTCTCACAAACCGGTCAGCGCCGGTCACGTCGCTGCAGATTCCAGCGAATTCCCTCAAGAACAGTCGCAAAGTGAATCTCGACAATGTCTTCCACTCGAGGCGAATACCCTCCCGCCATGCTGATGGCCACGGGGAGGTCGTATTGCTCACAAAATCGGTACACCAGTCTGTCGCGAGCCTGTAACCCGGCTTTCGTTAACGCCAGCCGTCCCATTTTGTCTCCCTCGAAGGGATCCGCACCCGCCAGAAACAACACCAGATCGGGTTGCGGAAAGCGCCGGGCACATGCGGCTAATCCCTCATCGAGAGCCGCCAGATAGGCGTCATCGCCGGTTTCATCGGGCAGGCCACAATCCAGATCACTGGTTTCTTTCACAAACGGATAGTTGCGTTCGCTGTGAATCGAGAAGGTGAAAATCGAGGGATCCTGCCGGGTGATGGCGGCTGTCCCATTCCCCTGATGGACATCGCCATCGACAATCAACACGCGCTGAACCAGTTGTTCCTTCTGCAGCACTCGGGCGGCAATCACACTGTCGTTAAAGATGCAAAAACCTTCGGCCCGGTCGGCATAGGCATGATGAGTTCCACCGGCCAGATTCGCGCCAAACCCCGTGACCAGAGCCGAACGGGCGGCTTCGATAGTGGCCCCCGAAGACCGCCGTGATCGCTCAATCAACTCGGGCGACCAGGGAAACCCCAGCCGCTTGATGTCGTCGCGAGTCATCTCACCTGCCGACACCTTGTGTAAGTAGTCGGCATTGTGCGCCAGAAGAATCTGGGCATCGGTGGCAGCGGGTGGTTCCAAAAGCTCGATGGTCTGCGGATCAATTTCACCACTTCGCAAGGCCAGATCGATCCGTTCTCTCAATGCTGAATATTTGCTCATCGGGAAGCGATGGCCAGGTGGCAAGGGGAGGACAAATCGCTCGGTCGTGTAGATATGCATGCAAAAATCACTCATGATGACGAGGAGGTCTCAACCACTCAGGAGATCCGATCAGTATCGGGAACTTGAGTGGGTGCCAGAGATGTTGTGAACGAGGGCAATTTCACCGACTGAGATGACTGGACTTTCGAAAACTTGCACCTCTGCAGATTTTAGACCTGGAGACTTCCATGCGTCACGAATTGATGACCATCCGGCCTTTAAAAGCTCGGGATCACCGGGCCGCGCATCCCACCTCCTGGTTTCTGTGTCACCTGGCGATCAGCCTGTCGTTGTGTCTCTGGCAGGTTGGCTCGAACACAAAAGTGATGGCAGCCGGGACTCGGCCTGAAAAACCGAATGTAATCATCATCAATTGCGATGACCTCGGCTATGCCGATGTGGGTGCATTTGGTGCGACAATCTGCAAGACGCCCCAGATTGACCGGATGGCTAGAGAAGGAGTGAAAGCCACTTCGTTTTACGTCGCTCAAGCGGTTTGCTCAGCTTCTCGGACCGCTCTGCTCACAGGTTGCCTGCCGAATCGTATCGGAATTCTCGGGGCACTCAGTCATGTCTCGAAGAACGGCATTGCTGACAACGAAGTGACTCTGGGCGAACTCTTTCAGTCGCAAGGATATTCCACCGCCATGTATGGCAAATGGCACCTGGGCTATCAGGCTCAGTTCCTGCCTGGTCGTCATGGGTTTGACGAAGCCTTTGGGATTCCTTACTCGAATGATATGTGGTCGAAGAACCCTTATGGCAAGTTTCCTCCGCTGCCACTTTTCCGTCAGAAAGGGGATGCACCTGCTGAGATCATAGGCCATGACACCGATCAATCCCGCTTCACGACGGACTTCACGATGGCAGCGGTGTCCTTCATCGACCGGCATGCCGACAAACCCTTTTTTATCTACCTGGCTCATCCCATGCCCCACACACCGATTTTTGTCAGCGAAGAGCGCAACAGCGGTGAGAGAGCCCAGCTTTACCGAGATGTGATCGGTGAGATTGACTGGTCAGTCGGCACAATTCGGCAGAGACTGGAAAAGCATCAGCTCACTCGCAAAACACTCGTGATTTTTACCTCCGATAACGGCCCTTGGCTCGTCTTTGGAAATCATGCCGGCAGCACAGGGCCACTCCGCGAAGGGAAAGGGACCATGTGGGATGGTGGTGCCCGCGTTCCGTTTGTGGCCTGCTGGCCCGGTGTCATACCGCCCGATACGACGGTCGATCTTCCGATGGCCACCTACGACCTCTTTCCCACTTTCGCCAAAATGCTCGGTGCTGAACTTCCTGCTCATCCAATTGATGGTGTGGATATCTGGTCCCAATTGACCGGTGCCTCGAAAGCACAACCCCACAAAGCAATGTGGTTCTACTATGGCCGCGATCTGATTGCTGTGCGTTCCGGCCCATGGAAGCTCGTCTTCCCGCACACTTATGTTCATCCCGTGGAGCGGGGAAACGATGGCCAGCGGGGAAAGCTCGTCAATCAGAAGTTCAACGAGTCAGCACTTTACAATCTGGATTCTGATATTGGCGAAACGACGAATCTGGCCAGCAAGTACCCTGAGATCGTCCAGCAGCTCGAAACTTTCGCCGAAGAAGCCCGTAACGAACTGGGTGACGCTCTGACCAATCGCAAAGGAAGCGGAGTTCGTCCTCCCGGCACAGTCAACGATTCCCCATCACTTGGAAATTAGTACGCTTCGACGAAATCATGGCGATCTTTGTGCCAAGCGCGTTAAATAAAAAACCCTCGCCCGCGCCTGCGTGGGAGAGGGTGGTACGAAGTGCCGGGTGAGGGTCTTGCCGATCGATGTGCCTCAATCACAAGGGCTGCCGCAGGGGCGCCAATTCACAGCCTCCACCAACAGCCACACCCTGAGCCAAACAATGTTCAGCTCAGGGTGTGCGCATTTTCAAGCGATACAGAAATGTTTAGCGGAAGGAGTTGGGGTCGCCAAACAGGCCGCCTGATCCCGTATTCCCGGTCGTACCACCACGCAGCGGCTCTTTACGTTTGCGCTCGTACTGCTGGCCTTTACCTGGGGCGAGGTCTTCATCCTTGGGTGGAGCCACCACTTCAGGCTTCGGCTTGAGGGCTTTCACTGGCCGGCTGATCCGCTGCCGCTCAGGCTGAATCTCCAGCACCTGAGCATCGACCTGCTGACCTTCCTTAAGGACATCAGCCACCCGCTTGACTCGCTTGTAGTCCAGTTCGCTGATGTGGATCATCCCTTCCACACCCGGCTCCAGCTCAATAAACGCACCAAAATCGGTAATGCGTGTCACCTTGCCAGAGACTGTCTTGCCAACGGCATAGGTCTCAGGAGCCGAGTTCCACGGATTCTGCACGAGTTGCCTCATGCCGAGACCGATCTTCTGCTTTTCACGATCGAGTGACAGCACCACCACATCGACAGTCTGCTGTTCACGCACACAATCTGAGGGGTGCTTGATACGCGTCCAGCTCATCTCGCCCACATGCAGGAAACCATCGACCCCACCCAGATCAACAAAAGCACCATAATCCTTGATCGTCTTGATGGTCCCGGTGAACTTCTGGCCGACTTCAACCTTATCCCAGAAGCTGGCAGCGGCTTCTTTACGCTCGGCAATCAGAATCGCCTTGCGGCTGACCACGAGATTCCGCTTGGCGGGATTCACTTCTGTGACTTCCACCGGGAACTTCTTGCCGACAAAAGCATCCATCGAGGAGACAAAACCCAGCTCCACCTGGCTCGCTGGCAGGAAGGCACGAATCTGGCCCACAGCCACTTCCAGCCCACCCTTGTTCACAGCGGTTACATAAGCTTCAACAATCTGGCCCTTCTGGAGTTCATCCCAGTTGCCACGGGCCCGACGGGTCGACTTGGTCAGATTGACGTAGATCAGCCCCTGCTCGGCATCGTATTTTTCCACGATGACCAGATGCTCTTCGCCAGGATGCGGCGGCTTTCCCTGGGGAAAGTTTCGCGTAGGGAGCATGCCGGGCGAGCGGAAGCCCAGATCGACAAACGTATTTTCTGGCGAGACCGACTGCACTTTGGCCTTGAGCTTCATGCCCGGTGCCAGTTGGTCTTCGGATGTAATCTGTGCAGCGACAGAAGCACTATCGCCCGCACCCACAATCTCACTGGCACCCGCCACCGTGGGCGCTCCACCCGACATGGCAGCAGCCAGTTCCGCTTCTAATGCGGGGTCGAGTTCTTCAGTCCGGGGAATTTCCACCGGGCCCGCTTGAGGAATCGTCGCCGCCTGGGGCACGCCCGGCGTCTGTCCATCAGCAGCGTAAGTGGGAATCGCCAGTCCATCTTTGGCCGAGAGCGTTGGATTGAGTTCCACGCGCTTGCGAGGTGCCTCAGCAGGCTCTTCAGAGGTTGGCGCAGTTTCTGGTGAAACAGTTTCTGCCGCTGGAGCAGAAGCGACCGGGCTGTCGCCGGGAACAACCTGGGGAGCACTCGAAAGCTCTGTGGGAGCAACTGCCTCGACAGAAGAGACAGGTTCTGCCTGAGAGACAGGCTCTACAGGGGAAGATGCCTCAGGCGAAAGGCTGGCATCCACAGGTTTGTTTTCACCGTCACCGCTCATCGTAATTTACCAATATCGATCGTTCGTTGTGGTGGGCTGTCATCCAGTCTTCAGCCGCCACATATCGGGATATAGACTGGCCCCAGAAATGCTAGCGAAAAAAAATTGTCAATGCCACGAGCAACCGGAAAACCGCCCGAAACTGACCGACTTTGCCTCATTTCGGAAAGCTCCTCCAGACCCACCCGGCTTACCCAAGCCTCCAGATGTGATTAAATGTCCAGTGGCGCAGCTCGTTGATTTTCTCACCACGTGCGGCCACCATCGGTACCTGCTCAGAACCATCGGGCCTTTTTGTCGCCGGTCGATGTGCACTTGCAGGAGTCTCCCTTGAATCAATTGCTGCTGGAAGACTGCATCTCGGGTCTGGCTCAACAGCCTGCAGGATCGGTCGATCTGGCGTTTGCCGATCCTCCCTTCAACATTGGCTACTCTTACGACGTTTATGCCGATTCCAAAGAAAGCCAGCAGTACCTTTCATGGTGCGAAGAGTGGATCGCTGCCGTCTACCGGGCTCTCAAGCCTGATGGCACATTCTGGCTGGCAATCGGCGATGAGTATGCGGCCGAGCTGAAAGTTGCGGCCCAGAAAATTGGCTTTCATACGCGCAGTTGGGTCGTGTGGTATTACACCTTCGGGGTGAACTGCAAATTCAAATTCACCCGCTCGCATGCACACATCTTTTATTTTGTGAAGGATCGCGAGAAGTTCACCTTTAACAGCGAAGATCCTGCCAACCGCATCCCTTCCGCCAGGCAGTTGGTTTATGCCGATAAGCGGGCCAATCCAAAGGGTCGCCTGCCAGACGATACCTGGATCATCCCCCCCGCTGTCGAAGAGATGGCCCGCCAGACCAGTGCCACGTGGGTGCTCAGGCCACAGGATCTGGCCGATCGCTTTACTCCTGCAGAAGATACCTGGTACTTCCCGCGTGTGGCGGGCACCTTCAAAGAGCGCGAAGGTTTTCATGGTTGCCAGATGCCCGAACAGCTTCTCGGACGCATCATCCGCATGTGCTCAAATCCCGGAGAACTGGTGCTCGACCCTTTCTCAGGGAGTGCCACCACATTGGCCGTGGCTAAGAAACTGGGCCGCAACTATCTCGGCTTCGATATCAGCGAGCAGTACGTGACTCACGGCCTCAAACGACTCGAATCAATCATACCCGGCGATCCCCTCGACGGTGCCGCCGAACCCACCATGAGTGCCCCCAGTACCGCCAAAGGCAAACAGCGCAAAGCACTGCCGAAGTAGCGGGGTTTGACCAATGGCCGGGTGGCCCGGCCAACTTGTGCCCAACTTGCGTACACAGGTTGTTGTGCATCGGCACGACAACAAGATGCCGCGCCATGTGGCCTCTCCTGTCCCAAACAACGCTCAAACTCTTTCGCTGCCCTTTTCGCGCGAGCTCCCCGAACTTCCAATTCATCCACACGCGAAGCCGCGAAGTTCGCCAAGAAAAGTTGAGTCCCGTAGGGTGGATTAAGGCCTTGCGCAACCCACCAATCCAGAAGACTCCTATCCCATGTGCAATTATCTCCGTGTGGCCCAGCCCAAGTAGGGCAGGCTCCCGCCTGCCTGCCTGACGCTGCTCCAACCTTCGTGCTCTTCGCGACCTTCGTGGTACACCCGATTCTTACTCATCCTCGTATTAGTAGTAGTTGGTCTATCGCTAAATGTCCTGTATCGGGTAGAGGGCCTTGAGTTTGACTCGGGCGTCGGTGGTTGTAAATTGCCAGTTGGCGC
>VFQR01000620.1_pt1 | contig 42458 bp, 75 predicted proteins | sample 3512321 | NCBI WGS metagenome assembly VFQR01 (sample SAMN10412374, study PRJNA504923) | tailings metagenome | isolation source: Relicate 3 Philex TSF1 revegetated site | place: Philippines: Tuba, Benguet | collected 2017-08-29 | reverse complement strand
TCTTCCGGGTGGGCGGCATCGATGAGCATCTTGTTGGCCATCGGATGAACTCTTGTGTGTTGGGACGGCCGCTTGCGCCGGCCCGACTGGGCCCCGCTCGGCGAGAAGTGCCGGGGCGGCGCCAACACGGCGCCGGCGCACGGCCGTCAATGCGGTGGAAAGGGAAGGGGTAGGGCCGAAGGCGAGGCGGACGGCGGGGCGGCGAGCGAAAGCGGCGATGCCGCTCGTTCGTCCTGACCCGATAGCAACCGTCGATGCCGGCATGCCGTACACCCGTGAACGTGATGCGCCGCAAGGAAAATGCGACGAGGGGGCACGGTCGTCTGGGCTTCCGGGAGAAACCTGAACGGGGCGCTTCTCGGACGATCAAGTCGCGGGCCGGATCGATGTCACCGGTGGCAGACGCGACTCGCTACCCTCGGGGCCCGCGAACCATGCGGGAGTGGTTGTAACGGCGCGGGGGGCGTATTGGCAAGCCGGATAAGAGACGGGGCGGAAATCATCCGCCCCGTCAGGTGCTTGACCTTGAACGTCAACCGGCGAGGACGACCACCGGCGTGCCGATGCGCGCGCGGTCGTGGAGGTCGATGATGTCGTGGTTGAACAGGCGGATGCAGCCGGACGACACCGCGGTGCCGATCGACGAGGGCACGTTGGTGCCGTGCAGGCGGTACATGGTGTCCCGGCCGCCGCGATGCAGGTAGAGCGCACGGGCGCCGAGCGGATTGTTGATGCCGCCCGGCATGCCGCCCGCATAGCGCGCGTTGCGGGGGTCGTAGCGGATCATGTTGGCCGTGGGCGTCCAGTTCGGCCAGGAGCCCTTGCGGCCGATGACGGCACGGCCATGCCAGAGTGCGCCCTGGCGTCCGACGCCGACGCCGTAGCGGATGGCGGTGCCGCGACCCGTGACGAAATAGAGATGGCGCTCGGAGGGGCGGACGACGATGGTGCCGGGGGCCTCGCCGCCGGTATAGGCCACGGTCTGGCGCAGCCAGCGCGGGTTGACGCCCGACGTGTCCATGGCCGGAAGCGTCACGCGTCCCTCGGTAACGGTGCCATAGGCGCCGGCGCCCTGCATGGCGGGCGTGCAGGCCGCCGTCAGGATGGCGGGAGCCGCAAGCACGAAAAACCGCCGGGAAAGCTGCGGCGACTGGGTGCCGTCGACGAAGGACTGGGATGCGACATTCACGGAATCGTTCTGCATCACTGCGCTGCCCTGCGATGAATCATGGTGAATAGCGGGACCCTAGAGGTGACCTGTTCGCGAAAAAGCCGCAATCACGAAGCTGCGAGAAGTGGCGTGACGTGCGGCTGTCGTGGCCGGTCTGTTGCGGAAATCCCACAGTTTCCTGACTGTAACGATGGGCCGTCGAGGTTCACCTGTTGCGTAAGGTCACAGGGTTGCCGCAGTGCCGTCGCAGCAAGTGGATCGCAAAGGGAAGACGACTCGCATGATCCGGCTACAGCTTCTGCCCCACGACGGGCTCGGCCCCCTCAAGCTCGGGGCGGGACGGAGCGCGATCCGCGCCGCCGCCGAGGCGCTGGGCCTCGGTGCCGGCGTTCAGCATGCCGAGTCCGACGCCTTCGCCGAGGAAAGCATCCAGATCGACTATGATGCGACGGGCCGCGCCCGGTTCATTGGCGTGGCGCCTCTCCCAGCGACCCATCGCGTCACCTGCGCCGGTCTCGACTGCGCCGACACGCCCGCAGCCGACCTGTTCAGCGCTCTGGCGGCGGGTGAGGGGGGCGGCAATCACGCGTTCGACGCGGACGGCTATCTGTTTCCCCGGCAGATCGTCGCGCTCTGGGCGGCCGCGGAAGAGTACGATGTCCTGGCCCCTGCCGGCCGCAAGCGGCCCATCTGGGGGCAGGTCGGCATCGGCACGCCGGCCTATCGGGACATCATCGAGAAGACGCGCGCCCGCGAGACCTGACGCGCCCGTCCGTGGCCCCTGTGCAACGCCCGCCGGCCGACCGTCCCGAAATGCTTAACGACGGGATAAGCTAGGCTATCATAATGCACTTTGATTTCAACAGCTAGTTTTCAGTCTTGCGTTTATTTTTTGCACGAGCACCTTGCGTCTCGTCGTTCTGGAGCTCCTTGTCGATGAGCGCCGAATAGCTCTGGACCATGGCGATGCTCATGCCGAACAGGGTCGCAATCTGCTGATGCGTGATGCCGTCGAAGCGGGCGTCACAGACGGCCAGCGCCCTTAACCCATGGGGCTTGATCTCCGACGCTTCCTCATCCTCTCCGAGCCACGCATAGAGCGCTTGCCGAAGGCTCTCCTCGTTGTGCTTCTCGCCGGACTGGCGGACAAACCAGGGGGCATCCCACGACCGGATCACTGCCGCGTCTTCCGGCATGAGCGTCACGACGTGCGGGATCATCCGCCGCTTCTTGATCGTGAAGCGCAGCTTGTCTCCGTCGAGGTTCGCCGGCCCCATCCTCACCATGTCGGAAATCCGCTGGCCGGACTTGCGCCCGAGGAAGGCGAGGCGGGACACGTCTTCCGGTGCATTCTCGTAAGCCGCTTGCCAGACGCTCTCTGGCCATGGCGTTGTCTTGCGGATCTGGACCTTGGCCGACCTCACGCCCCTTGCGAGGTTCGCTCCGATCATCCCCTTATCGTAGGCCCATGACAGAAACGCCTTGAGGACCTTCAGCATCATGTTGGCAGCGGATGGCGTAGAAGCCGCCATCTCGTCCCGGAGGGTGGTGATACCGGGCACAGTGAGATCGGCCACCTGTAGGCCTCCCCACGCGCTCTCTATGCGCTTCAGATAGACCGTGTAGGTTTCGCGGGTTCCGTCGCTGAGAGCCGACCATGCCGGGCTGTCCTTGTATGCCTGGATCGTGCTTTTGAAGCTGCCGACTGATGACGCCACCACGGCCCCGTTTAATTCGGAGGCCATGTTCCAGAACTCGGGGTGCGACGGCTCATACGGGATGCGGGTCAGCATTCCTCGTTCCGCCTTCGGCCTATGCCTGTTCGGCTGGTGGTAGTAGTATGCTTTCTGTCCCCGCTTGATGCGGAAGACGTTCTTAGGCAGCGGCACCGCTGCGAACCTTCTTTGCCGCATTGCGGGCACCTGTCACGAATGGGTCAGCGTCACCCGAGGAAGCGGAAAGCCGGCCTTCGAGGGTCGGCCAGTGCCAGCGGATAACCTGGCCCTGCACGATAGCAGGCGAAGGGATGAAGCCGGACTTCACCCATGCGTCGAACGTGTCGCGGCTGATCATGAGCATCTGGGCCGCAACGTCGGCAGACACGAAGACCGGCGCGATGTCGGCGCGTCTCGTCACCCCAGCGTCTCCTTCAGTGCGGCCCTGCCGGATTCGGTGATACGGATTAGCCCATACTCATCCGTCTCGACGTGCCCCACTGCGATGCGTCGCTCAAGTATCCTGGCGTCGGCCTTGTTGGTCACACGATCCGGTCTGGTCCAGCCAGTTCCACTGGGCCAAAGTCGCGCCGCAAGCCACGCCCATCGCTGTTCCGTCTTCGTCAGCTTAGCCATTGATCGTCTCCTTCAGTGCGAGGATGGCGGCTTTGTTGGCGTTGCCAATCTCCTCCTTGGATAGCGAGACGTGCAGTTCGTAGTCGATTGCATCTAGGACATTGGACAGCACTCGCTCATCCTCTGCCGCCGCTTCCAGAAAGGCACGGATGATGGCGCGGGCGTCGTCCGCATCGAACTCGGCGTATGCGCGCAGCCCATCCACCTCTCCATCAAAGCGCTCGCTTCCGACTAGCGTTGCCTTCTCAAGCGGGGTCATTTGGTGTCTCCCGTGAGCTTGGCGAACATCGCGTCGCACTTCTCTTTGCCAAGCTTTTCGATAAGCGCCTTTTGGTCGAGCCTTGCCTTGATCCGCGTGAGATTATGCAGGCTCTCGCAGCCCTCGACCGTCGCAACGAACTCGCGATACTCAGCCTCCGTAAAGTCGACCATCATCGTCTCTCCACTGTTCCATCCATGCGCTTGCGAAGGCCGGATGCCTTGCTGCCGGGGATCGGGCGCCCCTTCGGCTTGGCGAGACAGAGCGCCCGCTTCCTGATGCGGTCGATCTTGGCGCGCTCGGCAACGTCTGCCGCGGTCTTCTCGCGGTGCTTGTCGCGGAGGGCAGGGGCCAGGTTCGCTTCCCTGTGCTCACCGCCATTGCAGAGGGCGACGACGTGATCGCAGTCCCAAGATTCGCCGGCGCGGATTTTCCTGCCGCTGATGTGGCAGATGCCCCGGTGGCGCTCGAAGACGCGGAGCTTCACCCGATCCGGGATCTTCGCGTCGGGGGTCTTGCCCACCCACTCGTCGGGCTCGCGGCCGATCATGCTGCCCTCGCGGTTGTCAGATCGCCGAAGACGACACCATGCTGCGCGCCGAATGCGGCGATCAGTTCCATCAGGTCGCCCATTTCCGCCTTCGACAGGTCTGACGACGACCGGCCCAGGTTGACAAAGCCATTCCCGTCGATGTTCGGGACCATGCGAACCTCGCGCTTGAGAGCGTCGAGGAAGATTAGTTTCCAGTCGTCGGCGGTGAGCTTGATCCCGTGCCACGGCAACTGCGTCGCGACATCGGTGAGCATTGCCCACATCCGATCATTCTGCGGGATTGACCGCTTCGGCCCCTTGAACTCGACGCGCGTTCCTCTCGGGGCCTTGGCGATCCATGCCGAGGCCTTCGCCCGATCCGCTCGCTCGTTGAGAACCAGAAGCGCACGGCTCATGCCGCCCTCCGCTGGAACTTCTCCGTCAGCGCTGCCACTTTCGCGTCGACCTCGCGCAGGAATGCCGCGACGTTCTCCCGCATATCGGCGATCAGCGCCTCGTCGAGGTTAACCCGCGTCACGAACAGGCGCATCGGCATGGGCAGGCGCGGATCGTAGGACACGAAATCGCACCACCGCCGGCCGGCGCACTCCATCTGCCAGTGCATCTGCAGGACGTATTTCTGCGGCACGGAGCCATCCAGAAGCGTCTCGATGTGCGTGGCCGTGTTCGGGCATTTGATCTCGACCATGCCAGCGGCTCCGACCAGGCCGTCAGGCGATGCGCCTGTCATCGGAATGTGCGGGTGCGGGATGAACCCGACCTGCTCGACCGTCTCCCCCGTCAGGAACTCGTAGGCATCGCGTGCCGCTGGCTCCTTTTCCGTGCCCCACGCCATCGCAGCGTTGGTGAACTTCTCCGCCGGCTCGCCGGTCAGTCGCTCGGCGACGAGCTCGGCGAGATAGTTGGCGCGGCTCGCCCCCCACCCGGTCTTTGTCTTCGCCATGATGTCGGCCATGCGGGACGCCGTGGCGCGCCCGCAGCGAAGCGCCAGCCATTCGGCGCTTCCCTGGATGACGCTCGCACTCATGCCTTCCTCCGGCTCTGCTGAAGGCCGGCAACGGCGTCGCCGAAGTTCTTCGCCGGGATGTCTGCCAGCGTCTCGACGCCAGCCCAGCGGAGGAACTGCGCTTTGAACTTCGCCGGGTCGGCGCCGCCGAGGTCGTCGATCATGGCCTGCAGCTCGGCGATCTGGTCGTCGCTGATCGTGTCGGCCTTCGGCGCGTCGCTCGCGGCCTTCCCGTCATCGTCCGCCGCGGCGGACAGGCCCAGCGCCGCCTTGAGCGTGTAGCGCTGCAGGTAGGTGATGGTGCTGCCGATCGCCTGGATGCTGTTCTTCTTGCCGCTGTCATCCCGGCCCGCGGAGAGAGTGTTCCGCTCGCTGTAGCCGTCGCGGTGCGAGACGATGCAGGTGACGGTGACGGGCTCGTTCGGGTTCGATGTGGTCTGGAACCGATACGACAGGCCGTGCTCGGCAAGGATGGGGTCCACCGTGCGGGCGATCTCGCCAAGGTCTTCGTGGCGATAGCTGGTCTGCCCGCCGCCGCCCTTGTGGTCGTAGCCGACCGTGCGGTTCTTGACGATCACCGGGATCCTGGCCTTCGCGGCAGCCATGGCGGCGTCGAACGCGCGACGCGCCTGGTTCGCCTCCCAGCGCTCGTGAAGCGCCATCAGCTTCTCCATTGTCTCGACGCTCGCGCCGCTCTGCACGGCATGGGTCAGGAGTTGCATCGGCGTCTGCACGACCGCGCCACCGACCGGCTGGATGACCTGCATCTTCGGGGTCTCGATCTCGATCAGTTCTGCTGCGTTCATGGGGTCAGCCTCCGAAATAGACGGCGATGCCGGGGATCGTTGCGACCGCGGCGATGGCGAAGAGGATGGCGAGGGCGACGGCCTGCTGCGCTCGCGGGGAGAGGGATGAGGGGCGCTCGGTGCCGAGGCGGGTGCGGCGCATCACAGCCCCTCGCCTTTGGTCCAGTTGACGGAGACGCAGGCGATGCGTGACTTGCCTGCCCCCTCATCCGCATCGGCGCGAGTGGTGTGGACGTGGCAGTGTCCCTCATACACGTTCACCCACACCGTCCCCTTCTTGGGTTCGGTCCATGGAGCGATGAGGTCTTCCGCGAGGTTGATGCCGGGGCCGCAACCGATGGCGCGGCCATCGTCACTCCAGCGTCGAGAGTAAAAGCGCGCCACCTCGCCTAGCCATTGGCCGCTTGCCGTCCTGCCGACAACCTCGACTTTCTCGCCGTCGCGCTGGCGATACCAACCCGGCCCGGTGATCTTGAAATCGCTCATCGCCTGATCTCCATGCGAAGCTGTTTCGTGGTGTCTGCGACCTGCGCGCGGTAGAGGTCGCGCACCGGGCGGTGGTGACGGCGCTCGCGGATGATGATCGCGGCGCGCCGGGCTCGAGCCGAAGCGATCGGCGCGGTGTTCCGTGACAGGCGCCAGTTGAGGAAGGCGCGGAGGATGGCGGAGAGGTTCATCGGCCCGGCTCCTTGCGAGCGATGTCGGACAACAACTGCTCGCCCGCAGGCGTTATCGACACGTGGCGACCGAAGAGCCGGATGAGACCAGCCGCGCCCGCGAAGTTGGTCACCGTGGAGCCATCAGATGCGCCCAAACCAAGCCGGGCAGCTCGTACCGCCCGCACAACCTGTTCTGGTTCAACCGGTGTCTCGGGTTTTGCCGCGCGGTTCCTGCGGTCGCACAAGTCCTTGAGTTCAGTGCCTGTCATCACTCCCCCCATGGGTTGCGATCTGGTCCTTGATGCTCGCCCGGACCTGGAGCAGGCCCGACAGAGCGACGGAGCATGTGGCGGAGGCGATGTGTGCCTCGACGCGGGCGAGAGCCGCATGCAGGGCAGGAACCGTCACGTGTCATCCTCCTTGTCGATGCGCTTCGTCCGGTTGTCCCAGAGCTTCCGAAGCTCGGGGTCCTTCTTCATCGCCTTCTCGAATTGCTTGGGCGTGATGACCTTGTTCAGGGCGTCCTGGATGATCTTGAGCCGAGCCGGCGTTGCGAGTGTCGTGGCGGTTGTCCCTCCCTTATGGTTGTGCAACCGGCACGATGACGTGAAACGGTGTGCGCGCAAAGGTGGTCTGGGCGATGGCTACGCAGCCTTGCCAGGGCGAATGGAAAAGCCGGAGCGCGCCTCGCTGATCGTGTCTGCGACCTGCTTGCGGGCCGGGCCCTCCAGCGCGGCCTTGATCAGCACGAACAGCGGATGCGTGGGCTGCAGGTAGGTCTCGGAGGACACCCAGTAGGGCTCCGCCCCCTTGCCGCGCCGGTGGGATTGCACGGCGATGTCCGTGACCTCCCAGCCATGCTCGCCATAGTCCCGCACGGTGGCTGTGCCGGCGGCATGGGCGGCATAGGTCCAGTCGTCCTTGCGCCAGTCGGTGAACCCGCCGAACAGCGGCAACTCGTCGAAGGCGTGGGTGATCTCGCGATAGGGGAAGGCCATGGCGCTCTCCTGCGGTGAAGTGGTCAGGCGGCGTTAGCGAGAGGGCCGTGCAGCCAATCGAAAATCTTCAGAAGGGCTCGGCCGAAATAGGTGCAGGCGTTGAACCCGTCCTGCCCGCGCACAACGACCTTGGCGCAAGCCCGAATGGCTAGAAGCGCGTCTCTGTCTGATTTCGAGATCACATCCCCGTCCCAGACGGGGCCGTGGGCATGAAGCTGGTAAAGCGCTTCATGGAGGCGCTTGTTCGCCTTCGCAAAGTCGATCATCTGAATAAGTTCGTCACGCTCGCTCGCATCGAGCAAATCGATGCGCTCGTATCCGGGAATGCTCGTCTGTCGTTCGGCTGGGAACATGTTCATGGCGCTCTCCATCGGGGAGTTGATGCTGAATCTTCCTGCTGCCCCTCCGTGAAGGGGCAGGGAGAAGGTCAGGCGGTCACATGAAGCCGAGCCATTCGCCCGCGTCGTTGCGCCCCATCGAAAGGCGGTCGTTGTATTCGTTCTCGCCGTACGAGTAGTCGTCGCGGTCCATGTCCCCGAAGGCGCGCTCGTGGAAATCGTCCATGTCGGCCTCTTCCGCCTCGGCAGCGCGGAAGGTGTCGTTGATCTGATCGTCGGTCCAACCCTGCTCGATCAGTTCGCGGATGCTGGTGATGTCGTGCTTGGTCATGTGCCGTCTCCATCGGGGAGTTGATGGAGGCATTTTCCACAATGGAAAGGACGCGGTCAAGCGAAAACTTTTCCGATCTGGAAAAATCTGTCAGCAGCGTCGAAAGGCTGAGTCTGCGCGGCTTCTAGTGCCTGGTCGGTTCAGGCCCGCTTGCCGGTGATCACCCGCAGGAGCTGGGCGGCTTCCTCGGCGCGGTCTTCCGGCACATCCTCGACCGCATTGCGGAGCCTGTCGCGCGGGGACTGTCGCTCTATCGGCGGCGGAGGCGGCTGCCAAAGCCGGCTGTCCTCAATATTCAGTGCGTCGGCGATGATCTTGCCCCACTGCCCATCGACGCGCTCGGGGTTCTTCTCCTTCTTGGAGATCGTGCCCACGCTGCAGCCAATGCGCGCCGCGACCTGCTCCTGGGAGAGCCCCAGATGCTCACGCCACTCGCGCACGTATGCCCTGAAAGGGTGCTTCCGTCCGATCCTGTCCATGGGGGCGAAGGCTAGCAACGCGATCATGCGACGTCCCTATACGCAATGGAAAATGCCGCTTGACAGCGCCTTTCCGTTTTGGAAAACTCGCGGGCATGGAAAGCGCACTTCGCACCTACCGCACCTCCCAGGGAAAGACGCTCGACGACCTCGCGCCGAAACTCGGCATCGTGGCGTCGGCTCTCTCCAAGTGGGAGCGCAAGCGGGTTCCCGCCGAGCGTGTTCTTGACGTCGAGAAGGCGACAGGGATCAGCCGTCACGACCTCCGGCCTGACATCTATCCGCGAGACGCGGCATGACCTACACGCGCGCCTCGTCGACCATCTGGCGGATTGTCTCCAGGTACAGCACGCCCTCATCAAGCAAGGCCCTGTTCGGCGCACGCGGGCAGCGGTCGAGCGGCGCGACCTGTGAGATCAGCGCCTGGCTCTGCAAGAGTTCGATGGCCTCGTTCAGTTTCTTCCGTCCCTTCGGGCCTTTCGCCCAGACGATCACCAGAGCGTTGATCGCGGCTCTGACGGCGAGAACTTCGTACTTCTGCAATTCGATCATGGATGCGCCCCCGGGGAATGGGGTGCTTAGTCGGATACCTTTGTGCGGTTTCGCGCAATACGGTGAATCCCTAGTGTTTCTCGCAAGTTATCGCAAATTGGTTACAACCGCTGCAACCGGGGGGTGGCGACATGTCCCATCCGTCTCAGCATGAGGCAGGCCCGATGAGCGTGTTCCTTGTCGGCCTTTTCGTCATCGGCGTCGCCTGCCTGGTCGAGTTCGCGCTGGCGGTGAGCAAGTGCATCCAGATCATCAGCCGCGTGGGGGAGAAGTGATGCAGGACCGCCGCGCACCATACCTGCCCCCGGCCGATGTCGGCGCCGACGAGTTCATGGCGCGAGCGGCAATGCCCCCCGACTGGGAGCCGCCGCCCGCCGACACTGACGAGGACGTGGCGCGCTCGAACCGCTTCGTTGCCGGCATCGTCCTCTCGTTCTTCCTGGTAGGCATCGCCGCCTCCGCAATCGCCTTCGCGCTTTCGCGCTGAACCGCCAACCGGGCCACCAGTTCGGCGGCAAGTTTTCCGATGCTCTCCATGTCGCGAGGTAAGCCCCGATGGGCATGCACGAACAAGCGAACAGGGTTCGACGGGACGTCTACCCCGAAGCCGCATGGTCGGCGGTCAAGCTGGCGATCCGGCAGACGGTGGCTCGCGCCGGCGGCGTCGAGGCCGTCGCCCTTCAATGCCGCGTTGCCCACAAGGCCCGCGTCTCGGAGTGGCAGAACCTCGGCTCCGACGACTTCCCGAACCTTTGGCAGGTCGGCCAACTCGAAGGCCTCGCCGGTGTCGACTGGATCACGCAGGCCATGGCCGCGCTGCATGACGCGGATCTCGTCAAGCGCACCGAGGCCAACGCCCAAGGCGCTGTCATCATCCGTCTCGCCACGGCGGCCCACGAGATCGGCGAGGCCCTGTCTGGCGCTGCAACCGCCGCCGGCAAGCCGACATGCGCCAAGAGCATCGCCGCCGCGCTCCACGAAGGCCACGAGGCCATCCGGGCTCTGAAGGAACTCGTCGCGGCTCTCGAAGCACAGATCGGGGAGGGGAAGTGATGGCTGAACGAGCAGCATCTGAACGCTCCGCGTTCCTGGCGGCGCACAAGGAGATTGGACGCTTCACCGCGGATGAGGCGTTCGCGAGCAGCCTCATGGAGGCTACGCGCCTTTGCCTTGATTTCGCCGCGCATTGGGCCGCGAAGCGTATGTTCGCCAGGGAAAGGCTCATGCTTGCCGCCAATGCGAGCGGCAAGCGCAGGCTTATGCCGCCGTCAGTTCTGCGTGGACCGCTTCGCATAGATGCGCGGGCATCCGGCGTTCACGAGGCCGACGCTGCATTCTGGATCAGCATGTCGGCACAGTTGGCTCGCGCCGGAGAAGCCGGCGACGACTGGCCCGAGGATCGGCGAGGCTATAGCCACATCTGCAGGTTGACTGGGCTGAGCTGGCAAGACGCGCAGTGGCTCGTCGCTGACGGAAACAGGTTCTCCGCTCAGGAATGCGCGGCGGTGTGGGCACCTGCGATGTCGCCGGCACATCCGAAGATGATCGGTTTCATCTATGCGGCGAAATCCGACGCGCTGCCTGGCCTGACGAAGATCGGGTTCACCACGAACATCGCAAAACGAGAGCGATCGCTCTCTAGGGATGTCGGCGCTTCGGTTCGCATCATCGGCTTCAGGCCAGCCACCATGCTTCACGAGTGGGTCTTGCACCAGGCCATTTTCAAACCATCAGCCCATGAGTGGCACGCCTCCGAACATGCGCCGCACTGGCTTATCGGCTGCAACGTGAGCAAGGAGGCTGCGTGATGGTATCGGCCAAGGATCTCAGGGAGGTCGTAGCGGCCGCCCGCCCCCTTATCGAAGAGTGGCTGGACATAGCAGAGCAGATCGCTGCGCTCCGAACTCTTGCCACAGAGAAGGGCCTCGACTGGTCGCAGATCAAGGCGCTCATCAAGGCTCAGGTTCAGGACGAGCGTGCCGGCGACAGCAAGCGCGTCCAGCGCATTATCGAGAAGGCGGAGTTCGCTTCGGCCTATGCCGGCATGCTCGGCCTGGCGAAGATGAACGAAAATAATTTTTTTGGCGAGGACGCGCCGCCCGCCGCCACCTTGCCGCACGACCCGGAGACGGGTGAGGTCGAGGAGCCGGCCGATACTGCCGCCGCCGTTGCCCCGGTTGAGCCGCGCTCGCCCATCGCCATGAACCTCCCGATCACCGGCGAGCGCGTCGAATACCTGGGCGCCCGTGCCCAGCGGGGGAGCGGAACCCCGCCGGCCGCCGCTGAGCCATTCACGCCCCCGGCCTTCCTCTCCGGCGAGCGCCCGGCCCTGCGCCCCAACTGCCTGAACCCCGACAACTGCTCCGGCTACGGCCGGAACCACTGCCACACCTGCGGCAAGGCTGCCGAGAAGACGGAGGCTGCGTGATGGCTGGCTTCTATGCGAACGCCTTCGACTGGCCCGATGAGGCCGTGGACAAGCTGAAGAAGCTGGCGGAGGAAGGCCTGTCTGGCTCCTACATCGCCAAGCAACTCGCCAACGACTTCGGTGCATCTGTCAGCCGCAACGCGGTGATCGGGAAGCTCTACCGCATGGGCCGCAGCCTCGGCGGATCACGGCCCCCGCGCTCGGCCGGCACCGTTCGCCGCAATCGCAAGATCAGCCTTCCAAAGGTGTCATCATCCACCGCCGGCGCGATCCGGGATCTGCACGAGGATGGTGTCCCGCGCCGGCAGATCGTCGCCAGGCTCGGCGTGTCCTACGGCTCCATTGCTGCGGTTCTGGGCCCCGTCACCGACGAGGAGATGGCAGCCAAGCGGGCGCGTCCGCACCTTCGCGACGTGACAGCCAAGCGCCTCGCGGCATGGATGGAAGGCTCGGAGAAGACGGAACAGACCACCGGCCCGACGTCGATGAGCGTTCTCGTCACGCTTCAAGAACTGAATCCCCGCTCGTGCCGCTGGCCCATCGGCAACCCGTCGTCGCCGGATTTCCGGTTCTGCGGCGCCTACAAGGTCGACGGGCATTCCTACTGCTCCGCCCATTGCCGGGCTGCCTATACCGCGCCGCCAGCGAGGAAGCCTCGCGAGGACAAGCGGCCCGTCTATCGCACGGAGCAGGCGTTTCGGAGGTTCGCATGACGGGCTTTCGGCTGATCTTGAAGGAGGCGGAGGCAAACCGCATCCACTTCCGCGAGATCCTTGGAGATGGCAGGGAAGGGCGCCTCGTCGCCATCCGCGCCCGCGTTGCCCATCGGCTCCGCCAGCATGGCTACAGCACCACTAGGATCGGCCGCGTCCTGCATCGGGACCACACGTCGACCGTTCACCTGCTCCAGACCCGCACGCCGGAAGGCGACCTGCGCTTCGGCCGCGGCTCCGTCATCAGGAACGAACACAAGGGGATCCGCATTTGACCCTCCCCGAGCACATCACCGAAGACGGCGTCCGGCAGAACCTCATGCGAGCCCGAGATGGGCATGGCAACGCCATGGCCCATCACTATCGGGAGTTCATGCTGTCGCAGGGCTGGATCGACGCCGGCTGCGGGATCACCACAGCCGGGTTGGCGCGCCTCGACGAGACGGCGGTGTCGGCATGAGCCAGAACACATCATACGCCGTCATGTCGCAGCGCGTTGAAGCGCACGACAGCCTCGACGACTTCCCGACGCAGCCGTGGGCTACCAGGGCGCTTATCGAGCATGTCATCAGGCCGCAGTCCAAGCGACATCTTGTCGACATGACGTGCTGGGAGCCGGCATGCAATCGCGGGCATATGGCAAAGCCCCTGCAGGAGGCCTTCGGCAAAGTCTATTGCACCGACGTCCACCACTACGGCTGGGATGGCATGGATGCCGTCCTCGACTTCCTCTGGCCGGGCACGGTCCCGCCGAACGGCGAGAAGGTTGACTGGGTCATCACCAACCCGCCGTTCCGTCTCGCGGAGGATTTCATCCGCAAGGCGCTGATGGTCTCGCGCCAGGGCGTTGCGGTGATCGTGAGGACAGCCTTTCTCGAGAGCGTCGGCCGCTACAAGGATCTCTTCTCCGCCCGCCCGCCGAGCATCGTCGCCCAGTTCACGGAGCGCGTCCCGATGGTAAAGGGGCGCCTTACTGCGACCGGATCGACGGCTACCGCCTACTGCTGGCTGATCTGGGACAAGGACCAGTTCGCGACGCAGTTTCGTTGGATCCCGCCATGCCGCCGGCAGCTCGAGCGAGTAGGCGATTACGCAGCGACATCGGTTGAGGCCGCATGAGCGCTCTCGCCTTCCTCGACGGCTACAGGGAAGCCCGCTCTCGTCTGGTGCCGGTGCCGGCAAGGCTTGCGCAGCGCCAGTGGACGCCGCCGGCCTGCGCCAAGGTCTACGTCCCACAGCCCGAGGCGCCGGACCTCACCCCGACGCAGCAGGCCATCCTCGCCCGCCTCATCTACACCCCGATCCCGGTGCCAGCCGACAGCCTGGCATTCGGCGTCGATGCGGCATCCATCCGGGTGCACCTCTCCAAGCTTCGCAAGCAGGTCGCAGGGCGCGGCATCGAGATCGGCCTGATCAAGCACCGCGGCTACTTCCTGCCAGACGAATGCAGGGATGCCGCCCGTAGGCTTCTGGAGGCGCAGCGATGAGCCGCATTCGCACGATCAAGCCCGAGTTCTGGACGTCAGAGCAGGTCACCGAATGCTCGCCGGTCGCGCGCCTGCTGTTCATCGGCTTGTGGAACTTCTGCGACGACGCCGGGCGGATGAACGCCTCGCCGAAGCAGATCAAGGCGCTGGTTCTGCCGGCAGACGACATTCCGTCCGATGATGTTCGTCGAATGCTCGACGAATTGGAGGATAACGGCCTCATCAAACGATATGCCGTTGATGGCAAAGAGTATTTGCAGGTCACAGGCTGGGGCCATCAGAAGATCGACCGCCCTCAGCCGCCGAAATTCCCGCCGCCTCCGCCGCCGTTCATCGACCGTTCGACGAATGATCGTGGAACGATCGACGACGGAAGGGAAGGGAAGGGAATAGAGGGGAGAGGAAGGGAAGGGATTGATGATCAGAAAATCATCCATCTGAACTCCAGTGCTCCACCTCCCGCACCGGCGCCTGTCCCCAAGGCCGCAAAGCCGTTCCCGAGCGAGGGTTCGATCCACTACGGCACCTTCGGCGACATCTGCCGCGAGGAATCCCCTGGCGCTGATCGGGACGTGATCGCCGCAGCATTCCGCTCGTTCTGCCGCAAGGAGCGCATCCCGTTCGACCGGGAGGACATCGAGCGCGTGTTTAGGACCTTCGCCAAGCGCCACAGGGTTTCAGGCCGGCGGGCCTAACCACGCACCGGGTGAAGCGTCGCAGGGCATGAGGAACTGAAACGGGGGAGCGCAGCATGAGCGATGTGATGACGAGATGCTGGAGGTGCAACGACAAGACGGGCGGTTGCGACAAGTCCTGCATGATGGGCGGGCCCGCATGGCCGCCTACCGCGCCCAAGGGCTGCGTATGCCCTCCGACGTCTGAACAGACCTGTCGTAGGTGGGACTGCGGGCGAAGGGACGTTGGCGATCGGGCGAGACGAGACGGAGGCGCTGCATGAGCGAGATCGTCGCAGAGCTTCGCAGCATCGCCAATGAACGCAGGAGGGCGACGGCGGATGAGGAGAACAAGGCGCTGTTTGTTGTGGCCCGGCTCTCCCGGCAGGACGCCAGCCTTATGGACAGGGCTGCGGCTGCCATTGAGGCGCTGATGTCTCCCGCCAAGCCAACCACAGGAGAGTGACGCATGAACGAGTTTCTGCGCCGGGTGGTTGGCCTGCACTGGTCTGATCGTCCGTATCGAGCCGTCGTTTGGGTGGGCCTCGGCGACCAGATGGGCATCGAGGCCATCACTCAAGGGCTGTTGCATCCAATCTGCCAGGAGGCTGACGGCTGCCTGGCGAGGATCACGGCAGGCGGGCTCGACAGGATAGGCCAGCAGCTTCCGTTCCGCGTTCATGGGGATGCGGCATGACCGCGAAAGACCCATCCGTGATGCCGCACCAGGTGTCGACCGTTCGCGTCCGCAATGGCTGGGCGGGCCGGTACACGCTCCCCGGCAGGACATGCCACGTCAGGGGAGACGATGGGCTGGTGCGGGTGTTCGACGACCGGGAGGCGGCAGAGCGGGCGGCATACCGGGCGATGATCGGAGAGCTCAACGCGCCGCTGCAGCCCGTCTCAGGTCAGCAGCGCGCGATCTCTAAGGCCTCTCGCTGGGCGAGGGCTGATGCAATCTTCGGGAGGACGAACTGATGCCGGCGAGGAAGCCCACGATCACGCTGGCGCGCACCGCCGGCCCCCAGCAGCACGACGAGCACGTGATGGACATGCTCGATCTCGCAAGGCGCAAGGTCATGGCAGCGCGCCGCGGTGCGCCCCTCGTCGCCGAGGCCATGAAGGCGCGCCAGGCGACCGCGGCGGCGGCGCTCAACAGCTTCCAGCGCGGCGTGTCATCCATGGGGCACCGGATGCCGGACACGCCAACGGCCGAGCGCCTGATGCAGGCCATGGGCGAAGCGTCTGTTTCGGTCGGCGTCGACAGCGTGGTGATCTACGACGAGAACAACGAGCCGATCGTCGAGCGCCACCCTGTCGTCAGGACCAGGATCGGCGACTGCACCATGGACATTCTCGCCAAGCGACGCCTCCTGTCTCGGGATCCAGAGCGGAACGCCGCATACCACCGCGCCGGGCGCCGCCTGCATGGAGACTGGCACTCGGCGGGTCTGTCATCCATCGGCTCGATCGACTTCGACCGCGACGGCGCCAAGGGCAGCGCGCCGCGCCTGTTCCGCTCCGAAGCGCAGGTCGACGCCTTCAACGCCTACTTCGAGGCCATGGTGAGCCTGACCCCAGACGAGCGCAGCATCGTGACAGCCATCGTCATCGAGGAACTGCCGCTTCCCATGGCCGGGCAGAAGATGCTCGCCTACAAGGGCCAGAAGCAGGCACAGGCCGCAGCGCTCGCCCTCCTGCGAAACGCCCTCTACCGCCTCGACTGGCACTATCACATGGCCGAGGAGGACAAGACGATCCGCAGCCGCTCCCCGGTCCCCGCTTGACACCGGGTGCACCGTGTGGGATGGAAAATGCTCATAGGTATACGCACGCCCGGAGCCGGATCGGTTGCCGGGCGGTTTGATTCCGCCCCAATGGTCGGAGACGTCGTGACGGGCCAGTCCGGGAAGCGACAGGCAGGAACTGGTGTGAGCCCCGCCATGATTGCGGCGGGCGTTGCTGCGCTTGAGGAGTTTTCGGGCTCATACGCTGACGAGCAGTTGGTGCAGGCGATCTATACCGCCATGCGTGACGCCGCCAGCCGCGCGGAAACCCGGCCAGACTGAACAGAATGCCCGCAAGGGCGCGAGGCTAGCGGTTTCATCCGTCGCCGCGTCCGATGATGTGCCAGCATCATTGGGGCCTCGCAAAAATTGGTGGTGTCATCCCACGAGCAGCATCGCCGGGGCAGCGCGTCGATCAAGATGGGCAGGCGAGCCACGACGGGCGCCAAGGACCTGCCAGCCTCAGACAGCCGCTAAGTTTCTGCGGTGGCGACATCAGGGCTCTCGGGGAAACTCGGGAGCCCTTTTCATTTGGAGGCGTTGGATGACCGGACTAGCACTGTTCATCATTGGCCTCGTCATTGGCTGCGCAGGCATGTTCATCGCATGGGAGCGCGCATCGTCGCCGCGCCCGCCTGATTTCGAGGGGCACGAATGACCATCTGGTCTTTCACCCTTCCCATACTCACCCCAATCGCAACGGCTCTGGTGTGGCGCTACTGGCCCGCCAAGGCCTGACCCCACAAGAGGGCACCTCAATGCACCCCCATGGCCTCGACAATGGCGCTCACCGCTAAGCAGAAGCGCTTCGTCGACGAGTACATGGTCGACCTCAACGCCACGCAAGCGGCGATCCGGTCTGGCTACAGCGCCAAGACGGCACGGTCTGTCGGGTCGGAAAACCTGACCAAACCTGACATCGCCTCCGCCATCGAGAAAAGGCAGAAGCGCCTCGCCGACAAGTACGAGGTCAATCAGGAGCGCATCGTCGCCGAACTGGCCCGCATCGGCTTCTCGAACATGCAGGACTACATGCGGTCGAACTCCGAGGGCGACCCGTTCCTCGACTTCTCCAACCTGACCCGCGACCAGGCTGCGGCGCTCGCCGAGGTGACGGTCGAGGACTTCAAGGATGGGCGCGGGGAAGATGCCCGCGACGTCCGCCGGGTGAAGTTCAAGCTGCACGACAAGCGCGCCGCTCTCGTCGATCTCGGCAAGCACCTCGGCATGTTCAAGGAGCGCGTCGAACACACCGGCAAGGACGGCGGCCCCATCGAAACCAAGGACGTATCCGCGCGTGATGTCCTCGCTGGCAAGCTCCATAGCCTCGCTGCCGGAGGCCGAACGGCAAGCGATCCTCGCAAGCCTCACTGAGGCGCAGGCGCAGGAGCTTCTTCACGACTGGCGGTTCTGGGCCCGCCCGAACCAGATGGCCCCGGATGGGGACTGGCGCACCTGGCTCGTTCTTGCGGGTCGCGGCTTCGGCAAGACGGAGGCCGGCGCGCAGTGGGTTCGGGAACGGGTTGCGCCCGGCGCCCGGAACATCGCGATCATCGCCGAGACGCAGAAGGACCTGGAGGAGGTGATGGTAGCGAGGCTCCTGGCGATCCACCCGCAGCAAGAGGCCCCGAAAGTCCGGTATAAGCCGGTGCGCATGGTCTGGCCCAACGGGGCCATGGCGCTCGGCTACAACGGCACGGAGCCCGACCAGCTCCGCGGTCCTGAGTTCGACACCGCATGGGTCGATGAGCTCGCCAAGTACCGATACGCCCGCGAGACGTGGGACATGCTGCAGTTCACGATGCGCCGCGGCACCGACCCGCGCGTGCTCGTCACCACGACGCCGAGGCCGATCCCTGTCCTGAAGGAGATCATGGCCGACGCATCGACCGCAGTGACGCGGGGATCGACTTTCGACAATGCCGAGAACCTGCCTGCTGCGTTCCTGAACGCGATCCGCAGCAAGTACGAGGGCACCAGGCTCGGCCGACAGGAACTGAACGCCGAGATCCTTGACGACGTGCCAGGCGCGCTCTGGACGCGGGCGATGATCGAGGCGGCGCACGTCAAGCAGGCGGTGCCGCTGCAGCGCGTCGTTGTGGCGGTTGACCCTTCAGGCACGAAGGGCAGCGGAGACGCCGGCGACGACATCGGCATCATCGTTGCGGGCAAGGGTGTTGACGGGAACGCCTACGTCCTCGCCGACCGCACCTGCAAGCTCTCGCCTGATGGCTGGGGCCGCCGCGCGGTCGCTGCCTATCAGGAGTTCAGGGCCGACCGCATCGTGGCGGAGCGCAACTTCGGCGGCGCCATGGTCGAGCATGTCATTCGCACCGTCGATTCCCGCGTCTCGTACCGGGAGGTGACGGCATCCCGAGGAAAGATCGCCCGCGCCGAGCCTGTCTCCGCTCTCTACGAGCAGGGGAAGGTCAAGCACGTCGGCGGGTTCTCAGAACTGGAAGATCAGATGTGCGCCATGACCTCTGACGGCTATCTTGGTGACGGTTCGCCCGATCGCGCCGATGCGCTCGTCTGGGCCATCACCGAACTGATGCTGGCGAACACCTCGCCGGCCCCGGTCTTCGGCGTTCAGGACCGCGCTCGTGGCTGACGACTTCGGCCCGGACAACACCTCGTCCGACCACGAGGCCATGCTGCCCTATTGGCAGATGGTCGAGACGATCATGGCGGGCGCCGGCGCGATGCGATCGGCCGGCACCACCTACCTGCCGCAGTTCCCGCGGGAGTCCGCTGCGAACTACGAACTGCGCCGCGTGCACGCCAAGTTCACGAACATCTACCGCGACATCGTGGAGAACCTGGCGGCCAAGCCCTTCACCCAGAAGGTCACGGTCAAGGCCGACACGGCTTCCCCGCTGATCGCCGGAGACGAGAACACATCCGGCCTCGTGGACGACATCGACGGGATGGGCAACCATCTGCACGTCTTCGCGGCGAACCTGTTCCAGTACGGTATCAACGACGCGATCTCATGGATCCTCGTCGAGTTCACCCGCGCGACGCCGCGGCCGGACGGGCAGCCCCTGTCGCTGGCCGACGAGCGCGCCCAGAACCTGCGCCCCTACTGGGTGCACGTGCCGGCGCCGCGCATGCTCGCCGTCTATTCCGATGTAGTGGACGGGAAGGAGATCTTCACCCACTGCCGCATTCAGGAATCGAACGTCCAGCGCGACGGCTACAAGGAAGTGGTCGTTCACCGCATCCGCGAGTTCGATCGCCCGCGCATCGCCACCGTGAACGAGGCCGGCGCCGAGAAGGTCAGCTATGGCCCGGCCGTCTTCCGTCTCTGGGAGTCGAAGGCCTCCGCTGACGGCAAGTCCTCGCAGTGGGAGGTCGTGGACAACGGTGATGTGACGATCGGGATTATCCCGATCGTGCCATATCTGGTCGGCCGGCGCCTTGAGGGCTCCTGGCGCGTTCTCCCGCCCATGCAGGACGCCGCATACCTGCAGGTCGAGCACTACCAGCAAGAGAACGAGCTTCGGAACATCCGGCAGTTGACCGGCTTCCCGATGCTGGCGGCGAACGGCGTCGATCTCCGCGACCCGGCGAACCCGTCCGCGACCCTGACGGTCCCGGTCGGCCCGAGTTCCGTCCTCTGCGCGCCGCCGAGTTCTGACGGCTCCCATGGCGAATGGAATTTCATCGAGCCTTCGGCGACGTCACTCAAGTTCCTCGCCGACAACATCAAGATCACCGAGAACCAGCTTCGCGAACTCGGTCGCCAGCCGCTGACCGCCCAGACGGGCAACCTGACGGTGGTCACCACTGCATTCGCCGCGCAGAAGGGCAGCTCGGCAATCCAGGCATGGGCGCTGAACCTCAAGGACGCGCTGGAACAGGCCTTCGTCCTGACCTGCAAGTGGCTCAACGATACGACCTCCAAGCCTGTCGTAATGATCGACACCGACTTCGATGTCGAGATCGAGGACAGCGCCGCGCCGCAGTTCCTCCTGTCGATGCGGTCCAAGAACGACATCTCGCAGCGCACGCTCTGGAGCGAGGCCAAGCGCCGCGGCTTCCTCTCCGCCGATTTCGATGCAGACGCCGAGGTCGAGGAACTGGCGAGGGAGAATGAGGGCATCGAGCCCGAAGAGCCCATCGATCCGCGCACCGGCCAGCCGGTCGCGCCAGACCCCATGGGCGCCGAGGATGGCAGCGGCGACCAGGCTGACGGCAACGCAGACGACCAGATGGACGAGGCCGCAGCGTGAAGCCTCTGTCCATCTACATCGGGTTCGACCCGCGAGAGACGGCCGCCTTCGCCGTGGCGCGCAATTCGATCAAGCGCCACACGACCTTGCCGATCCGGCCGAACGGCCTCGTCCTTGACGATCTGCGGGCCCGCGATCTCTACAACCGCCCCCACGATCGTAGGGGTTGCCAGCTCTGGGATGTGATTTCCGACGCGCCATGCGCGACGGAGTTCTCGAACAGCCGGTTCCTCGTGCCGCACCTCGCGCGCCGCGGGCTCGCCCTGTTCATGGACTGCGACATGCTGGTGCGCCGCAACCTGCGCGACCTGTTCGACATAGCCGCGAGCGACAGCGACAAGGCCGTCTGGGTGGTGCTTCACCACCACGAGCCGACGCAGACGATCAAGATGGACGGCCAGATGCAGACCCGCTACGGGCGCAAGAACTGGTCGAGCGTGATGGTCTTCAACGTCGACCACCCGTCGAACCGGAAGCTTGACCTGGAAATGGTCAACACGCTGCCCGGCCGCGACCTGCACCGCTTCTGCTGGCTCGAGGACGATGAGATCGGCGAACTGCCGGTCGAATGGAACTGGCTCGTCGGCCATTCCGATCCCTCCGTCGATCCGGCCATTGTCCACTTCACGGACGGCATCCCGACGATGCCTGGCTATGAGAACGTGCCATTCGCCGACGAGTGGCGGGCTGAACTGACAAGGTGGGCAGCATGATCGCAATCGACTGCTACTGCGACGGGAACGAGTTCGAGATCGTCCGCAAGGGCGCGACGCCGAAGTCTTCTCTGCCCTTGGCCGACGACCAGATGAAGGCGCGTGTCGCTGCGTTCCTGCGCTGCTCCTCGTTGGAGGACTACGCTGCCAAGGCTCTCGGGGGCGAAGCATGAACCGCCGCGCATTCTTCCGCTTTGCCGCCGCCGCGCCTGTGGGCCTTCCGGCGCTCGCCGTTCCAGCCGCTGCCCAGCCGAACGTGGTCAACCTCCACCCGGTGGTAGTCGGTGGACGCCTGCCCGAAGATACGCTCCGTCTCCTCCGCGCGGAGATGGAGCGTAACGAAGCCCGCCTCAAGGATGTTCGGGCCAAGTTCGCAACGCTGTCGGCCGACGTGCGGCGCGCGCGCCTGTGATCTCTGTCGTCACGACCTGCAGCGCCGAGGGCTGGAAGCAGACCGGGCGCCGGATGGCCGCCTCCTTCCGCCTGCGCTGGCCGGCTGACGTGCCGCTGATCGTCTATGCCGAGGGCTTCGAGCCTGACATTGACTGTCTTGAGGTTCGCGCGCTGCCGGCATGGCAGGCCGAGTTCAAGGCCCGGCATAGCCTGCGGCCAAACGCCAACGGCAACGGCGGCCTGCGCTACGACTTCCGCCAGGACGCGGTGAAGTTCAGCCACAAGGTCGCCGCCCTCACCGACGCCGGCATGGCGATGCAGGATGGCATCCTCATCTGGCTCGACGCCGACACGATGACCCACGAGCACGTCACCCACGACTGGCTCGAGGGGCTGTTCCGCAGCGACGCCGCGCTCGCATGGCTCGACCGGACGAACTGCTACCCCGAGTGCGGCTTCGTCATGTTCCGTTGTTCGCACCGGGCGCACCACGAACTCATGACCGCCTTCCGCGGCATCTACGCATCCGACGAGGTGTTCCGCCTCAAGGAGACGCATGACAGCTTCGTCCTGCAGCATCTGGTCGGCGACATGGTCATGCGTGGCCTGATGCCGCTCCCGCACAGTCTCTCCGGCGATGCGCGCCGCTGGCATCACCCCTTCGTCGGCGGGCCGCTTGGCGCCAAGCTCGACCACATGAAGGGCGACCGCAAGAGCCGCGGGCGATCGAGCCGGCGCGACCTGATGGCGCCGCGCACCGAGTCCTACTGGCGGGAGGCCCGCTGATGCCGGCGCGATACGAACTTCTCGAGCAATGGGTGAAGGCGAACGGCTGGACGAAGGGCGCCGAGCTCGGCATCTTCGACGGCCGCACGCATCTGCACCTGCTCGAAAAATGTCCCGACCTCGACCTGATCGGTGTCGATGTCTGGGACATGCCGGGCTTTGCCGAAGGCCCGACGAAATCTGGCGAGCGCTGCTTCTGCCCCTACTGCAACGAGACGCGCACGTCGCGGCGCTCCGGCACGGTGGGCCAGCTTCGCGACCGCTTCCTGATGCGCCGGGCCCCGCTCAACGCCCGGTCCCGCATCATGATCGAGGCGACCGGCCCCGCGGCGCGCCACATCGAAGACGCCTCGCTCGACTTCGTCTTCGTGGACGCCGACCACTCGACCGAAGGCGTCTCGGAGGACATCGAGGCCTGGCGTCCGAAGATCCGGCCCGGTGGCTGGATGATCGGCCACGACTTCAACATGCGATCAGTTCGCGACGCCGTGCATCAGCACTTCGCGCCGGATCAGGTCGTTCTCGCCGATGATCATGTCTGGCTGGTGCATCTGTGAACTCCAACGACTATTTGACCTTCAAGGATGGCGGCGCGCCACTGATGCGGCGCGTGCAGGGCTTCCACGATCTGCGCCTCGACGGGATCGGGGATCTGCTGTTCCGGGCTCGCGGCGCGAGCGTCTTCGACATCGGCTGCAACCGCGGCCTGGCTGGCTTCGAGTTCGCTGCCAACGGCGCCGAGCGCGTCATGGGCTGCGACATCTATGAGGACGGGATCATCGCCTGCCGGCACCTGTTCTGCGACCTGCGCGCGGTGAAGCATCGCTTCGAGGTGGTCGACCTCACCGGCGGGCCGGCCGCGATCAAGACGGCCTTCGGCGAGCACGGCGAACTCTCGCATGACATCGTCCTGATGCTCGCCACCTACCACAAATTGCGCCGGATCATGCCGCCCAAGGCGCTCTCCGACCTGGTCCGCTGGTTCGGCTCGAAGACGAACCGCTATTTCGCGTGGCGCGGCCACCCGGAGGAACTGCCGATCCTGGACGACGACCTCGGGCGAGTCGGGCTGAAGCGGGTTCAGACCTCGTTCATCTCCGACATCCAGCCGGCGGCGATCTGGGGGCGGCCCGCGTGACAGTCGTTCTGACATGGAAGTGGGGCGCCAAGTATGGCGCCGGCCATGTCGCGAAGCTGCAGGCGGGCGTCGCGCGCCACCTGAAACGGGAGCATCGGTTCCTCTGCGTGACGGATGATCCGCGCGGGCTCGACTGCCAGACGGTCGGCATCGCGGATCCCGCGCTGCTGAAATTCGACGACGGCTGCTATGCCAGGCTTCGCATGTTCGATCCCATCTGGCAGGCGCAGGTCGGCGCCTCGGACATCCTCTGCCTCGACCTCGACATGGTGATCGTCGGGGACATCGGACCGCTGCTCGATCACGACGATCCGTTCCGCATCCTGATCGGCGGCCACTTCAACCCCTGCCGGGTGAATGGCTCGGTCATGCACATCAAGGCCGGCGCTGTCCCGCAGATCTGGTTGGAGTTCACGGTCGAGGAAGCGCGACGGGTTGCCCGGAAGGACGGCAGCTATCGCGGCACGGACCAGACCTGGATTGCCCACAAGCTGCCCAACTGTGCCGGATGGACGCACGAGGACGGGATCTACGGCTACGGCAAGCCCGGCTGGCCCGGACACCTTCCGGCCGACGCGCGCATCGTTGCGTTTCCGGGCTCGAAGGACCCGGCCACCGTCAAGGAAGCCTGGGTTCGGGAGCATTGGCGGTGATCCATCCCTTCGCGGTCGTTTCCGATAGCGAGGTGGGTGAGGGCTCCCGCGTCTGGCAGTTCGCCAGCGTCATCCGCGGCTCGCGCGCCGGCGCCCGCTGCAACATCGCCTCCTGCGCCATCCTCGACGGCGCGGTGATCGGTGATGACTGCCTCGTCGGGCATGGGGCATCGCTGAACCCCGGCTTCGTTGCCGGGCGCGGCGTGTTCATCGGCCCCGGCGTGGTCGCCTGCAATGACCGCTGGCCGCGCGTGGGGAAGGAAGGTTTCGACGTCGCATGGCTGCGGCTCGACCCGACAATCCGCGTCGGAGACGGCGCAAGCATCGGGGCAGGGGTCATCATCCTGCCCGGCGTCAAGATCGGGGCGCAGGCCATGGTCGCCGCCGGCTCGGTGATCGGCCGCGACCTTCATCCGGGGCACCTCTGGAAGCGGGACGGCACCGTCGTCCGCATCGAGGCGCGCCGCATGGAGCCCCGAATGGTGGCCGCCGAATGATCTCCGTCGCGTGCTGCCTCTGGGACGCAAACGATCGCTCGCAGGACTTCTCCCGCTGCTACAGCGAGGAATGGGTCGAACGCCTCTATCGGGGGTTCGCCCGCAATCTGACGCTGCCGTTCCGGTTCGTGGTCTTCACGGACAGGACGCGGCACTTCTCCGAAGGCATCCATCAGGAGCGCCTTGCAACCGCAGACCCGCACTATGGCTGCTGCGTCGAGCCGTTCCGCCTGAACGAGCCGATGATCTTCTGCGGGCTCGACACGGTGATCCTGGGAAACATCGACCATCTGGCGGCATGGTGCCACCGGACGAACATCATCGGCCTGCCGAAACACCCCTATGAGCCGGTCGCGATCAACGGGGTGGTGCTGGCGCCGGCCGGCATGCGCTCGGTCTTCTCCGACTGGCGCGGCGAGAACGACATGGACTGGATGAGGAAGCAGCCACACCGATTCCTCGACGATCTCTTCCCCGGCCAGGTGGTCTCCTACAAGGCCCACGTCAGGGGCCGCGGCCTTCCTGGCGATGCCCGCATCGTCTACTTCCACGGCAATCCGAAGATGCAGGACGCCATGGGCGAACCCTTCGTGAGGGACCATTGGCGCTAGATCCTGCGAAGACGGCCCTATTCATTCCGGCCGGCCTGAAGAAGTTCAAGTTCGATCTGTTCGAGCGGATCGGCGCGCACATCAGGGCCAAGGGCGGCCAGATCGTCAGGGACGACGAGCGGTGGCTTCTGGACCTTGCGGACGATGTCATCCCGATCGTCGGCTGCACACCGGCCCTGCGTCCGCTCATTGACGGCTGGAAGGCATCAGGCCGGACGTTCGCGTATTGGGATAGGGGCTATGTTCGGCGCGTGTTCGCAACCTGGCTCCCGCGCGGCGAGGCCGGCGGCTACTACCGCTGGCACGTCAACTCGTTCCAGATGCAGGCGGTCGCGGAACGTCCCGCCGACCGATGGAAGCGCCTGAACACCCACGTCAAGCCGTGGGCCAAGGGCGGCCGGCACATCCTGATCGCGGCGCCGACCAAGACCTATGCCGAGTTCCACAAGTGCCAGCGATGGACGGACGAGACCGTCGATGCGCTCGCCCGCGTCACCGATCGCCCGCTGATGATCCGCGGCAAGGAATCCAAGCGCCCGCTCGAGCAGGATTTGGCAGGCGCGCATTGCCTGGTCGCGCACGCATCGAACGCCGCCGTGGAGGCGGTGATCATGGGCTGCCCGGTCGTCGTCCACCCGGACAGCGCCGCGGCCCTCGTCGGGCTCACCGACGTCAAGAACGTCGAGGCCCCGGTCTATCCCGACCGGCAGCCCTGGTTGAACGCTCTCGCCTACAGCCAGTTCAACGAGCGCGAGCTCGTCGACGGCACCCTCTGGAGGCTGATGCAATGACGGCGTGGCTCCTCGTCCTCGGCTACGTCGTCGCCGGGATTGTCGCGACCGTCGTCGTCTCGCGCCGCTGCACCTACTCCGGCGCCCGCTGGTTCTATCCGGTCGCGGTCGCGCTCTGCGTGGTCTTCTGGCCGGTCTTCGTCCTCGACGGCATCAAGGACTGATGCGGCGCTGCCTGGTCATCGGATGCGGCCCCGACGTCTGGTCTGAAGTCGCCGAGGCCGAAGCCATGACGGACTTCGACGCGGTGATCTGCGTGAAACTCGCGGGGGTCTTCTGGCCTCGCCCCTTCTACGCCTGGGCGACGCTGCATCCCGAGTTCATGCCGAAATACACGGCCATGAGGGATGAGCGAGGCTATCCCGGCGGCCACGAGATCGTCGGCCCGCTGGAAGCCGAACTCGGCACCAAGAACAGGGCGTTCCATGTCGACCGGCGTCTCTCCTACCGCTGGAAGGGCATGAACGCCTCCGGGGCCTCCGGGCTCTACGGCATCAAGATCGCGATGGACGACGGCTTCGACCAGATCGTCTGCGCCGGCATTCCGATGACGAGCGAGCCGCACTTCGCGCGCAACCTCTCATCCTGGAAGGAGCGTGGCTCCTTCATGCGCGGGTGGGAACTCGCGCTTCCGATCCTCAAGGGACGGGTCAAGTCGATGAGCGGCTGGACCCGCGAGAAACTGGGCGCGCCGACGCCCGAATGGCTGGCCGGGTGATCCGGCTCGCCAGTTCACTCGGCATCTGACGGCCCGGCGAGACGCCCGGCCACAATCTCGGGACGAGACACATGGCACTGAAACTCACCGTCGACAGCCTCGACGGCCTCGATGACGCGCAGAAGGCCTTCTATGTCGAGAAGGACGGTCGGTTCACGCTCGATGTGGACGGCATGGAGGACACCTCCGGCCTGAAGTCTGCTCTGGAGAAGGAGCGGCGCCAGGCCAAGGAGCTCGCCCGCAAGGTGAGCAAGTGGGAGTCCCTCGGCAAGTCGGACGAGGAGATCGCCGAACTGGTCAAGAGGGCCGAAGAGGCGGCGCTGTCCGAGGCCGAGCGCAAGGGCGAGTGGGACAAGCTGCGCCAGCAGATGAACGACAAGCACGCGGCCGAGCTCAAGGCGCGGGAGGATGCCGTCGCCAAGATGCGCACCACTCTCGAGCGCCATCTGGTCGACGCTGCGGCGACCTCCGCCATCGCCGCCGAGAAGGGCGTTCCTGCCCTGCTCCTCCCGCACGTGCAGCGCCACGTCCGGGTCATCGAGCAGGACGGCGAGTTCATCGCACAGGTCGTCAACGAGAAGGGCGACCCGCGCGTGAACGGCAAGGGTGAGCCTCTGACCATCTCCGACCTCGTCGCCGAGATGAAGCAGAGCGAGATTTTCGGCCGGGCCTTCGAGGGTTCCGGCCAGTCCGGCAGCGGGAAGCAGCCGGCGAACACTGCCGGGGGATCCGGTTCACAGGGCGGCGTTCCGAAGTCGTGGGCTGAGGCCAAGACGCCGGAACAGAAGGCCGCCTTCCTCCAGAGCCAGAAACCCAAAGGATAGCTTCCATGGCTATGAGCAACATGGTCGTCTTCGACGACTTCCTCTACCGCACCATCACCGAGACGATCGCGCAGCAGACCGATCTCTTCAACGCGGCCTCGAACGGTGCCATCACGCTCCGCACGCAGGCCAATGTCGGTGACTTCTCCAAGACCGCCTCGTTCTCCGAGATCTCCGGCCTGATGCGCCGCCGCGACGTCTATTCGTCCGGTGCTGTCGGCCCGGTCGCCCTCGCGATGATGCAGGAGGCCTCGGTCAAGGTCGCCGGCGGCACGGTTCCGATCGCGTGGAACCCGTCGCAGTTCTCCTGGATCCAGCAGAACCAGGAACTCGCCGGCGTCGTGATCGGCGAGCAGGTCGCGAAGGGCATCTTCGCGGATTACCTGAACTCCGGTCTGAAGGCCGCCCGCGCCGCCATGGTGAACCAGGGCTCCGTCGAGTACATCGTCCCCTCGCAGGGCACGCTGACCCTCAACGGCCTCAACCGTGGCGCCCAGAAGTTCGGCGATGCTGCGCCGATGATCCGCGCATGGGTCATGCACTCGACCCCGCTGCACGATCTCTACGACGCCGCGCTGACGAACACGGCCCAGCTCTTCTCCTTCGGCACCGTCCAGGTGCGCGAGGACGGGTTCGGCCGCCGCTTCGTCGTCACCGACTCTCCGTCCCTCTATGGTGCCGTGTCGTCCCCGGACGTGACCGATTACTACACGATCGGCCTCACCGAGAACGGCATCATCATCGAGGACAACGGCGACTTCTTCTCGAACACCGAGACCTCGAACGGTGACGAGAACATCACCCGCACGTGGCAGGCGGAGTTCACTTTCAACCTCGGTCTGAAGGGCTACACCTGGGACACGGGCAACGGTGGCAAGTCGCCGACCGACACCGAGCTCGGCACCGGCACGAACTGGGACAAGACCGCGACGTCCGTGAAGAACACGGCCGGCGTGATCGTCCGTTCGCGCTGATCCTCTGGCGGGGGCCTAGCGCCCCCGCCTTTCTCCTGAAACGAGGGCGGGATGCTCACGATCATATTCTATGGCCGGGACGGCCAGGCAGCGAAGGACAAAGCGCGGGAGATCGGCGCCCGGCGCGGCGAATGGGCGCGCTGCTACGACGCGGCGGTCTGGCTGGGGTCGAAAGACCGCGCCGACCGCGTGGTCATCATGCCGGACGTGCTCGGCTGGCAGCGCCGGCGCATCGAACAGGTCTATGACGGCATCATCGTGCGCGACGCGCCGGCCATGCCGGAAGCGCCCGGCAGCGCGACGGGGCTCCAGATGACGGCCGACGCCCATCAGCGCCCGGATGCTGGGGCGGCCGTGATCGCCACCACCGCGCCCGACTACCAGATCGGCAAGGGGCCGAAGGGCCTCTTCTACGCCCGCCGCGACGGCAAGATCGTCTCGCCCGGCTTCGACACCGAGCCCGAGGTCGCGACCTTCATGAGCCTCCCGCAGAAGGAAACCTGACATGGCGCTGATCGTCGAGGACGGAACCGTCGTCACCGGGGCCGAGAGCTATGTGAGCGTGGCGGATGCCGCGGCCTATGCCTCGGCGCGCGGCCTGACGTTCACGCCCTCGCCGGCGGAAGACGCCGAGGAAGCCCTGCGCCGGGCAACTCAATGGATCGACGCCGCCTATGGCTCACGGTTCACCGGCACCCGCACGTCGGGCCGCTCGCAGCCGCTGCAGTGGCCGCGCTCCGACGCGACAGATGCCGAGGGCGAGGAGATCGCCAGCGACGAGATCCCGGTCGAGATCATCAACGCGACGATCGAGGCTGCCATCCGCGAGCAGGCCTCTCCCGGCATCCTGACGCCCGACATGGAGCGTTCCGGCGCCATCAAGAGCGTGAAGGCAGGCTCAGTCGCCATCGAATATGGGGCTGGCGCCACGGCCGCAACGCTGTTCACCAAGATCGACGTCGTTCTGGCTGGGCTCCTGCGCTCGACCTCGCCCTTCGTGGCGCAGGCGGTGCGCGCGTGACCATCCTCGACAGCCTGCCCGGCATCGTCAACGGCGCGCTCGGCAGCGTGTTCCTGTCGGCGACGCTCACGCGCACCACCCGCGCGGCCGGGCCGAACGACTACACGCCCGGCGCCGAGACAGTCACGACCTATGCCTGCAAGGCCATTCACGAGACCTTCGGCGTCTCCTGGCTCGCGAACGGCATGGTCGAGGCCGACGAGGTCAAGGTTCTGATCCTCGCCGCATCCCTTTCCGTCGAGCCGCAGCCGGGCGACAAGATCACGATCCGCGGCGTCACCTATACGATCGTTCCGGCCGGCGCCGGCCGCGCGGCGGTCATGACAGACCCGGCAAAGGCCGTCTGGGAATGCAGGGCGCGCAAATGACCGAACCGCACCTGAAGGTCGTTACGCTCCACGAGACCAACTTCCGTGACATCCCGGCAACCTTGCGAGAGATCGCCGCCGCTATTGAGGCGGGCCAGTATGGCGACGTCGGGAGCGTCGGGCTGGTTCTGCTCGGCGACACCATGGAGGTCTTCGGCATGGGGCCTGACAGCGAGGGGCCTTCCGTCGCCCTCCTGCTCCATGCCGGGTTCATGCGGCTTTCCCGCTCGCTGGAGGAGCATGGCCGGTGAGGCGCGACGTCGAGCGGTTCCTGGAACTGCTCCGCGACACGCACCCCTCGTTCCGAACGATCTACACCGAGGGCGGCTGCTACCACCTGTTCCTGATCCTGCGTTCGATCTGGCCGCAGGCGGAACTCTGGTACGCCTTCTGCCCCGGGCACGTCTGGACGCGCATAGACGGCGTGTTCTTCGACATCAACGGCGGGCGCTGCTCCGTCCCTGACCACGCCATGCCGGCCGACCCCCGCGAACTCGGCGCGCCGCACCGCTGGAAAGACTGGATGCTGGCCATGGAAGACGCGAGGAAGGTGGCGTGATGGCTGCGGAGATCAAGACGATCCACGGCGGGCGCGTCCCCGGCGAGCCGAGCGCACAGGTCATCGAAGACCTTGAGCGCCTTCTGGCGCAGGCCAAGGCAGGCGCGCTGATCGGCTTCGCCTATGCCGGCGCCCATCTGGACGGCTCTCAGGTCACCGGCTGGTCTGGCGAGGCCGGCACGCGCCACCCTGTCGGGACCGCGATCATGATGCTGCACCACCGCTACTCGGCGCGCCTGTTCGACGCGGCGGTCTGATGGCGAACTCCTGGGAGTCCCTTATCGCGTCGTGGGAACCGCGGATGCGCAAGGCCTTCCTCGATGCCGTGTATCAGGTGCGGAAGTCCGTCGACGTCGCCGAACTCGCCCGGCTGCTCGAGGCGGGGCGCATCGACGACGCGGTTCGCGCGGTCGGCCTCGACCCCGGCAAGTTCCGGGCGATGAACTCCACCCTCGCCGCCGCCTATGAGGCGGGCGGGATCGCTGCGATGGCAGGCATTCCGGCGCTTGTCGTGCCCGCCGGCTACCGCCTGAACATCGACTTCAACGTCCGCAACCTGCGCGCCGAGGAGTGGCTTCGCACCTACTCCGCCCAGATGATCCGCGAGATCACCGAGAGCCAGCGCGCCATGATCCGCGACGTGCTGGTCAAGGGCATGGAAGAGGGCAGAGGGCCGCGAGACGTCGCCGGCGATCTCCTCGGCCGCTTCAACCGCCGGACAGGTCAGCGCGAGCACGGCCTTATCGGGTTGACGCAGACGCAGGTCGAATGGGCCCGCAACTACGCCCGCGAGCTCGCCACCGGCGACCCCGCCGCACTGACCCGCAAGATGCGGGACGCCAAGTTCGACGGGATCATTCGCCGGGCCATCGCCGAGAAGCGAGGGCTCACCAAGGCTGAGGCCTTGCCGATCTTTCGCGCGTACCTGCACAGGGCATTGCGCGTGCGGGCTGAGACGATCGCCCGGACGGAAATGCTCGCCTCGTTCCATGCCGCCCAGCAGGAGGGCTATCAGCAGGCGATCGACGCGGGGCAACTCACCGAAGCGCAGGTCACCAAGACCTGGGTGTCGATGAAGGACGACCGCGTCCGCTTCACCCACGACGAGCACGGCGGCCTCGACGGGACGACCGTGCCGTTCTCCGGCATGTTCATCTCGCCTCGCGGTGGCGTCCTGCGCTATCCGGGCGACAAGATGGCGCCGCTCGCCGAGACCATCAACTGCCGCTGCCATCTTCGGTTCAACGTCGACTTTTTGGCGGCGCTCGACTGATGGCCGTCTACAACCAGAACTTCGGCGCCCAGATCGACGCCTGGACGAAGCAGACGATACAGCGCACCGAGGCGGTGTTCCGCCAGTCGGCCCACGACGTCATCAACGAAGCCCAGGCGAACGCCCCGCACGACACCGGCTTCCTCAAGGCCTCCCTCGTGGTGGCGCTGAACAGCCCCGTCCCGCCCGCCGTGCGGGTGAAGCCGGAAGGCGAGGGGCAGGTCTACCAGGCGCCGAACATCTCGGCGGTGATCGCCACCGCGAAGATTGGCGACACGATCTCGGCGGGCTGGACCGCCGCCCATGCCCTGCCGCAGGAATACGGCGCGCGGCCGCACAAGATCAGGCCCCGGAAGAAGCAGGCTCTGCATTGGCGCAACGCCGCCGGCGAGGGCGTCTTCGCAATGGAAGTCGACCACCCCGGCAACCCGCCGGTGGCATTCGTGCGTCGCGCCGTCGCCCGCTGGCCGCAGATCGTCAGCGCTGTCGTGGCTCGGGCGAAGACGCGGTCTGGTCGCTGACGCCTTCCACATGGTCGGCGCCGCTCTCCGCGGCCTTCAGAAGCGCAAACTGCAGCATGGAAAGCGCCTGGCGCGCGGTGTCGAGCGCGGTGTTCGCCCTGACGGTCTCCGCCGGCCTGTCGCCCAGCGCGCGGCGCGCGTCGAACAGCAGGTCATAGGCCTCGGTGTCGGTGAGCTTCGGCGCCATGAGCCAAGACCTATCAGCGCGGGCCGCCTGACGGAAGACAGAGGATCCGAACCATGTCCGCTTTCAAGGATGCGAGCATCGCCGAGGCGCTGTTCGATCGCGTGGGGACGCTGGCGCTCTCGCCGGCGCTCGACGTGTCGATGCCGAACATGCCCTTCACGCCGCCGGAAAGCGGCCGCTGGCTGCGGGTGAACGAAATCCCGGCGCCGACCGCTGCCTTCGAGGTTTCCGGCGGGACGCGCGAGTTCACCGGCCTTCTGCAGGTCGACGTCTTCCACCCGCTCGGTGACGGGCGGATCGGCGCGAAGGAAACGGCCGGCGCCATCGTCAACCACTTCCTGCCGCCGCTCGTCCTCGACAAGGACGGCGTAAGGGTCAGGATCACGCAGGCCTACCCCGGCCCGGTGCTGCAGGACGGCCGCTCGATGATGCTGCCCGTCACGATCCGCTACCGCGCCTTCGCCTGATCGAAATCCGGCCCAGCCGGTCATCCGCCGAGCACTCGGCACCACCCACGGCCCCGCCAGCAAGCGGGGCCTTTTCATTGAAAGGGCTCCGCCATGACCGTTACCACGGCATCCGGCACCAAGATCTACATCGGCACGACCATGGCTATCGCTGGCCTCTCGCCCTCCGTCGAGTACGACGACGACACCTATGTCGAGATCGGCGAGGTCGAGAACCTGGGCGAGTTCGGCGACGAGTCCAACGCCGTCACCTTCGCCGCCATCGGCGACAGCCGCGTCCGCAACCTCAAGGGCGCTCGCAATGCCGGCGTGCTTGCGCTGGTCTGCGGCCGCGACCCCGACGATGCCGGCCAGGATGCGCTGATCGTCGCCGAGCAGACCAGCGACGAGTACAACTTCAAGGTCGAGCACTCGGACGCGGATGCCGGCGGCACCCCGACGATCTCCTATTTCCGCGGTCTCGTCATGTCCCGCCGCGAGACGGTCGGCGAGAACGACAACGTCGTGCGTCGCACCTTCAACATCGGCATCAACACGGCGATCACCGAGATCCCGAAGACGCCGTAAGGAACTGATCCATGGTCAATGAAGGCGAAGTCGAAATCACGCTCGCAGGGAAGCCCGCGGTTCTGCGGTCCACCCTGCGGGCAGCGAAGACGGTCGACGCGAAGTGCGGCGGGTTCCAGAGCGCCTATGCGAGGCTCGCGGCGTTCAACATGGAGGCCTACGCCATCGTGGTCGCGGCCGGCCTCGGCAAGCAGCCCCACGAGATCGAGGATGCCGTCTACCTGACCGGCATGACGGACCTCATCGGGCCCCTGTCGGAGTTCGTGACGCTGCTCATGAACGGCGGCCGCAAGCCCGGCAAGGAGGCCGACGACGGCAAGGGGGAAGGATAAGCCACGCGGAGTTCTTCGCGTGGCTTATCAAGATCGGGACCGGCTGGATCGGCTGGACCGAAGACCAGACCCTCGATACGTCGATGCCGGCGATCATCGCGGCCTATGACGGTCGCGCCGACATGCTGAAGGCCATCTTCGGCGGCGGGCAGAAGGACGCCGGCAAGAGCATGGTGAAACTCTCGGACGGCGAGGGCGTCAAGTCCCTGCTCAAAAGGGTGGCGCCGAAGAAGCCTACCGGGCGGTCACAGAAGGCCCCTCAAGCCGCATCGAGCCGTCCGGCCTGACGACGCAGGACACGTCGTAGGAAGCCGCCCGGCCAAAGTGTGTCACTTCGTAGCGCAGCAGGACGCGCACGCCATCGGCGGAAGGTAGCGTCGTCGCTCCCTTATGGGTGACGGTCGCGCCTCCCGGCGATGGCACCGCAGATGCGCCGTGAATGATGCAGGCATCCTCCGCTGCGCGCGGCGAAACGGGCTGCGCCGCGCTCGAAGCCGTGGCGATCACCATGCCCGCCAATGCAAGTCCGATCCTCATCCCGACCTCACAGGTGACAAATGGCTGACGTTGCCGAACTCGGCCTCCGCGTCAAATCGGAGGGCGTGGACCGAGCTATAGCAGAAATGCGCCAGCTTGAGCAGATCGGTCGGCGTGCTGGCGGCATGGCTGATGCTCTTTCCAACCAGACGCAGGGGGCAACCCGTCAGATCGCGGAAATGGAGCGGGCGGCATCCCGAACCGGCCAGGCTCTCGGCCGCATGATTAGCGTCGGCATTTCCGGGGCCATCACGGCTTTCGGCTACGGTCTGGTGCGCGCCAAGAACCAGATCATCGAGCTGGCGAAGGTGGCTGAAGACAACCGCCTGCGGCCGGAGATGGTTTCCGGCTTGTTCGGCGCGGCAGGTTCCGCCGGCGCAACAACCCGCGAGATCACCAAGGCGCTTTCGCATTTTTCTGATGTCTCCAAGCAGACGCGGGACGACGCTGAAACCTTCTTCAAGGCGATGACAAACATCTCGCCCGCGCTGGCGAAGGCTTTTGAGAGCGCGCCGACGCAGGAAGAGCGTCTGCGCCTGATCTCCGAGGCGCTGAAGAACACGTCAGACGAGACGAAGCGGCTCCAGCTCGCCCAAGAGGCATTTGGCACTGATTCCGAGCGCATCCTGCGAGTGCTCGGCGCCGGTCGTGAGGCATTGAGCGAATACGAGCGAGCCGCCCGCGCGATGGGGCTGGCGGTCGACCAGGAAATGATCGCCAAGGCCAAGCAGGCTGATCAGGCTCTGGCTCAACTCTCGAATGTGATCTCGGCCAATCTCCGCGCCGCTCTTGTCGATCTTGCGCCGGTGATCGCCAATGTCGCCGCGCAACTCGGCCCGCTGGCGAACGCCGCCTCTGCGATCATCTCGAACCTTCTGAACGCGCAGGGGCTGGCAACGACGTCGGTTCTCCGCCAGCGGCAGGCCGGCGGCGACAGGGAGATTGCGGAGCTCGAGGGTCACGCCGAGCGCCTGAGTGCGTCGCGCCGGCTGGCCGACGTCCAAGAGGTAGACCGCATCAATGCGGAGATTGCCCGCATCCGCCGGCGTAATCGAGACGTTGAAGCGGAGCTGTCCAACAGGGGTGAGTTCGCGGACCCGCGCGACCTTCGCAGCCAAGCGTCGGAGCGTTTCCGGCTGTCCGGTGGGCTTGCTGGAGCGCCCCGCGCATTCGCAGCACGCCCGGACCTCAGCAGCAGCGGTGGGGGCAGTAACAGCGACAGCGAGTCCTCGTTTGATCGCGCGCTCCGCCAGCTTCAGGAGCAGACGAAACTCCAGGAGGCGTCGCTTCAGTCGCTCGGGCAGGAAACCGCGGAGCGCGAGCGCATCGTCGCCCTCCAGCGCGCCATGAACGTCGCCGCGCGCGACGGCGAGGAACTGACGGCCGACCAGAAGAAGCAGATCAAGGAAGCCGCGGCGGCCTATGGCCGGATGGCGGCGGCGATCGAGAAGGCGAAGCAGATGCAGCGCCAGCTCGTCGAGCTCAACACCTTCGCACGCGACACGGTGAAGGGCTTCCTCTCCGACTTCACGTCGAGCCTGGCGCAGGGCGAAAACGCCTTCAAGGCGTTCGGTGACGCGGCACTCCGCGCGCTCCAGCGCATCGCCGACAAACTGATCGAGATGGCGCTGCAGAACCTCTGGACGAGCGCCTTCGGTGGCGGCGGGGGGTTGCTTTCGATGATCTTCGGCGGACTCGGCGGCGGAGGGACGGCCGGCGTGCACGAGATGTCTCACGCCTTCGCCAAGGGCGGCGCGTTCTCGGGCGGCAACGTCATTCCGTTCGCGTCCGGCGGCGTCGTCTCGCGCCCGACCCTGTTCCCGATGGCGAACGGCGCCGGTCTCATGGGTGAGGCGGGCCCGGAGGGTATCCTGCCGCTGCGCCGCAACCAGCGCGGCCAGCTCGGCGTCATGGCGCAGGGCGGCGGCGGGATGAGCGTCGTCTTCTCGCCGGTGACGAACATCACCATCCAGGGCGGCGCGGACAACGACACGCTCGCCACCCTGAAAGCCGAACTGGACAAGCGCGACCAGCGACTGCGGCAGGAGATGCCCGCGGTGATCGCCCGCGCCCGACGCGATGGGATTGCCGCCTGATGGCTACCACCGACCTCATGGAACTGCTCGCCGGCGGCGGCGAGGCCAATGTCATCGCCTCCGGCTCGTTCTGGCTTGATTTCGGGCAGGAGACGAGCGGGCAGGCCGGGGGGCAGATCAGGGTCCGGGATCTTCGTTCCGGCCTGTGGAAGATGCGCGTCAACTGCCCGACGATCTATCTGGAGAACGCGCAGGACATCCACGCGCTCGTCGAGGCCATGGGCGGCTCGCTCGACACCTTCTACGCATGGAACCCGGAACGCCCCTATCCGAAGGAAGACCCTGACGGGACGATCCTCGGGAGCGCGACGCCGATCATCGAGACGGTCGGTGCCGACAACAAGTCGTTGAGCCTGTCGGGGCTCCCGATCGGCTACACGATCTCCCGCGGCGACATGCTGGCCTTCGACTACGGTTCACCGTCCTCCCGCGCGCTGCATCGCGTCACCACCGCATCCACCGAGGCCAACGGCTCTGGCGTGACGGCCGAGTTCACCGTCGCGCCGCACTTCCGGCAAGGCGTCGCCACCGGCCTCGTGGTCGACCTGATCAAGCCGACCGCCGAGTTCCGCATCGTCCCCGGCTCATACGACCAGGCCGGAGAGGGCATGTTCGGCTCCGTGTCCTTCCAGGCGATGCAGGTGATCAACGGATGAGGACGCTTGCACCCCCCGAACTCTCGGCCATCACGCAGCCGGTCGTCGTCACGCGCGAGTTCGCCTGGGTCACCGCCAAGACGCGCGGCTCGCCGGTCGCCGAGGTCAATGTGGGCCTCTGGTCGGATGCCGGCCGGTTCACCTGCGACGTCGTTGACGGCCTGTCTGGCTCGACCGTCTCCCGCACCTTCTATGGCGCCGAGGTGCTGTCGTTCCCAGACGTCTCGCTGGTCTCCGACATCTCGGTGCGCACCGTGACCCTGACGCTCTCAGGCATCGGGGACGCGGCTGAGGAGATGCTGCGCACCTATGACCTGCGCGGCGCCCCGATCCAGATCTATCGCGGGTTCTTCGATCCGGCGACCATGCAGCTCGTCTCGGCGGCGCGACCGCGGTTCATCGGCTTTGTGGACGAGGCCCCGGTCGAGACGGCTTCGGAGGGCGGCGAGAGCACCATCACGCTCTCCTGCGTCTCCCACACCCGCGAACTGCTCCGCAAGAGCACCGACGTCCGTAGCCACGAGAGCCAGATCCTGCGCTCGGCGAGCGACGATTTCCTGAAGGATGTCAACGTCGTCGGCGAATGGGACATCGCATGGGGCGAGACCCGCAAGAACGCCGGCGGCACGAGCGGCGACCGCGGCCTCTTCCGCGAAGGGGGTGTCTGATGCAGCGCCGCCGCGACTGGCGAACCCGCCTGCACGAAGAGATCGAGCGGCACCGCCGCGTGCCGTTCTCGTGGGTGAACGGCAATGATTGCGCCATGTTCGCGGCCGACTGCGTCAAGGCGATGACGGGGGAAGACCCAGCCGCCGAGTTCCGTGGCCGCTACAAGTCGCCGGACGGCGCCCTGCGCGCCATCCGCCGCACCGTGCATCGCGACCTGATCTCGAACATCGCCGCGCGCTTCGAGGAAGTCCCGCCGATCAAGTCTCGCGCCGGCGACATCGCCTGCTTCAGGACGGATGACGCGCTCGGCTGGTCGATCGGCGTCGTGGTCGGTGAAACCGTCGCAGTCCGCACGCCCAAGGGGATTGGCTCCATGCACCTCGTCACCGCCGACAAGGCGTTCCGCGTCGGATGACCCGCATCATCGCTGGACTTCTCGCCCTTGGCCTTGTGCTGGGGACGACGACGCACGCCGAAGCGGCGCCGCTGTTCATTGCCGCGCTCGGGTTCATCGGGGTTGTCGGCATCCCCGCAACCATTCTCGGCAATGTCCTTGCCCTCGTCGCCGGCCTTGGCCTCTCCTACCTCTCCCAGCGCCTGCTTCAGCGCCGGCCGAACCAGGGCCCCGGCGGCACCACCGGCAAGATGCAGGTCGGCGGCACCGTGGCGCGCTCGTTCCCTGTGGGCGAAAAGGCCGTCGTCACCCACTCCCTCGTCTATGCCAACACCTTCGGGCAGGATGGCAAGACCCCGAACGCCTACCTCGTGCAGGTGTTCGCGCTCTCAGACCTGCCGGTGGGGGGCGGGAATGCAGGCCTCAAGGAACTCTGGGTCAACGGCTCGCAGGTGACGTGGAACGCGGGCTCGAGCCCGGCGCCGGCCACCGAGGGCGTCCCGATCCCCGAGTTCAACAAGGACGGGAAGGACCACCTCTGGATCCGGTTCTATGACGGGACGCAGACAGGCGCCGACAGCCGCCTCGTCGCGCTCTTCGGCTCCGACACCGACCGGCCCTACCCGGCGACGCGCGTTGCGACCGGCATGGCCTATGCCGTCTGCGTCTCTCGCCTCAATCGGGAACTGTTCGGCGGCTTCCCCTCGTTCAAGTTCGTCCTGAAGGGCGTCAACCTCTACGACCCGCGCGAGGACACGACCGCCGGCGGCTCGGGCTCGCAGCGCTGGAACAGCCCCGCGACGTGGACGGAGGCCCCGGCGAACCCGGCACAGGTCATCTACAGCCTGCTCCGCGGCGTGCAATACGACAGCGCGTGGTTCTTCGGCGGGCAGACGATCTCCGAGGCGCAGCTTCCGATTTCCGCGTGGGCCGCTGCGATGAACGAGTGCGAGGCGTCCGTCGCGCTCAACACCAGCCCGGCCAGCACCGAGCCGCAGTTCGCGTGCTCCGGCGAAGTCCGGCTCGACATGGAGCCCGCGCAGGTCATCAAGGATCTCCTGGCCGCATGCAACGGGCGCCTGAGCGAGAACGGCGGCGTCTACAAGCCCCACGTCGGCGCCGCGGGCGCTGCCGTCATGTCGATCACCGACGACGACATCCTCATCACCGAGGGGCAGACCTTCGAGCCGTTCAAGAGCATCGCCGAGCAGATCAACGGCGTGACGGCGAAATATCTGGAGCCGGCCGAGGGCTGGACCGCCAAGGACGCGCCGGCCTTCTACAACCCCGACCTCGAGGCCGAGGACGGCGGTCGCCGCCAGCTCGTGGACTTCTCCTACGACTACGTGACGTCGGGGACGCAGGTGCAGCGCCTGATGCGCGCCGCGGTTCTGGAGGCGCGCCGGGAGCGCCGCCATATCATCCGCCTGCCGGCCGATGCCTACATTCTGGAGCCGAACGACTTCCTGTCGTGGTCATCGGATCGCAACGGCTACGTGAGCAAGCTGTTCCGCGTTGATGCGGTGCAGGATCTCGCGAACGGCATCGTCGCGCTGAACCTCACCGAGGTCGACACGTCCGACTACGACTGGGACGAGACGACGGACGAGCAGCCCATCGTCATCGCGCCGACCCCGCTGGTGTTCCCGCCGCCGCAGTCGATCGGCGACTGGGACGCGGAGCCGGTCACGATCTCCGGCACGAATGGCCGGGCAAAGCCTGGCATCCGGCTGGTCTGGGACGGCACCGACCAGGACGACGTCATCGGCGTCGAGTTCGAGGTCAGGAAGAACGGCGAAACGGCTCTGGTCTATACCGGGCAGACGAGCCAGTCGACGGTTGCCGAAGGGCAGCATGACATCTCGGCGAACCTGATCTCGGCGACGGCCTATGAGGTGCGCGGCCGGTTCGTTCCGGGCTCCGCGCGCGAGACGGAGTGGTCCGACTGGATCGACGTCGTCACGCCTGACGTGCGGGTGTCCTATCAGGACGTCGCGCTCGAGGTGCAGGGCATCTTCACCGACCTCAACGCCCGGATCAAGGACGCGAACGACAAACTGCGCTCCCTGTCGCTGAACCTGTCCGACGCGATTGCGAAGGGCTTCACAGAGGCGCGCTCCGAGCGGCAGAAGATGGAGATCCGCGACGGCGACCGCCTCGCCCGCATCGAGGAAACCCGCACCATTGCGGTTGGCGCCGAGACGAGCGCGGCGCAGGTTCTGGAGGAGGTCGAGGCGGCGAGGGAAGGGGAGACCACCCTTCTCGCCAATGTGACCTCGATCCGCACGGCGCTCACGGATGGCGACGACAGCCTGGCAGCATGGATTGCCTCCGTCTCTGCCCAGTCCGACCCATCGCAGGCCTACGGCAACATCCAGATCAGCGCGGTCTCTGGCGTCTCCGGCGCTCTGGCCGCAATCGAGATGAAGGTTCGCGCCGGCGACCAGGAGAGCGACGACTTCGCCGAGGCTGCGATCCGCATGCTGGCGGTCTCCTATTCGAGCCCGGCCGACATCAAGTCGGTGATCCAGCTCAAGGCCGATCAGACGCAGTTCCTCGGCGAGGATGGAACGCCCTTTGCGGTGTTCGACGGCCAGACGCGCGAGCTGGTGATCGAGCGCATCGGGTCGGGGCGCATCACGACCTATTACGAGTTCGAGCGGACGGAGCCAACGTCGGACGGCGCGGTCGGCTCCGGCACCACAGCCAGCAACGCCGGTAACAGCTACATCGACTCCTCGTCGCTGGGAACTATCACGGTCCCCGAGAACCCCGACGCCATCGGCGACGGCGCGACCGATACGGACTATTGCCCGGTGCTTTTCGCGGTCAACGCCACCGCGCGCAACGGCTCGACGGGCTGGGGCTTCGGCTCGGCAAACCCCATGGTCGTCGCCTTCCGTGTGAAGCTCACGGACGGCGTGAACACCTTCTATTCCGAAGAAGGGCTCATCGCCTGCGCGTCCTCCTGGAACGGCGCTCCGGTCTACGGTTTCGGCGGCAACCCCGGCTCGATGACGGGCGTCTCGCAGGTCAAGGCCGGCACCTACGACGTCTATCTGCAGTATCGCTGGGGCCCCCGCACCGCCAACGGCATGACGGCGACAGCAACCGAACCGGCCGGTCTGCAGCTCCGCATCGCGGCGAAGATCGTCGCACTCATCCTGAAGAAGTGACCGGCCCCAAGGCCGCGCTCCCAACCCTCCCAAGGGAATGACGCCCCATGTCCTATGGAACGACCTATGACGGCAACGTCTCCCGGCTGATCTCGGTCACGGCCGGGTCGGATCAGGTGACGTTCTCTGGAACGGTGCTCACCGAGTCCGACATCGACGAACTCGACACGCTTTCCTATGGCGGCTACCTGCTCAAGATCGAGAGCGTGGACGACGACACCACCATCACGCTCAAGACGCCTTGGCCGGGCGGCACGCCGTCCCCGAACTCCTCGTCCGACTGGTGCATCGTCAGGGACTCGCCGCTGCGCCTGGATGCGGTCGAGGCGGCCGGGGCCCTCGTGGACGCCCGCAACTTCGCGGCGATCCTGCGCGCCCGCGCTGATGTCTACGTGGTCGAATACGAGACCTCCACCCCGCCGGTGTCCCCGTCCCCGGATGAAGGGGCCTATTACCTCGTCGGCGCTACGCCTTCCGGCTGGGGGATCACCGTCAACGAAGGCGACATCGCCAAATACACGAACGGCTCATGGGGCGTGTTCTCTCCCGAGGAAGGGAACGGCCTGATCGACAAGGGCGCGGAGCAGTTCAAGACCTTCAACGGAACGTCATGGGCTGCGAACGGCGTGGCCGGCGACGTGGTTCTGACGTCGATGAACGGCGGCCCCTTGGCGGGCTTCCGCAATCTGCTGATCAACCCTGCAGGGCGC